>Ga0209362_1003714_pt1 | contig 10339 bp, 8 predicted proteins | sample SaaInlV_165m_DNA_FD_184680 | JGI IMG/M metagenome (GOLD analysis project Ga0209362, IMG submission 184680) | Marine microbial communities from expanding oxygen minimum zones in the Saanich Inlet - Saanich Inlet SI037_S3LV_110m_DNA (SPAdes)... | ecosystem: Environmental > Aquatic > Marine >...
ACCTTAACTTGCGCTAGGTGCCATGACCACAAGTACGACAATATTTCACAAGATAACTACTACCAGCTATTCGCCTTCTATAATAATGGGGATGAGACCAACTTGAACGTGCCCAAATCCAAGGACGCCAACAAGAACTTCAGGGAGGAAAAGGCATCTCACGACAAAAAAGTGGCCGAACTTGAAAAGAGAATTAAGAATTTGCTCTCCTCTCGCCGAGGCGACCAAGGAAAATGGGAAGAACAAATCAAGGCTCGTATTGCCGCGATCAAGAACCCTATAGCCTACCACCCGATGAAACTGGCGGAATTTACCAAGCTGGAGGATTACAAGCTCGTTCGACAAGTCGATAATAGCGTCTTCGTCGAGAAGCTCTCACACGACACAGCAACCTTCCATATCGATGTATCGGTCGATACAGGTGAAAAACCCATAACTGGTTTCCGCCTCGAGGTTTTAGCCGATCCAAAGCTTCCTTCAAAAGGTCCCGGACTCGCCTCCCACGGCAACTTCGTCCTAAACGAATTTCGTGCTTTTGTCGTGGATTTGGTAGATGCCGATAAAAGACAACCCCTCAAATTCTACTCCGCCGGGGCCGATTTCTCCCAGAAGGGATGGGACGTGAAGGGAGCAATAGACGGCATCGAAAAGACGGGATGGGCTATCAGTGGGGAAATGGGCAAGAGTCATCAGGCCACTTTCCGCTTGGCTAAACCACTTCTAAACAAGAACCCTGGAAGACTGAGGTTCGAATTGGCTCAACTCTACGGTTCCCGACATGTGATAGGGCGTTTCCGCATCATGTCGATCACGGGCGAGAAATCGGACGACTTCGCCCCTGAAAACATCCGCCAGGCGATCCTTGCAGACGCCTCCAAGAGGAGTGATGGTCAGCGCAAACTTCTCGCGGACCACTTCGCCAAGACAGACCCCGAGGTCGGCAAGCTCCGCAAGCAACTCGAAGATCTCCTCAAAAAAGCCCCTAAAACTCCCACCATGAGCGTTCGGGTAATCACCCAGCGCAGGGGAAATCCACGCAAGACACATGTTTTCCGTCGTGGCGAATTCAAGCAACCCCTGCACGAGGTTCAGCCGAACGGACTAACCGTTCTCCATCCGTTAAAGGCTCGCGATGAAAAGAAATCCGGTGATCGTCTTGATTTTGCCCGCTGGCTTGTCGAACCCAGCAACCCCATCACTCCTAGGGTCACCGTCAATCAGATCTGGGGACACCTTTTCGGTTATGGCTTAGTTCGCACCCCGGAGGATTTTGGAATTCGAGGTGAAGCCCCAAGTCATCCGAACTTGCTCGATTGGCTGGCTCACTACTTCGTCGAGGATGTAAAATGGTCGCGCAAGAAACTTATCCGCCTAATCGTCAACTCCTCCACCTACCGGCAATCCTCCGTACATCGATCCGAGTTCGTCCAGCTCGATCCCAACAACAAACTCCTCCACCGCCAGAACCGTTTTCGGGTGGAAGCCGAAATCGTTCGCGACCTAAACCTCGCCGTAGCCGGTCTCCTGTCCGACAAGGTGGGAGGCCCCAGCGTATTCCCTCCCCTCCCCTCAGGCATCACCAACCTCTCCTACGCCAACAGCTTCAAGTGGAACCTAAGTAAAGGGGAAGACCGGTATAGGCGTGGTCTCTACACTTTCTTCAAGCGTACGTCACCGCATCCCAATCTGCTCACCTTCGACTGCCCGGATTCCAATGTCGCCTGCGTAAAGAGGAACCGGTCCAATACTCCACTAGCCGCACTCGTCACCCTTAACAACGCCACCTTTACCGAAGCCGCCAAGGCTTTTGCTGAGCGCATTTTAAGAGAAGCTTTACCTGAGGATGAAAAACGCATCGCCTACGGCTTTCGGCTTTGCGTGGCCCGCACGCCCGAACCAAACGAAACATTGGCCTTCTTGACTCTGCTGAAGGAATCGCGAAGCTGGTTCAAGAAAAGTCCAGAGGATGCCAAGGCTTTAGCCGGTGATCCGGAGATTGCCGCATGGACCGCCACCTCACGCATAATTCTCAACATGGATGAATTCCTTACCCGGGAATAATATGCTTCCTTATCCATAGCCATGAATCCAATCGACAGTTCCATACTACGCACCCGTCGTGACTTCCTCACCACCTCCGCCTCCGGTTTGGGCGGTGTCGCTCTCGCCTCCCTGCTCGTAGAAGAAGGGCTTTTGGCAGTTCCGCAAGGAAATGAGTTCAAGGATCCTTTGACTCCCCGCAAGTCTCACTTCGATGCCAAGGCAAAAGCCTGTATATTCATCTTCATGGCCGGAGCTCCCTCTCACCTAGATCTCTTCGACCCTAAGCCAAAACTCAACGAGATGGCTGGACAAAGCCTCCCTAAGAGCGTTCTCGACAAGGCTCGCTTCGCATTCATTAAGCCCGCCACGGCGACACTCATGGGGACCAAGAGAACCTTCAAGAAATACGGTCAGTCCGGAATGGAATTCAGCGACCTCGTGCCACACCTTGGTTCCGTCGCGGATGATCTGCTGATGGTGCGATCCATGCACTCCGACGAGTTCAATCATCATCCCGGCCAATTGCTCATGCAATGCGGCGTATCACGTTTCGGCATGCCGACCATGGGATCCTGGCTCACCTATGGACTGGGCAGCGAGTCCAGAAACCTACCCGGCTACGTAGTATTGAACGCGGGCCGCGGGTCTAGCGGGGGCGCTACACTTTGGCAAAGCGGGTTCCTTCCCTCCACTTACTCCGGTGTGCTCTTTCGAACAAAGGGAGAACCGGTCCTCAACTTGGATAACCCGAAAGGCCTTCCGCCTATCTTGCAGCAAAAAGGTCTAGCCACCTTAAACTCCATCAATCAGGGCCGTTTCGAAAAAGTACACGACCCCGAGATCGCCGCCCGCATTTCTGCATACGAGTTGGCAGGACGAATGCAGGCTTCAGCCCCCGAGCTAAATGATCTCTCCGGGGAATCCGCCACTACGATCGAAGCTTATGGCATGAACAGGTCGGAACCCAAGGGGCTTGGTGGTCGAGGCAAAAGCGGGGATACGTACAAAGACTTCGCTCGCAACTGTTTGCTTGCTCGGCGTATGGTCGAGCGCGGCGTCCGATTCGTCAACATCATCCATGCTTCTTGGGACCACCACAGCAATCTTGACCCAGAGCTTAAATACAACGCCGGAGCCGTCGATCAACCCATCGCCGCCCTCATCAAGGACCTCAAGGAACGTGGCATGCTTGACTCCACTATGGTCGTATGGGGTTCGGAATTCGGTCGCACGCCACTGGGAGAAAATCGAGGTGGCAACAAAATGAACACTGGTCGCGACCACCATCCGTTCTGCTATTCCATGTTGCTCGCCGGTGGAGGAATCAAGGGTGGACAGGTTTACGGTCGAACCGACGAGATCGGATGGGGGATAGAGGACAAGCCAGTACATCCCAACGACCTACACGCCACTATGCTCCACCTTTTCGGCATGAATCACGAGCGCCTCACCTATCGCTCCCAAGGTCGCGACTTTCGTCTCACCGATGTCGCGGGAAAGGTAATCCCCGAATGGACCACCTAGGGAAGGTATAGTTTAGATGCCCTCGCCGCTTTCAACTCCGCGATCGTCGATCATGTGATCCATCCCTAGAGCGGGAGACGACTCTTGGACCTTGCCGAGTTCCTTGGCGGGCACACCTGCCACGGAAACATGTGGGGGCACGTCCTTCAACACCACGCTACCTGCACCGATGCGGGCGCCTTCTCCAATTTCAACGTTTCCGAGAATTTTCGCACCAGCTCCTATCAGTACACCCGAACGAATCTTTGGGTGACGGTCACCGCGTTCCTTGCCCGTGCCGCCGAGGGTGACCTCATGTAGGATGGAGACGTCGTCCTCGATCACGGTGGTTTCGCCCGCCACGAAACCGGTGGCATGGTCGAGCAGGATTCCTTGGCCGATAGTGGCCGCGGGATGAATATCGACCGTATATACAGCTGCAATTAGGCTCTGGAGGTATTGGGCCAACTCTTTGCGGTTATGACGCCAAAGGTAGTTGGATACACGATAACCGGAAAGGGCTTGAAAGCCTTTGAAATAAAGAAATGGGCTAAGGAAATCCATGCAGGCCGGATCGCGTTCCCGAACTGCCTTCGCATCGGTGCAGACCTTATGGAGAGACTCAGGTTCATCGAGAAAGGCATCGCGGACCAGTTCTCGCAAATCCTTTTCGGGCACAGAGGAACGTCCAAGCCGTGCGGCCAAGCGCCATCCCAAGGCATCGGCAAAGGATTCGCGCTCGAGAACAAATTCCGCAAGCACTTTGGCCAAGATGAATTCCTTGGCGGCAACAACCTCGGCTTCTTGCCGGAGAGTCAACCAAACTTCTTCTATGGTCATAATTAAAGGGAATTCAAGAGTAGTGCTTACTTTAAGCTTCGATCTCTTGTCCGTAAAACTTTTCGCCGATGGCAATCTTTTCACGCCCCTTGGCAACCCGCCATTTGTTCGTATCCCGCAGAGAATATACGCATCCGCAGTATTCCTGCTGGTAAAAGCCCTCCTGCTTGGAAATTTCGATCATTCGCTGGGAACCTCCGGCCTTTCTCCAGTTGTAAGTCCAGTAAGTAAGGTCTTTGTAGCGGGCAGCTGCGCGTTCGCCGCATCCGTTAATTTGCTCCATATTCTTCCAGCGAGAGATCCCGAGGCTACTCGAAAACAGATTGTATCCCTTCTCATCGGCATAAAGGGCTGTTCGCTCGAAACGCATATCGAAACATGCCGTGCAACGAGCGCCCCGCTCCGGTTCCCACTCAAGTCCTCGTACGCGTTCGAACCAGTTTTCGACATCGTAATCGACATCCAAATGCTCAACGCCGATTTTGTCGCAATAACGTTTATCCTCCGATTTTCGTAGTTCGTACTCCCGCTTCGGATGAATGTTCGGATTGTAAAAGAAAACCGTCGGCTGGATGCCGGAATGAAGCAATGTCTGTAACACCTCACCCTCGCAAGGGGCACAACAAGAATGTAGCAACAGTTGCGTTTCTCCCCCCGGAGTCTCAAGTATAGGTGTTTTAGCAGTATTCACTGGCTACGCATTAAGCCAAAAAACAATGCAACTCGCAATGATGGAATAATCGAGAGGGAACTCTAAGAACTTCCACCGTCAGCCGAACAATTCCTTAACATCGGCCAAAACTTCATCGGGATGATCCTTGGCCTTAACCTTATGGTAGGCTTTCGCAATCTTTCCGTCGGGACCAACCAGAAAGGACATTCGATGAATGCCCTCGTATTCGCGCCCCATGAACTTTTTCGCACCCCATACGCCAAAGGCATTGACGATTTCCTTCGACTCGTCAGAAGCCAACGGAAAGTTCAAGTCATATTTCAAGCGAAACTTAGCATGTGACTTCTCGGAATCACAACTCACGCCGATGACGGTAAGACTAAACTTTGAGAAATCCGGCACATTGTCACGAAACCCGCAAGCCTCCGCCGTACAACCCGGGGTGTCATCCTTGGGATAAAAGTAGACCAGGTAAGGATTGCCCTCCAGATCGCTAGACGAACAAACGGCATCCGAAGAATCTCGAAAAGAGAAAACAGGAGCAACTGCCCTTTCATTCAATGGATCAATGGTTTTCATGATCCCTAGCTAATGAATGTAAGCGGAACTGGCAAACCCATCCGACAAAAAGAGACAAGCGAAACGATTGAAATAGTGAACAAAACCAAAAAAACACCTAAAGCTTAAGAAGAGTTGGCCGATTATGGTAGATAGTAAACTTCCTCAAGGATGAGGATCATCAGGCAATTCGACATGGAGGTCAACAAGATTGCCTCACAACTTCCAGAAAAGAGGATGTAGACATCATGGAATCCCTAAGTCTATCACACTCGGTGGTGAACAACTTGAACGCCACCCTCTCCGAAAACACCCAGATTCAGCGACACCTGCAAACAGGTCGTAAGATTATCAATAATCAAGAGGACTCAGGTGGACTGGGCTCCATTACTCGTCTAAATTCAACGGTCCTGAGGAATCAAGCGATTCAGCAAAACTTGCAAGGGTCGCTTTCATTGCTTCAAGCCCAAGACGGGATGTTCAAAGTCATTGGAAACATCCTAGACCGTTCGGCGGAGTTGAAGACGAAGTTTAATTCCACAATGTATAATAAGCATGATAAGGCGTACTACGACGACGAATTTACGGAACTGCAACACGAGTTGCGCCAGATTGCTCAGTCAAAATGGAACGGCGTCAGTCTTTTCTCCACTCAAGACTCCAAAACTTTGTTCGGTAAAGCCGTCGACGGACAGACTATAGATCAAGAGTCTAGCGACGACGGAAGTGGCAATACGATTACCCTTTCCCGATGGGGCATCTATCACCTCGACCCAGATGATGAACCGCCTCCAATTAAGAAAAAGTTCCTAGCCATGACGCTGACAGATGAAGCACAAGGTGCTCCGGATGGCTACAATGGCGGTGGCGGGAAAGGCCAGGCTGGGTTCGATTCGGACATTACTGAATGGAACTCATTCCTGTCCGATCAAGGAATTGAGGCCGAGATTGCCGTTATTGTTAACGAAATGAAGCAGGGTGCAGGCGCACCGCAAGACCCGGATGGCGGAGAGATTTTACCCGCAGGGATGAATGAAGCAACTGACATGCCGACCTTTTCCAGGGTTTTTCGAGGAGCCGGCAGGGACGAGTATGCCCTTGACCCTGGAACGCCCACAATCATGCCGAACTCGGCCGACCAAGCTAATTTCCTGATGAATGCCTTCGAGCAGATGACAAACGGGGGAACTGAACTGCCTGACGCACTAGGAGTGTTTGTGGACAACTCAGGTTCCCTGGAGTTCAGGAACGTCAATCAAGGTCTGTTTGAGTTCATGGACAGAGTTCGAGCTACATATCCTTCCGTTATCTTGCCTTCCGACACTTACACGACCGCCGCAAGTGCCGATGTCGTCAACTTCCCTGAGGGAGAAAATATCCCAAGATCACAAACGGGCGTATTCAAAGGGATCAGCCTAGCTGGAAGAGAAGACTGGATTCATCAAAGTAAAATTGCATTGGAGAATCTCATAAACAACGATCCCAACATTGCGGCGGCAGTGCAACCCACCTTTGGCGAACCCACTTACGAGCTCGACGACTATACGATTGAAGACTTCGAAGGTTTCATGGAGTCATTGGCCACGGCTCGAGCACAGAATGGTGCCGAGCAATCACGTATCAAGCATGAACTGGACGAACTGCAAAACAAACAAGTAGGTTTGGAGCAGGCTCTGGAAAGGGCAGATGGCCTCGATTACTCTTTGGCCATGGCAAGGTACAGCAAGTCTCGCGACCAACTGCATTTGACGGCCAACTTGGTTTCCGCTGCTCGAGAGATGGAAAACACTCTCTACACGGACTTCCTCAACGAGTAGCGACTCTAACAAAAGAACCGAATGACCTCAAATGTCGTGAGGTTAAAACTCACTTCCGAGAAGGCAAAGGTTTGTAAAGGGTGGCCGTCTTTCCAGTCACAGCGATGCTCACGGCAACTAGCTTATCTTCGATTTCAGCAAGAAGAGTGGTTCTGGTTTCCCGATCTTGAGTAAAGGCGACTTTAACGAGATCTTCTTTTTGGAAAATCTTTCGCAGTTCGGTCAGAACATTCTCAGTTACCCCTTTTTTTCCAATGCGGATATCAACGGGTCGCGTCTTGGCTCGGGACTTCAGGCCACCTCTTAGCTTCCCCGAAAGGGAGGAAAGTTCGTTTTCGCTCAAATTAGTTTAGAGTTTTGCCAGGACTGAGCACACAGCTTCACTATCCTTGGCGGCGTTCACCTTGTCGTTTTTGTAAACTACCTTTCCATCCTTGGAGATGACGAATGTCCAACGCTTGGAAGTGACGCCTCGTGAAAGGCTCACTTTTTTTTCATCCACCTTACGCTCAATCACTCCACCTTTGCCAAAGGGAACGCCAAACTTTTGGGCGAGATCGCCCTTTTCATCGGAAAGCAAAGTGAAGTTCAGGTTTTCGGCCTTCTTGAAATGGGCTAGGCCTTCAGGATTGTCTCCGCTGACTCCTACAACGACGGCATCCAACTTGGTCAATTTCGATTTGTCGTCACGAAAAGCACAGGCTTGCTTGGTGCAACCACCCGTCATGGCGGCAGGATAGAAATAGACCACTAAATGCTTCGAGCCGACGATATCGCCGGACTTCCACTGCTTGCCTTTGTCGTCGAGAGTGGTGAAGACGGGAGCTTTATCGCCAACGTTCAAGACTTTTGCCGCAAACATCGGAGAAAACGAGGAAAGACCGATTAAAGTGAAGTATGCTAGTGCTCTTTTCATTAGAAATGCCTCGTATAATTAAATGCAGTAGGGAAAGAAAGCTATATCTTTTCTGGTTCTGGCGATATGGCAAAGAAAAATCACCATGGAAGCTCGACTCCATCCTCGCCTATAAATTTGCCATTTAGGGAAAGGCCTGCGTTTTCCAAGTGACCGAGCATATTAGTCACGGATTCTTCAACGGAAAACTTGGCATCGCTTCCCCCCATGCCGGTGCGCACCCAACCCGGACTTTGGGAGAGAACCGTTATCCCGAAGGGCGCCAAGTCAATGGATGCTTGCTTTGTTAGCATATTCAAGGCGGCCTTGGAGCACTGGTAAGCCATGGCTCCTCCGAGTTGGGTATTTCCTCGGAGTTCAATCGATCCTAGTCGTGAAGAAACATTTACCACTACGGGATTGGCCGAACGCCGTAGGCACGGGATCGCCGCTCGCAAAACAAGCAAGGCACCCACCACATTCACTTTGTAGATTTTCTCCATGGAAGCGGAAGAGACGTCCAGCATGTCTTCCCAATCTATGATGCCGGCGTTGTTGAAGAGAAGGTCGATTGATTCACTCTTCTTCTCGAGTTCCGAAAAAAGACGAGTTGCCGAGCCTTCGTCTTCGACGTCGACAGGTAATATATCCAACAGATCGGCGTAACTCTCTCGAAGTTTCAAAAGACCTCTGGCATTGTCCGGGCTCCGGCAAGTCGCCAGCAAGCGATGCCCTCGATCAAGGCATTGCCGTGTCCACTCAAGTCCGATTCCTCTGCTTGCGCCCGTAACCAATATGGTTTTCATAACATTCAAATGCCGGCAAATTTACATTCGAGCAAGCTTACCCGTTCATTTTTGAGGTTCGACTTGGGTCGACAATAGGTTTTGTTAATTTGAGATTAAGGAAACGAACTATGATAACACGTACACTTGGAGACACTGACCTTGAATTATCCGTCATCGGGCTCGGCACTTGGGCTATCGGCGGAGGCAATTGGGGTATGGGTTGGGGTGATCAGGATGAAAGGGATTCGATCGCGACCATACATGAAGCACTGGAATGCGGCATCAACTGGATCGATACCGCCCATGCTTATGGTTTTGGGGTTTCCGAGACATCAGTGGGAAAAGCAGTTAAGGAATGGAACGGTGGCGAGGTCATTCTCGCGACGAAATGCGGCGTGCTTCCGGGCGAAGACAGTAAGCCTCGAAGATTCATTTCCCGCGAAACGATTCGCGAAGAGGTAGAAGGTTCATTAAAGCGTCTCCAGGTAGACTGCATAGACCTTTACCAACTGCACTGGCCGGAACCCGTCGAAAACCTCGAGGAAGCTTGGGGAACGCTCTTGGAGCTAAAGAACGAAGGCAAAATTCGTTGGGCCGGTGTCTGCAATTGCTGGAAACCCGAATTGGAGGTCATCGAGAAACACGGCCAGGTTTCCTCGAACCAACCGATGTACAGCCTCCTCGCCCGCGAAGCTGAAAAGGAAGTGCTTCCTTGGTGCGACGGACATGGAACGGGGCTGGTTGTCTACAGCCCCATGCATTCCGGTCTCCTCACGGGAAAGGTTTCACGCGAATGGCTAGATAGTCTGCCCGACAACGATTGGCGCAAGCACAAGAAAGACCATCCCGTGGTCAAGTACGTTCAAAACAACAACGACCTTGAGCACTTTCTCACCTTTCAAGAATCCCTCCGCAATATAGCAAGTGATTGCGGTTACACCGTTGGTCAATTAGCAGTGGCATGGACGTTGCGTCGTTCCGAAGTGACTTCGGCAATCGTAGGCGCTCGCCGCAAAGGACAAATAGCTGAAACCGCAAAAGCCGCGGAGTGGCAGATGAATGAAGAACAATTCATCGCCATCGAATCGGCTCTACAAGAATTCCTCACCAAAGTTGAAGATGCCTGAAGACAAAGATACCCCTAAAAAGGAGAATCCACCACGTTCACGACCTCGAAGAGGCGGAGGTCGAGCCAGAAGGAGGCCCAACGAATCCCCCAAGA
>Ga0209362_1003723_pt1 | contig 10331 bp, 11 predicted proteins | sample SaaInlV_165m_DNA_FD_184680 | JGI IMG/M metagenome (GOLD analysis project Ga0209362, IMG submission 184680) | Marine microbial communities from expanding oxygen minimum zones in the Saanich Inlet - Saanich Inlet SI037_S3LV_110m_DNA (SPAdes)... | ecosystem: Environmental > Aquatic > Marine >...
CCTGATCGTTTTTATTAAGATGAAAATTTACTTTCTCGATTATTTTTTTTGAAAGCCAAGATTGTTTTTCTAATTTTGTTTCATTAAGATTAATTATTTCATAATTTGGTAATGATGCATTTTGGTAACGTTTTTCTAATTTGGAAATACTATATTTGCCCTTTTTAATATTTTCATAAGTTTCAATTGATGGAACGGCTGTAATTAAATTGATAGGTATATTTTCAAATGACGCTCTTGAAATAGCCATGTCTCTTGCGTTATAGGTAACGCCTTCATCTTGTTTGTAAGATTGATCATGCTCTTCATCAACAATAATTAAACCTAATTTTTTAAATGGTAAAAATAATGATGATCTAGCACCTATGACAACTTTAATTTCTCCATTTGCAATTCCACTCCAAATAATTTCTTTCTTTTTTTTTGTAATACCAGAGTGCCAAATTGCAGGAGTAAAACCATAAAATTCTTTAAATTTTTTTTCAAATTGGCCTGTTAAACCAATCTCTGGCAATAAAATTAAGCCCTGAAAACCCTTATTTATTATTATTTTAAGGGCTTCAAAGTACACCATGGTTTTTCCAGAACCCGTTGTTCCTTGAAGAACATGAACTCTAAATTTTTGATTAGAAACATTCATCTTTTTAAGGGATTTTTTTTGTTCTTCATTAAGCTTTATTGAATTTTTTTTGATATCTGTGTCAAAAATTTTATAAGCATCTTTTTGAAACTTTTCTACGGCATTACTGCTTAATAAAACTAGTTTTAAAGCCATTCCTTTAGGAATTATATTGTACTCTGAGAACCAATTAAGAAATTTGATAGTTGTTTTTTTTAGTGGAGTTACATCTGATTTTTTTAAAACACTCTTTATCTTAAAATTTCTATTATTTTTTTTTTCAAATTCATCCCAAACTACTCCTGTCATTTTAGATTTACCAAAGGGTACCACCACATAATCACCTACCTTTAAAATAATATCGCTCTCATAAGTGAAAGGATGATTAAATATATTTGGTAATAAAACAGGAAATTTCATTTAATTATTAAAATATCATTTTAAACAATAATTCTAGTAATATTAGATTTTTAGTTTATAAGCTATCTATTGTTAATTAATTTTATAACTTGTTTGTTTAATGAAAATTCCTCTTTGTAAGCCTTCAATAAGTAGTAACGAGATTAATTTAGTGGCCAAAACATTAAAATCTAATTGGCTTACTCATGGTCCCTATAACTATAAATTTGAAGAATTATTTAATAAAAAATTTAATACTAAATATTCTATTGCAATGAACTCATGTACAAGTGCATTGGAATGTGCAATTAAATCATTAGGTATAAAAGGTGAAATTATTATACCAAGCTTTACATGGGTCTCTACAGCTAATGCTGTTTTGAATTGTGGATCAAAACCAGTTTTTGCTGATGTGGATTTTAAAACAAGAAATATTGATTTAAAAAATATAATTAATTCTATAACAAAAAAAACTGTGGCAATAATAGTTGTTCATTTTGCAGGATTGCCTTGTGATATGAGTAAAATATCTAAATTTTGTAAAAAAAAAAAAATAAAAATCATAGAAGATAGTGCAGAAACTTTAGGGGCTAAAGCTATCAATAAATATACTGGCACATTTGGTATAGGTTGTTTTTCATTTTTTCCGACCAAAAATATTACTACAACCGAAGGTGGGATGTTGACTACAAATGATAAAAAAGTTTATAACTATGTTAAAAAACTTATTGCTCACGGTATAGACAAAGATATTAAATCAAATTTCTGGCATAGAGAAGCTGTATTACCAGGACATAACTTTAGAATGCCAAATCATTTAGCTGCAATGGGATATTTGCAATTAAAAAAAATTAAAAAGTTTAATAAAGCAAGAAACAAAATAGCAAGTTCATATAATTCGAAGTTATCAAAAATAACCAATAAAATTAAAATACCTTACATACCAAAGGGATTTACTCACTCATTTCAGATGTACACTATAACAGTTGAGGCTAAACTTCGAAATAAATTACTTAATTTTCTTAAAAAAAATAATATTGAAGCTTCAGCTCATTTTGACCCTCCATTACATTTACAAAAATACTTGAAAAAATATAATAAGAAAAGATTAACTGAGACAGAAAAATTATCTAAACAAATTATAACTCTTCCAATATTTCCAGATATGACTAAAAAAGAAGTTACTTATGTTACGGAAACTATAAATCGATTTTACAAAGATAATAACTAATGAAAACAACTCTAATTACAGGTGGTTTAGGTTTTATAGGATCAAACATTTGTGATTCATTATTACAAAAAAAATATACAAATAAGTGTATTTTACTTGATAATTTTGGTGGATATATGAATCCGATTAAAGATAGTTTTGTAGATTTTAGAAAACAAAGATTTCCTTCTCTGAAAAACATTATTATAGAGAGATGCGATACTAGCAATTATAAAGCTCTTTCTTCAATAATAAATAAATATAAGCCAAATTATATTTATCATACAGCAGCATTGCCTCTGGCCAAAGTTTCAAATTTAAATAATGAGGAAGCAAAAATTAGCTCCGTAGATTCAACGGTAAATATTATTGATGCAATAAACTTGCTTAAAAATTCAAACCAAAAATATCAATTTGATAGATTTGTTTATTTTTCATCTAGCATGGTTTACGGAGATTTTAAAAAGTCGACTGTAACTGAAGAGTCAGAAAAAAATCCTAAAGATGCGTATGGGATAATGAAATTAGCAGGAGAAGTTGTTACAGAAGGGTTATGCAGATTGCACAATATTCCTTATACTATAATTAGGCCATCTGCTGTTTATGGACCTAAGGATATGAACAGAAGAGTGTCACAAATATTTATTGAAAATGCATTTAAAAAACAAGAAATATCTATTCAGGGCAAAAATGAAAAACTTGATTTTACATACATTAAAGATTTAGCTAATGGATCCATTCTAGCTGCAAGAAAGAAAAAAGGTTTAAATCAAATTTTCAATATAACATGTGGAAAGGGTCAAACTCTTTTTAGTTATGTATCTTATTTGAAATCTGAATTTCCTGAATTAAGATACGTTATTAGAAAAAAAGACAAAACAAAACCATCCAGAGGCACACTTTCAATTAATAAGGCAAAAAAATTATTAAATTATAAACCTAAATATAGTTTGAAGGATGGTATTAAAGAATATATTAAGTTTTTAAAAAAGATCTATAAATATTAATATTTGTGGCAAAAAAAATTTATTTACTTTGTCCTTCTATTCAAGATGGAGGTTTAGAAAAAACACTATCAATATACGCAAATTTTTTATCAAAGAAATTTCAAATTGATCTAATTACAAATACTTTTAACAGCAAAAAACTTAAAACTTTTCATAAGAATGTAACAATCATAAATTTTAAAAATAAATTTTTTATCAAAAATAGAATTTTGAATAATTTGTTTTGTGTGTTTCAAACATTAATGATGAAAGAAAAAAAATTAGTAGTTTTTTCTTTCCATGATCATTTTTTTTGGTGTCTACTTAAATTTATTAGAATTAAATTTAAATTAATAATTAGAACACAAACTGCAATTATAAATAAAAAGAATAAAAGTGAAGAAAAAAATATAAAAAAAAAATTCTTTTTAAGAAATTTAGTAACTTTATTTTATAAATATACAGATTTAGTAATTACATTTTCTGAACAAAATAAATTATTTTTAGAGAAAAAAATAGAAGTCAAAAATGTTAAGGTTATTTATAATTATTTTCCCCAATACAATAGTATAAAAAAAATAAAAAAAATTTATAATGTTTTTTTTGTAGGAAGATTAGTTCCTGATAAAGATCCTATTTTTTTTCTAAAAAATTGTATGGCACTTTCTAAAAACGTAAAATTCAATATTGGAATTGTCGGAAAAGGTAGTTGTTATAAAATGATAAAATCAATTTCAAAAAAAAATAATTCAAACATCAAAATATATGGTTATCTAGAAAATGGACTAAAGAAATTAAATCAAAAAATTGATATTATGTGTATTACGTCTAAATTTGATGGAACACCAAACGTTCTTGGAGAGGCGGTGGCATATAAAATTCCTTGTATAGCGCCGAAAGGTGTTGGGTTATCAAATTTGATATTGCTTAATGGTAAAGGTGGATATTTGTATAAACCTGGTTCAGATGATGACTTTAAAAATAAATTAAGCTCAATTTTACTTAATTATAATGACGCAATTCTTAAATCAAAAAAAGCATATAAAAAATTAAAACGTTTTAACTTTGATAATACTCTTAAAAAATTAGAAATTAGTATTAATGAAATTTTATAAAAAGCTTACTATAAAATTAAAAAAAAAAGATATTTTAGATATAGCTAAATTAAAAAATTCTCACTGGAATTTTGGTATTTCATCTCAATTATCTTGGTTTAAAAATAAAAATAATGTTTTCAAAAATGACTTTCATTTATTTTTGAAAAAAAATGAAAAGATTATTGGCTATGTTCAGCTTGGTAAAAGAAAGTATATTTTAAATTCAAAAAAAAATAACTATTATTTATTTAGAACACTAATAGTTTTAAAAAAAGAGAGAAATGAAAAATTAGCAAAAAAGATTATGTACGAGGTTTCAAATTTCATTAAACAAAAAAAATTACCAAGTTTTCTTTTATGTAAAAAAAATTTAATTAAATTTTATGAAAAATATGGATGGATCAAGTTAAAAAAGAATAAATTTAAAGTTGAAAATCACAAAACATCACTACATGGAATGATTTACAATTTAAATAAAACTGATCAACAAAAAATTATAAAATTTTATTATAATGAGGAATAATTTATTTTAATTAAGAGTGTATTGTTCTTTATTATAGGTCTAGTAAAGTAAGATAGACAAAGTCAGAGATAAAAAAATATTTTGCATCTGTAGACCTTTAATCCTATAATATTTTAGATTATGGCTTCATGGCAAAACTCATCAGGTAAAGAAAATCATAAAAGTTTATATGAAAATACTTTAAAAACTTTATCAAAAAATTTTCTATACACTAATTTAAAAAAACTTGGAATTAAAAAAAGTGATACAATTTATCTTGGATTAGATTTAAAGAATTTTTATATTCCTTTTTTAAAAATATTAAATAAGGATCCAAATCTTTTTGATAAAAATATATTAAATAAAATTTTTTATAAAAATTTAAAAGAATATTTTTTACCAAATGGTACTATTATTTTACAAGCATTTACCTGGTCATTTATAAAAAAAAAAAAATTCCACCCACGTTTAAACTCACCTGATATTGGTTTGTTTGAAAAATATGTTTTTAACAAACCTGGAGTAGCAAGAAGCTCTCATCCAACCAATTCTATTATTGTCTTTGGGAAAAAAAAGAATCTTGTTTCAAAAAATCATGGACTTTATAGTTTTGGAGCTAATAGTCCTTTTGAAAGATTTAAAGATCTTAATGTAAAGTTTGTTAACATAGGTGTACCTTTAGAAGATTCTTGTACCTACCTTCATCATTTAGAGCATATAAATGGAACAAATCATAGGTTTAATAAATTAATTAATGGAAAAGTCTTTGATAACGATCGATATTTAAGAAAAAACTTTTATATTTTAGTAAAATATAAAAATATTAGTACTGCTATAGACAGAGATGAAAAAAAAATTTTTGATTACTTAAGAAAAAATAAAAAATTAAAATCACTTAAAGTTAATCAAGTATTATTTTCCGTTATTAATTGTAAAGATGTTTATAATATTGGCCTAAGTTTTTTAAAAAATGACTCTACTTATTTTATGAAGAAAAAAGTTTTTGTAAAATTTTCAGAAAAAATTAAGAAAATTAAAAAAAATTATTATATTTTTTAAATATATCCATTATCACAAAAAATTTCTGAACCATTTCCTCCAGTGTCATTGATTGCAAATTCTAGTGTATTTATTAATTGTTTAATCTTTAAATATTCTCCATTAAATGTATTTTTTAAAATTTTGGTGTTTGAATGAATTGAAAGTTTATCTTTCAATCCACCCTTAAACAATCCCAGGTGAATTACCTTTGATACTATGCCATAGTTAGCATATTCTAATGCAATATTTCTTGAAAATGATTTTATTCCATTTTTCGTTGTAGAGTATAATGCAATACCCTTATCTCCTTTTAATGCTCTCGATGAGCTAATAAAAATAAATTTAGGCTTTTGAAAAAAATATTTCTTCAAAAGACCGTTGGTTAATATTATTGGCATAGTAAGGTTAATTTCTATAATTTTTTTTATATCTTTTTCTAAAAAATTTTTAAAGATTGAATTATCAGGAATAGAATTAAAAAAAACAAATACAGGAGTTTCATCATTTTTTATTTTATTAGAAAGCAACTTTATGATTGATTTTAGACTATAATCAGTTTTATGATTGTTGACTTTTTTTTTTCTTGAGAAACTTGTGATATTAATTTTTTTTTCTTAAAATTTTTGAAAACTTCTTGAGCTAAAAATGAACTACCACCAAAAATAATTATATGCTTTTTCATTTTATATTTTAATTAAAGCTATACTAAATGATAAACCAACTCCAAATCCACATATAATTATATTATCACCCTTTTTTAACCTTCTTTTTTTAATATCTTCTTCTAGCATTAATGGAATAGTTGAAGCATTTGTATTTCCAACTCTTGCTAAATTACTTGGGAAAACAAATTTATAATTACTAAACTTTTGCTTAAATGTTTCTATCACCACTTTTGATGCTTGATGGATATAAATTTTATTAATTTTGTATTTATTTTTTTTTTTTATAAATTTTTTTAAAGAAGGTATTACTTTGCTAGTTACAAAACTATAAACCTGACTTCCATTCATATTTATTTCATTTTTATATCCTATAAGACAATTATGTGAATTTTTTTCGTAACCAGATATGTAATCAATAAGTTTGAAGTTTTTTTGATGTATAAAAATTGATGCGCAATCAGAAAATATTGTTGAAATTGATCTGCTAAAATTTTTCAAATATTTACTATAACTCTCAGAACACACAATTATTGTTTCACCTTTGAGTCTTGAAGAAATCTTAATTGCATCTACAAATCCAGTGCACCCAGCATTTAAGTCAAATAAATTTAAATTTTGGCTTAATTTTAAAATAGACGAAAATATAACCGCGTTACCAGGAAAAGTATACAAAGGTGTTTCTGTAACAAATATTATGTTATTAATTTTATTCTTAGCTTTATTGCTAAATTTAATTTTTTTAAAAGCATCAACTGCTAATGTAAGAGTATTTTCATTTTCAGTCGTGTGTCTTAAAAAACTAGGTCCTGTTTTATTTACAATTTGATTTACTTTTTTTATATTTAATGTTTTCAGTAAGGCTTTTTTAACGTCAATTTTTTTTGATCCAAATTTATGTGAGAATATCAAGTTATTTTTTTCCAAATTTTATTTTGATAATTTATTTTTTTTTAAAACTTTATAAATATTTGAAACACTATCTTGTTGAGCTAAATTTCCAATAAGTGAAGCTTTGCCCTTAGTAATTTTGTCTATCTCTGATAAAATTTTCAAATGTCCAAGAGAGTCCCAATCTTCAAAATCTCCAATTTTTGATGTTAAAGAAATATTTTTTTCTTTCACTTTTATTGACTTTGCAACAATTTTAATAATTTTATTTAAATTAAGCATGTATTATTTAAATCAGTGTATTTACAAAAACAACCTTAAAAAATTATTTAGTTCCATAACACGTAGCACTGTAAGTGTATGCTAAAAAAATACCAAATTTTTCTTGAAAATTAATTTTAGAGTCTCTCTTTAATTTTATATATTTAGCTTTATCTTTATGAAAAAAACCTGGTATTGGCCAAATTATTTTTTTTGTAAACGAAACATTTAAAAATTTTTTTTTGAGTAATTTGATTAGTTTTTTTTCATCTGACAAGGAAATCATTGGCAATATAAATTTGCCATTTTTTTTTAAATTAATATCGATATTTGATATAATTTTTTCTATATTTCTTAATCCATCAACTCCACTATTGCATATAACACCTTTATACCAAGGGCTTTTGTTTGCAATAAAATCATTTATAGACGAAACATCACTTATAATAATGTCAAATTTTTTATCCTTCCATGGATCGAGCCATTTTCCAGTTTTGAATTCACATTTCTTGTATTTAATTTTTTTTTTCGCAGCATTTACAGCAGAAATTGATATATCGCTTAAATAAAAATTATGCTCTATTTTTCTATTATTAATAGCGAAACTAGTAATATTACCATCCCCACAACCAATTTCTAAAATATCTATCTCTTTTTTATATTTGTTTATTATTGAGGAAGATTTTTGTTGTAAAATTTTACTCGTCAAGTTTTCTCTGAAGATTTTCATTATAAAATTTAAATATACATGAGATTAAATCTCATCTAATAAAAATCAACTTTAATATTATTAAAATAAAATATATCTTTTGATTAGAATTATAATAAGTTAAAAAAAATGATAGGCAATGAAATTTATAAATTTGCTAAAGAACTGTGGCCTTTCAATAGAAGCATAACTGGTGATGGGTTAAGAGATACGCTACAAAGAATATCCGAACATCTCCCCGCACTTAAAATTAAAGCAGTCCCTTCAGGTACAAAAGTATTTGATTGGACTGTGCCCAAAGAGTGGAAGATAAAAGAAGCTTATATTATCACTCCTAAAGGTAAAAAAATATGTGATTTTTCACAAAATAATCTTCATCTAGTTGGATACAGTATTCCATTTAAAGGTGAAGTTAGTTTTGATGAATTAAAAAAACACCTTTATACATTACCAGATCAACCTAATGCTATACCATATGTAACGAGCTATTATGAGCAAAGATGGGGATTTTGCCTTTCACAAGAACAACTTGATAGCTTAGAAAATGGCACTTACAAAGTTTTAATTGACTCATCTTTATTTGATGGTGAACTAAATTATGGAGAATTATTAATTAAAGGCAAAAGTGATAAAGAAATATTTTTAAGTACTTATATTTGTCATCCCTCAATGGCCAATAATGAGTTATCAGGTCTAACTGTTGTTACATTCCTTTCAAAATGGCTACAAGAAATTCGAAACCCAAATTTTAGCTACCGTATAATTTTTATTCCTGAAACAATTGGTTCTATTACATACTTAAGTAGTAATTATAAAGAAATGAAGAAAAAGATATTTGCGGGTTTTAATGTATCTTGTGTGGGAGATGATAGGGCTTACTCTTATTTGCCATCTAGAAATGGTAAAACAATAAGCGACTTAATTGCAAAACACGTACTTAAGTGGATTGATCAAAACTTCGTTGAATATAGCTGGCTCAATAGAGGGAGTGATGAAAGACAATATTGTGCTCCTGGAATTGATTTGCCAATTGCATCAATACTTAGAACCAAATATGGTGCATATCCAGAATACCATACATCATTAGATAATTTAGAAAATGTTGTTACGTCTAAAGGTCTTGAAGGTGGTTATTGGGCAATTAGAAAAGCTATTGAAGCGATCGAAAGAAATAAGAATTATAAAACAACTGTTTTGTGTGAACCTCAGATGGGGAAGAGAGGTCTTTACCCAACTCTTTCTATCAGAAATGAAAATAAAAAAGTAATTCAGATGATGAATTTTATTAGTTTTTGTGATGGTAAAAGTTCACTGCTAGAAATAGCAGATAAATTAAATATGCCAATTTGGGATTTATATGGTTTAGCTGATGAATTATACAGTCATAACTTGATACAAACTGATGAATAATTAGTCAAACTTTGGCAAATGTCTCACAAATAATATCCGATAAACTTGCAAAAAATCTGGAATGAATTAGATGCTCTAACATAAAAAATACACTTCGTTCCTAAGCAGTTTCTGAAGTCTTTTTCGGTAATTGACAAAGAATATTCTTAAAAACGTAGTATTTTAAATATTTTAGATACATGGGTTTTTGATAGAAATCAATTAAGAGTGTATTGCTCTTTTATCTACTGATAATGCTGCTTCTTTAACAGCTTCTGAAAATGTTGGATGAGCATGACAGGTTCTTGCAATATCTTCTGAACTTGCTCCAAATTCCATAGCAACTCCTATTTCTGCAATTAGTTCTCCCGCATGAGGTCCAATAATATGTGCACCCAAAACTTTATCTGTAGTTTCGTCTGCTAAAATTTTAACAAATCCTTCTGCATCATCTATGGCTTTTGCTCTAGAGTTTGCCATAAATGAAAACTTACCAATTTTATATTTTGTATTCAATTCTTTTAACTGTTCTTCTGTCTTACCAATTGAAGCAACTTCAGGAGTG
>Ga0209362_1003726_pt1 | contig 10327 bp, 7 predicted proteins | sample SaaInlV_165m_DNA_FD_184680 | JGI IMG/M metagenome (GOLD analysis project Ga0209362, IMG submission 184680) | Marine microbial communities from expanding oxygen minimum zones in the Saanich Inlet - Saanich Inlet SI037_S3LV_110m_DNA (SPAdes)... | ecosystem: Environmental > Aquatic > Marine >...
ACGACGCTCTTCCGATCTCTCTCGTCATCACGGGCGGCAAAGCCTGGAAGCAATGGGACGAGAAGATGCACCGCCGCCTCCGCAAAATCCAAAGCTCAAACGGGAGCTGGACGGGTCACCACTGCATAACCAGTCCGGTATTCTGCACCGCCGCCGTGGTCCAGTGCCTGAACACCTACCGCGATGTCGACATGCTCCGCGACGCCTCCCTAGCCGCTTCACGAAACAAGGAAGACGGGAAGCAAGTAGCCACCGCCGAATAATAGAACCATCAATCATGTCCACCGAGACATTTTAATGAATCTAAAAAGCACAGTCCATGGATGGACCTTGTTTTTCCTCGGAGCTCTCATCGTCCCGCTCGCCGGCTTCGGCGAGCGGGACGCCGCTGGGGCGAAACACTCTGAAAACGCACGACAAACTCTCGCCCGGACAGCCATCTACCTTTGGGGCAAGCAGTCGCCCGATGGAAGCTGGCGCAGCGAGACCTACGGACTCCTCAAGTATGGACAATCCTTCACGCCTTTCGTCCTGTTCGCCCTGTCGGAGATTCCCTCAGGGGTTGCCACTCCTCCAGATGGTGCAATTGAAAGGGCGATGAATTTCCTGCGAAGGATGGGAAACGAGGAAGGTTTTCACGGTCGGACAGACCCCGACGTCCTAGACTACCCAAACTACGCCACCGCCTACGCACTGCGATGCTTTCTTCGATACGGCAAAAAAGACGACAAAAAACGTATCGAGAAAATGACGGAGTATCTCTTGGGGCAACAATTCTCCGAGGTAACCGGCTTCAATCCTGACTCCCCAGTCTACGGCGGCTGGGGCTTCGGAATCAACCACCGTCCCACTCTCTCCAGTTTCGTTGATCTCTCCCACACTCGCCGTGTTCTGGCCGCCTTGGCTGCAGCGAACAAGGTCGATGCAAAAACAAAAGGCAAAGCCAAACGTTTTCTTTCTCTCCTTCAAAAGAACCCGAATGAAAAACGTTCTCCACTCATACCCACCACGAAAGCGATAGCTTCCGGATTCATTTCCCCACCCTACGACGGCGGCTTTTTCTCTTCTCCAAACGTCAGCTACGCCAACAAGGGACGCCTCGCCAAAGATCCCTTTACAGGTAGATCCTACTACCGCAGTTACGCAACGGCGACTTGCGACGGAGTCCTCGCGTTACTCGCACTGGGCGTACCCAAAACCGATAATCGCGTACTCGACGCCATCCGTTGGCTAGAACGGCATTCAAGTTGGAAACGGCCTCCGGGCATCCCTCCCGAACATTCCGAACCATGGGACGAATCCATGATTTACTATCACTGCGCCACAAGATCCGAGGTTTTCAACAAGCTTGCCATAGCCGGGGACTGGAACCAAGCACTGCATGCCTTTCTCTCGGAAAGGCAAAGCGAAGACGGATCCTTTGTTAACCTTCACGGTCGGCTCATGAAGGAAGACGACCCGATTCTCTGCTCGACCTTAGCCTTGATCGCCTTGAGTAACGCCGTAAAGGAAAGCGGCTAATCCAAGTCGGGGTCCAGACGCACACGCTCCACTTCCCGAAGCAAAGCATCGCGAAGCTCTTCCCCTAAGCCCTCGCGCTTCGCCATCTCTACGTAAAAGGGTATGTAGTCCTCTTGAGCCAAAGCTTTTTGCGCTATGTTGAAAAAGGGTTCGTCGACACCGATGAAATAGGTCCGCTCGCCAAAGGCCAGAGTAATGCCTTCATCGGTTTGAAAGACCGCCAATCTATCGAACGAATCATCCATTTGCATCCTAGCAATAAATAATCGACTACCTCCAACAAGCTAAAAAAGAAAACTTGAGTGTCGTTGGGCTTTACCTCCCCGCCGATATCGTTAGGACAACGGTCAACCATGTTTGTACTTTTCCCATACAAAGACGACAACCAAGCAAAGAGTTCCCCTTACTTCACTTGGATAATAATCGCAGCCAATTTATGGGTGTTCTTCGCATGGCAGTTTTCCCTTCCTCCATCCGAGCAGGCGGCCTATTTATCCAATTTCGCCTTCCTGCCGGTAACTTTCTTCGGACAACTAAGTTTTGAGGACTCAGGAGACGTCATTTGGGAATGGGCGACCGTTTTCACCTCAATGTTCAGTCATGGAAGCATCGCTCACGTCCTAGGCAACATGCTGTTTCTCTACCTCTACGGGGACAACGTTGAAGACGCCATGGGGAAAGTTCGCTTTTTTCTCTTTTTCCTGACCTGCGGTTTGGTCGCAGCCGTATCCCAAGGACTAGTCGACCCCTCGTCGAACGTCCCCATGGTCGGGGCTTCGGGGGCGATCTCTGGAGTTATTGCCGGTTACCTGCTTCTTTATCCACGTGCCAACGTCAGAGTATTTTACTGGTTCATAATCTTCATTGGAACTGTAATGGTTCCCGCTTATCTCGTACTGGGGATTTGGGTAATCGAGCAAATCCTCGCCTTCCCTACCTCAATGGCTGAAGGAGGAGGAGTGGCGGTGGCGGCTCACTTAGGAGGATTTACAGCCGGAATCCTACTGACTCCTTTTTTCAAAAAAAAGCATGTGAAGTTTTTTCAAGCAGGGCGCACACGCGCTTTTTCTCGCCAAGCTCGACGAATTCGCTAGCCTAATACGGTTTTACCGAAAAGGCATGAGCAACGAACCCGAAATCCCTAAAGCATACGACCCAAGCGAAGTCGAAGACCGTTGGTATTCCCATTGGGAGGAAGACGGTTGTTTTGCTGGAAAACCCTCGGCAGGACAACCGAGCTATTCCATCGTGATTCCCCCACCGAACGTTACTGGGGTTTTGACCATGGGACATGTTCTCAACAACACCATTCAGGACATTCTTTCTCGAAGAGCACGCCAGAAGGGAGCTTCCGTAATGTGGTTGCCGGGCACGGACCACGCGGGCATCGCCACCCAGACCAAGGTGGAAAAGTCCCTCCGAGAAGAAGGGTTGAGTCGCCGAGATCTAGGCCGTGAGAAATTCCTTGAGCGAGCCGTTGAATGGCGAGACAAGCATGGTGGAATCATCCTTAGGCAACTTCGTAAATTAGGCTGTTCGTGCGATTGGGAACGCAATGTTCACACTTTGGATGATGACTATTCTCGGGCAGTACTCAGTGGATTTGTCAAGCTGTTCGAGCGAGGGTACGTGTACCGCGGCAAACGCATGGTGAACTGGTGCCCGGCAAGCCTCACCGCCCTTTCGGACGAGGAGGTAATCATGAAACCGCAGGATAGCACTCTGTACAAGATTCGCTATCAAATTATGGAAACACCGGATGTCTACCTCGAAGTCTCAACCACTCGTCCGGAAACCATCATGGGCGACGTCGCCGTGGCCATACACCCGGATGATGAACGTTGGTCGAGCCTCAAGGGCAAGCACGTCATTCGCCCCCTGCAGGAAGCCCCCATTCCAATTATAGCTGACGATGCCGTTGAAAAGGAATTCGGCACCGGTATGCTCAAGATCACTCCGGCACACGACCAGTTGGACTTCGAAATCGGCCAACGTCACGACCTGCCCATCATCGACGTGCTCAATCCGGACGGCACCTTGAACGAGCACGCAGGTCCGGACTTCGCGGGAATGGACCGATTTGCCGCACGCAAAGCAACCGTCGAGAGATTGAGGGAAAACGGCAGCCTCGTGGACGAGGAGTCCCACTCGAACAACGTAGGCTTTTCTGAACGAGCCGACGTTCCGATCGAACCTCGACTATCCGAACAATGGTTTCTGAAATATCCTCGCGTCGAGGAGGCCAAAAGGGCCGTCAAAGAAGGTTTCATACGCTATTTCCCAGAACGATGGGAAAAGACCTATCTGCACTGGCTCGAAAACATCAAGGATTGGTGCATCTCTCGCCAGCTCTGGTGGGGCCACCGCATCCCGGTCTGGCACAAACGCGTTCATCTAACGGAAGACAACTGGAGCAATGAGCTTCTTCCTTGGGGTTGGGACAGTTACATTGAAGGAAACTGGAAGGACGAACACGACACTACGGTAGTGAAGATTTTTCGGGTTTCCGATGGTTGTGAAGTGGATGTTAATGAAGATTCCTTAATGCCCATCGTGAAAGAAGCGGAAGGTGATTACGACATTTTTTACTGTTCGACCCTTCCAGAGGATGGCGAAAACCTTGAACAATACGGCTTCAAGCAGGACGAGGACGTTCTCGACACTTGGGCCTCCTCCTGGCTCTGGCCATTCGCCACCATGGGATGGCCCGACGAACAAGCCATGGCAGAGCAGAACTTGGCTTCCTTCTACCCCACCTCGGCTCTCGTCACGGGACCCGACATCATCTTCTTCTGGGTTGCCCGCATGGTCATGGCGGGCCTCGAGTTCATGGGAGAACCGGTGGACAAGGAAGAAACCCTATCCGACGAGGAAATAAAGCGGCGCATTCCCTTTCGCGACGTGTACTTCACGGGCATAATACGAGACTCTCGTGGTCGCAAGATGTCGAAGTCACTGGGCAACTCCCCCGATCCGCTAGACCTCATCGACAAATTCGGGGCCGACGGTCTCCGCCACGGCATAATGAGCATCGCGCCAAAGGGGCAGGATATTCGTTTTTCCGAGGAAAGCATCGAACAAGGTCGGAACTTCTGCAACAAGCTCTGGAATGTCTCACGATTTAGGAGAATGTCGGGCGAAGCCCGTGAAAACTCGTCTCTCGACGCCATTCTATCCAGACTGGAGCCCGAAAAACTGGATGCCGAAGACCACGCCATCCTCGCCCGTCTCGCAGAAACCCTCGATCAGGTCGAAAGAGACCATCAAGCCTACGAGTTCAACTCAGTCCTGCACGGCATTTACCGTTTCTTCTGGCACGACTTCTGCGATTGGTACGTCGAAGTTTCCAAAGCCAAGTTACGCGATGATTCCGTACGCGAGACTTGCCTCGCCGTTCAAGATCTATGCTTGCGCCAGACTTTGCTACTCCTGCACCCCGTCACCCCCTTCATCACGGAAGAACTCTGGCAACGCTTGGGATACTCAAAGGAAGGTTCTTCCATCCAGTACGTCGGCCCCGGCGACGGGGCAATCCTTCGGCAAGCGCTATCCGAAAAAGGAATCTCGATAGACGAAGAAGCCGAGGCTGAAATTGGGGCGCTACGAGAAGTCGTAACTGCCCTGCGGGCTCTCAAAGCCGAACGAGGTTTGGCCACCAACCGAGAGGTGGCCCTTCATTACCTTGCTGAAGACGACAAGTCCGAGACTCTGCAAAGACACATGGAAAAGCTACTTCTTTTCGTCGGAGCCGCTTCGTTCGAACGTATCGCCCAAGCACCTTCCGGACAACCTTCCGTCGTCACTCCACTGGGAACCGCTTTTCTAGACCTCGCATCCGGCATCGATCTCGACGCCGAACGGGCTCGCCTCGACAAGGAAATTGCCAACCTCGAAAAGGTAGTCGCCTCCACCGAGGCACGCCTAAGCAACGAAAGCTTCACCGCCAAGGCTCCACCCGAAGTGATCGAGGGTGCCCGCCGGCAACTAACCGAGACTCAAACCAAACTTACGGAAAACCGAGCGGCTCTTCAAGCCCTAGGCTGATTCATCCTCCGAACGCTTTGGGAAAACCCATTCTCCTACGCTCTTATTTTTTCTTCTTTTTCTTTTCCTTGAGCAGTATTCCTATGGCCTTTTCCACGTCTGCGTTGGCGATGTCCGCCCATCGCAGCACTCCGGCTCGATCGATCAGGTAGTAATCGGGAAAACTATTGGCGCGATAGGCGGCGTTGGCGCCGGCGTCCACGGCCACGGGATACTTGATGCCGTGCTCCTTTACCGTAGCAGCCATTTTTTCTGAACCGCTTTTGGCGCACACCCCGATGAAGACAACGTCCTCGTCGGCGTACTTCTCCATCATCTCGTTGGTATGAGGGACGGCACGAATGCAAGGCCCGCACCAAGTCGCCCAGAAATCTAGAACTACGATCTTGCCCTTTAGATCTTCTAGCGAAAGCGGCTTGGAATTGATCCACCCCTTCAAACCGAGCTTCGGGGCGGGCTTGCCCTGCATGGCGTTCAACTGGGGGCGTACCTTGCTGTTTTCCGGCCTTGGCTCGTCCGCCGCTAGGCTGAAATGAAACAGAAAGAAGAAGGCAGAGGTCAATAATGGGAATATGATTTTCATGCGTTCAATGTGCTGACGAGTTCTCCTCCAGGCAAACTGGAAATCTCTCGTTAAGTAAAAACATGATGTCGACGAGTACCTTTCCTACGAAAAATGAGGTACCTAATCCCCCTGAGCTTGACCGATGGAGAGATGAACATAGCATCACACGAATGAAAAAGTTGCTTGTTGCCCTTGGCGTCGCCCTGCTGCTGGGGGGGTGTGGGGACGAGCATGGGCACTCTGACCACAAGGGGAACGAACCCAAGGAGAGCAAACGGGTTGGTGAGCCAACCAAGGCGGGTATAGTTGCCGAAAAGTTTTCCAACGAGATAATCGAGAAGATGGCCGCCGAGGCGAATACCCTCCTCGAGGAAGGAAAGTACGCACGGGCGCAAGCGAAGATGACCCAAGCCTACGGGGCGTTCAACAACCGCACCGAGAAAGACGAGGCCATGCATGTTTTCTTCCTCAAGAGTTTCTGCAAAATTTCCGATGCGTTGCAGGAAAACGACAAGGCTATTAAGTACGCCGAAGAGGTGCTGACCCATGCCCTGTCCGACGAGGACAAAATCTTCGCCTACGGCAAGCTCGGCTCAGCCAACAGCCGAAAAGGCGAATACGACAAAGCCATAGCAAGCCACGAAAAGGCCCTGCAGCTTGGAGTGGATACACTCGGTCCCGAGCATAACAAAGTCGCCTTGAGCTATCACAATATCGGCTCCGTCTGCTTGGAACAGGGAGAGTACGATACCGCCATCGCTTATCACGAACGGGCCGTCAGAATTTGGTTGGAATCACTCGGATCCGACCATCCTCGAATCGCCTCTGCCTATCTCGGCACGGGCGCGGCCTACGCCGGGAAGGGAGCGTTCGGCAGGGCAACAGCCAACTACGATGCGGCTCTGGAGATCTGGCTGAAGAAATTCGGCCCCGACCATCCCGACGTCGCAACGTGCTACAACAACCTCGGCTTGGCCCATGACAACGACGAGGATCACGCCAAGGCCATCACCTACCACGAAAAGGCCTTGGCGATTAGGCTGAAAACCCAAGGTGCCGAGCATCCCGACGTGGCCGCCAGTTACAACAACCTCGGCTCCGCCCACGACAACAACGAAGAGTACGACAAGGCCATCGACTACCACGGAAAAGCCTTGGCGATCTGGCTGAAGACCGTTGGCCCCGAGCACCCGTCGGTAGCCACGACCTACAACAACGGCGCCGGCGCCTACTCCCGCAAGGGCGACTACGACAAGGCCGTAAACTACTACGAGAAATGTCTCGCGATTGGGCTGAAGACCCTCGGACCCACGCATCCCGACGTCGCCATAACCTACAACAACTTAGGCTCTGCCTACGAAAAAAAAGGCGTTCCGGACAAGGCCATCGGGTACTACGAGAAGTGCCTCGCGATCGAGCTCAAAAGCCTTCCTCCCGACCACCCGGACCTCGCTGACAGTCACTACAACGTCGGCAAGACCTACGCCAAAAAGGCTGAAAAGGCAAAAGCCTTGGAACACTTGGAAAAGGCTAAGGATATCTGGTTCAAAAAAAGAGGTCCGGAAGACACCTACGTCAAAAACGCTCAAGCCATGATCGACGGTCTAAAGTGACCTGTTCGAGAGCATTCTGACTTGCCCTCATGGCATTGAGGTTTCTTGCTTTCGAAGATGACCATACGAATGCTTCCTTTCCTTTTGCTCGCCGCATCCATTGCCGCGACAAGCTTTCTCAACGCCAAAGCCAAGCAACCCAGCTTCGTTCTCATTCTCGTGGACGATCTCGGGTACATGGACATAGGAGCCTACAACCCGAAGTGCTTCTACGATACGCCGAACGTAGACGCCCTCGCAAAGTCAGGAATGAAGTTCACGGATGGATATGCCGCCAACCCCGTATGCTCCCCCACCCGCTTCGGAATTCAGACTGGCCGACACCCCTCCCGCAAGGATGCCACCAATTTTTTCAGCGGCAGGCGCGGCGGTCTCTTCAATTCCGCTCCCTTGCACGACCGAATGGACTTGGAAGAAGTCACGATAGCGGAAGCCCTCAATAAAAAAGGCTACGCCACCTTCTTCGCGGGCAAATGGCATTTGGGGCCAACCGAAGAATTCTGGCCCACGAAGCAGGGATACGACCTCAATTCGGGCGGCTTTTCCAAAGGTGGCCCCTATGGCGGTAAAAAATATTTCTCTCCATACGGGAATCCTCGCCTAAGCGACGGCCCCGACGGCGAGCATCTGCCGGACCGACTGGCAAAAGACACCTGCAAGTTCATCGAGACGAACAAGGACAAACCGTTCTTCGCAATGCTCTCCTTCTACTCCGTGCACACCCCATTGATCGGACGACCCGACCTGGTCGATAAATACAAGAAGCGAGCCGCCAAGGTAAAGGGAACCGAGTTCGGCAACGAGGAAATGGTCTGGCCCAAAAACAAGGGGTTCCGCAAGGTGCGCATCCTGCAAAAACACGCGGTGTACGGCGCAATGGTGGAAGCCATGGACCTTGCCGTGGGCAAGGTACTCGACAAGTTGAAGTCACTCGGCTTGGACGATGAGGTGGTGGTCGCCTTTACTTCCGACAACGGCGGGCTCTCGACTTCCGAGGGTTCCCCCACTTCCAACCTCCCTCTCCGAGGCGGTAAGGGGTGGCTCTACGAGGGCGGCATCCGAGAAGCATTTCTCGTTCGTTGGCCAGGTGTAACCGAACCTGACTCGCAAAGCTCACACCCCGTAATGAGCACTGACTTCTTTCCCACCTTCGTCAAAGCGGCCGATGGTGAACCGAAAGGCGCCGGACCCATCGATGGCGTCGATCTCATGCCCCTGCTGAAAGGCGAAGAAAAGTTGGACCGAGAAGCCCTTTACTGGCACTACCCGCACTACAGCAACCAGGGAGGTTTCCCGGGAGCCGCCGTTCGAATGGGAGACTGGAAGTTGATCGAACGTTTCGAGGATGGAAAAACTCATCTATACGACCTAAGCAAGGACATCGGCGAAAGAAACGACGTCGCCGACAAGCATCCCGATCGCGTCAATGCCATGCGCAAAAAGCTCCATGCCTGGTACAAGGAAGTGGATGCCAAGTTCCTCCAAGCAAAGAAACCCGACGGCCCACAACCTTGGCGACCCGCCAAATAACCAATCAATGCCTCAGAGCGAGATGAAGATAACTGCATTTTTTCTTTTTACCGTTTTCAGCGGAGCTTTCGTTTATGCCGATGGTTCGTGGCCCCAGTGGAGAGGGCCCAACCGTGACGGGTCGTCAAAAGCCTCGACCAAGCTAGCCGACGCATGGCCGGAAACAGGACCGAAGCTACTTTGGGAGAGCGAACATATCCCAAGTGGCGACGATGGAGGTTTCGGGAGCGTAGTGGCAACGGAAGACAGGGCCTATCTTTCACTTGTATGGCATAAGGACGTGCCAACTCCCACGCGAAAAGTGGACAATCTAGCGCTTCGGAAGATAGGAGCGAGACGCACGAACTTACCGAAGGAGGTCATTGATAAAATGGAACAAGCCCGCATCAAGCTGAGTCCAAGACTGCGCGGAAGCAAGCTCGACGAGTGGAGCCAAGAGTGGGTGAACGAAAACTTGGACGCCAAGCAGAAACTATTGTACGGCGATTATGTGATTTCCCGGTTCAAGAAGGGACCATTGGCCTTCCCCATTGATGCCACGAACAAGCTATACGAGATCAAGGACAAGGTCTTTCCCGATGAAAATGCTTTCGTCGCATGGCTAGATGAACAAGAGTTCGAAGCAACCGTGAGAGAGCGCGTTATTGAATCCGTCCCGCCCACCAAAAAGGTGGCGGACGACGTAATTGTAGCCATGAACCTCAAGACGGGAACCACCTTGTGGAAAAGCACACTTGAGGGAACGCCCTCCGGAAGAACCTCGTCGGCGACACCATGCGTGGCCAATGGGAGAGTCTATGCCCTGGGCAGTTCGAGGATTTTCTGCGTGGACGCAAAAACGGGAAAACCCGTCTGGGATGAAAAAGTGAATTCATCGGGCGGCGCCTCCTCGGTACTGGTCGAAGGGGGCAAAGTGGTTGTACTGGCTAACCACTTGATTGCCCACGATGCGAATACAGGTAACAAACTCTGGGAAAACGACGATGTCTCGGGTAAGAGCGCATCCCCCGTCCTTTGGCATCCCGGAAAAAATCCAATGGTCGTATGCAACTCG
>Ga0209362_1003731_pt1 | contig 10323 bp, 13 predicted proteins | sample SaaInlV_165m_DNA_FD_184680 | JGI IMG/M metagenome (GOLD analysis project Ga0209362, IMG submission 184680) | Marine microbial communities from expanding oxygen minimum zones in the Saanich Inlet - Saanich Inlet SI037_S3LV_110m_DNA (SPAdes)... | ecosystem: Environmental > Aquatic > Marine >...
ATATTGGTATATTAATGGGAACATCATCAAGATATTATGGTAAAGTAAAAGTTAAAGATGTATTACCAGAGTCATTGGCTGCAAATTCAGGAGTAATAAAAGGTGATATAATCAAAAAAATTAATAATACAAAGGTTGATAATTTATGCATTCTTAATGTTAAAAAATTAATAATATCAGCATCAAAAAGAAGAGATGATTTAACTATTAATATTCAGAGGAATAATGAAGTATTTGATATTATAATTTATAAAAATAAAAAATAAATATCATTTATTAAATGCGGGAACAAAAAAAAATAATTGAAATATTTGATAATGATTTAATAAGATTGAAAATAAGAAATTTTTTAATTTTTGGTGGTGAAAAAAGTGGAAAGACAAGTGTTGCACTTGAAATATCTAAGTTATCAAACATCCAACTAATTACCATTTTTACTAATGAAGCAAATTTTAAAAAATATAATAGATTTAACATCTCAACAAAATTTTTGACAGCAAAAAAACTCAAATCAGTTGTTGACAAACAGGAAAATGAACTTTTAATAGATAAAATACCTGGTGGTATAATTCTAGATGAATGTGTATCTGATTCAATTCTAAAAAATCGTTCTATTTACAAATGGTTAGCACTGAATAGAATCCCAATGATATCATATATTCTTACATTTTCATATATTCCTGTATTTCCCCCATCAGAAAGATATAATTTTGATTGGGTGTGTGTGTGTGGTGGATTGTCTAAAAAAGAATATGAAAAAATTTATGATCACTTTGGAATGTGTTTCAAAAACTTCAATGATTTTTACAGATTAATGATTCAATTAGATGAAAGACCAAAAGGAACTGCATGTATAATATTTAAAAATGTATATGATGGTGATTTTACAAAACCAGGACCATACTTTTTACACATAAAACAACATAATATTTATAACCATCTCATCACATCATGGGGACATAAAGTATATGATAAAAGGGAATGTTCCATTTGTTTGGATAAAATAGAAATGGATTTAGTTATTTTAAGATGTGGACACCCATTTCATACTAATTGTATAAAAGGATGGATAAAAAATAACAATACTTGCCCATTTTGTAGAAAAATAATAATAAAAAATACTTAATATTTCCTTCAATACAATAATTATAAAATAAAAATAATAATTTTATGCAATTATTATTTTTTTATTACAAAAACTAACTCTGTTAATTTTTACTATATTTTTTATTTAATCAATAGACATAACTTTACCAAGCATAACAACACCATTACCTTCCATAATAGCTACACGACCAAGACCAGCACAAGTCTTGAAAGGTTCTACAACAAATGGGGCTTGAGGAGTTAATTCAATTTCAGCACCATCACCTGTCTCAATATATTGAGGGTCTTCAGCTTTAACACCACCTGTGCTTTTACCCATCTTCCAGTTTATCTTAGAAATCCTTACAGCACAGCGACCAGTCCTAACAAAGGCAATTGGACAGTATCCAACTTTGAGTTGCCCAGGATGTTCCAAAACTTGAACCATTACAGTAAACTTATTATTCTTTGTAAGAGCTTTGAGGGTATTATCTTTTTTGAGGCACATCACATCACCAACATGTGGCATATTCACCTTGTCAAGGCCCTTGACATTAAGACCAACATTATCACCAGGGGCGGCAGATGAATGGGTCTTGTGATGCATTTCAATAGTGAAAATCTTACCCTGACATTTATTGGATGCAGTGTCAGTTGGAACAAATATTACTTCATCACCTGGCTTTGTTGTACCTTGCTCAAGACGTCCAGTAATAACATCACCACATCCCTTGATCTTATAGATTCCCGAAACAGGCATACGAAGGGGTTTATCCACTGGACGAGGAGGTTGACAAACCATATCCTCAAGAGCATCATGGAGGGTATCAATATGAACTGTCTTTCCTTCAAGATTCTTGACATCTACACCTTTCCACCAATCCATATTATCTGATTTCTTCAATAAGTTATCACCTTGATAACCTGACATGGGAATGAAAGGAACCTCAGTATCAATTTTACTCTTCTTCCACCCAACACGTTGCAACATACCAGCAACCTCCTTCTTGATTTCCTCATAACGGTCTTGACTGTAGTTGCAAGATGTGTCATCCATCTTGTTAATACCAACAATGAGCTGTTCAACACCAAGTAGGTTAATCAATCTAGCATGTTGTCTAGTTTGACCTTGAACCTCACCAGTCTTGAAATTACCCTTTTGAATTGCAACCTCAAACCCTCCCTTGTTAGCAGGAACCATCAAAAGTGCTACATCTGCTTGTGATGCACCAGTAATCATATTCTTGATAAAATCTCTATGTCCTGGAGCATCAATAACAGTAAAGTGATGTGATGGGGTATAAAACTCTTTGGTTGTGCATGCGATGGTGACACCACGTTCTCTTTCTTCCTTTTGGGTATCCATAAAGAAAGCAAAAGCAAAACTGGATTTACCCAGTTCCGTAGCACGAGCCTTGAGCTTTTCCATATCACGCTCACTAATACCACCTAATTTAAAAATTAAATGGCCAGTTGTTGTTGATTTACCAGAATCAACATGTCCACAAATAACAATACTTACGTGTTTTTTCTCACTATCTTCCATTTTCCTCTTTATTAATTAATAATCAGTATAAACTTTTATATCTCTTTTTTTCAAATAAATTTTTTTTTCTTTTATTTTATTAGGTATGAGACATGCAAGTAATTTAAAAGAATTTCTTGTAAAATATACAGTAATTGCAACTGCACTTACATGGTTGGTTGCTGGTAAAGTTGATAAGCTTGTTACATCATTTGGACAAGCATTCCTTGAACCACTTTTTTCTTTTGACTTGAACAATGATGGAAAACCAGATTTAAAACAAATTAAAAGTATTGTATTATTTAATAAATTTCCAATTGGATTATTTATAATAGAGGTACTTAAAACATTACTTGCATTATTCTTAATCTGGTTATTAATCCATCTTGTTATTAAAAAAACAAACTTAATTTAATATATTAATTAAAATAAAATATTTAAAATAAAAACTTAAAAATAATATCTTATATATTTTAAACATGCAGATTTTTGTTAAGACTCTTACAGGAAAAACGATAACACTTGAAGTTGAATCAAGTGATACTATTGATACAATCAAGCAGAAAATCCAAGATAAGGAGGGTATTCCTCCTGATCAACAAAGACTTATCTTTGCTGGTAAGCAATTGGAAGATGGAAGAACACTTTCTGATTATAATATTCAGAAAGAATCAACATTACATTTGGTTTTAAGACTTCGTTAAAACTCCATTTGGTTTTAAGACTTCGTTAAAACTCCATTTGGTTTTAAGGCTTCATTAAAAACATATTATTCAAATATAATATTAATTTTTATATCATGTTTACTTACACTTCGTGTTGCTGATATTGAAAGTTCATGTCTTTTTTGTCTTTTCTTTATTGAGCTTGGTGATTTTTTCTTAATATTATTATATGAATTATGTACTGATTGATTCATATCTTTTTCAATATCTATTATATTTTTTTCAATGAATTCAATTATTTTTGTTTTTATTGCCCATCTAAAAAAATTTAACTGCCCAACTGTTGTTTCAATTCCTTCACCATTTTCTCCATATATAAATGATATTCTATCACGTCTACAGAATGGATCAAACTGTTTCTTAGAATATGCTTTCAATTGAGATTTGTAATCTAAATAAATAAATATACTTGATTTATTGTGTACACTAACCATAATATTATTTTTTTTTGCATAGTTTGTTACAAACCAATCTATTATTCTTAAAGATATATTAGACTTTCCTGATAATATTGGCAATATATTATGAATATTCTTTTTGTTTTTATAAAATAAAATTAATGAGTGCATTAATAAATCATCTTTTCCAAGTACATTTGTTGATTTAGTTATTAATAAATCCATTAATTTAAATTAAATAAATAAGCTTTATATGCTTTAAGTGGCTATTTACACATCAAGTACCAATATTTCATCATCAGGAGTACTTTTAATTATTTCAGCTATTTTCTTTTTGTTTTCTTCTTCTTTCATTTTTTCTATATATTTTAATCTTTTTATTTTTTTTTTTTTTTTTAATATATGGAAAATTGTTATTGATATTAATGAGTATCCAAATATTCCACCTAAAACTGAGAATACTATAGTTATAGTATTCTCAGTTTTATCAATATTATTTATAGTTTGATTGTTTGTATTATATAATGTAATTATAGGAGCACTTGATTCTATAAATGAACTGATATTTGTTTTATTGAATCTTAAAATTTTATTTGTTAATATATCTTTTTCTAAAGTTTGAATTAAATTAATACCAGAAATATATGAAATTTTATATAAAAAAACTAAAAAATATAAAATAATCATTTTAAACCACAACTTTAAAATTTAAGATTTATATTTTTAAACATATTTATATTATTTATATTATTTATATTATTGATAAAATAAATTCCAGTTGCTCCACAAAGAGTACCAACTATAAATGATTTAAATGATATTTTGTTTTTAATTTCACTTATAGATTTTATAAAATCATCAATATTATTATTTAATTCACTATTTTTAATAATAAATGAATCTGATATTGAGTCTGCAATTTTCTCAAATTTTTTTTCAATATCAGTAATAAGCTCTCCACTCTTCAGTTTATAACTAAACATCACATTGAATGCTTGCCATGTACTTAAATTTAATTCTTGTCTAGACATTCCTCGTTTTAAATTTCTTACAAGATAGTGATTATAATTTCTAATTATTTTTGATATTATATCTGTAGATGATATATTCTCTGTTCTACCAATATGCTTAAATTTGTTAATACTTTTTACATAATTGTAAATATCTTCACCATTGTCTGAACCCATCAAATATGGTGAATCTTCTCTTGCAACCCAATCTATTTTATGTTTATCAATGAGCTCTTTTTCTATTTTCCATGGGCATCCTTTTATCACCTCATCAACATACCTACATTGTAGCACCATTGAATATCTGCTTTCTTCATCCATTACTGTAATTCCTTTTTTTGAATGTGTCTCCAAATCATTTGATACACCTACAATCAAATATATATTCTCCGGCAAATATCCTTCAAATAAGTCATTCTTTATTCTCTTGAATAAGTTAGAGTGTCCAATATGAAATAAATCAAATACCCCATCAGTATACACTACTATTCTTTCTGATGACATGTAATTTAAATAGATTTTTTTTTTAAAAATCTACCAAGTATTAAAAATTAAATAAGTACAAAAATCATTAAATTTATATTTCTAAAAATAAAATGGATAACCAAAAATTATTAAAGCAGATTAGAAAATTAGTTGAAGATGCTCAATATAATTTATTGAACAATATTTGTAATCATTTAGGTATCAATGATACTAAAAAAAATGAATTAAAAGCATTATTTATTGAAGGTATGACTTCACATGGAGATAATTCTACATCAAATGATATACAAACAGGGCGTGGAAAGAGAGCTACTCCACGAAAACCATCCCAATATAATGAATTTGTAAAGATAAAGATGGCTGAATTAAGAGCAGGGGGAGCTATACCACCTTCACAAGCTCTTCAAGTAGTAGCTAAGGCATGGAAAGAAAAAGAACACAATAAATTAACTACTCCAACAATTCAGTTAGGCAGCGGACATTCTAATGTAATTAATATCACAGATACCCCAATAGATTTAACACCAAAGATAAGTAATATAAATAATTCAATCCCAAGCACACCACTTCTAAATGATAATGAACAAACTATTAGTGATGAAGCTATAATAGAAAAACCACAATCTTTAACTCGTATTAGATTTTTTGGAACAACATACTTATGGGATAAAATTAATAATAATGTATATAGTGACGATATCTCAAGTACAAATGATAATTTTACTATCATTGGAACTATGCAATTAAGTGAAACTAGTCAACCAACCAAAATAATTTTTAGTTAATTTTCTTCATCACTTGAATCAACTATCATACATTTACCAGTAATTATGTTTTTTGGAGGATACACCTTTGCTTGTACTAATCTAAAGAGTATTCCATAATTATTGTCTTTTCTTATATGAATTGCATAACACTGTATTATACAATCCATTGAGCAATTTGGTATAATTTCTTTTTCTGGAGTTGAAATTACTCTGTTTTTATTATAAACTTCAGGAATCCATCTACAATCCTTCTTTAATAACTTCAATTTAATATTACTTGAGTTATTATCATTAGATTTTAACGATTTATTTAAATTATTTAATAGTTCATCGTCAGAACAATTTTTTTTCTTGAACCATTCATTACAATATCTTTTTGAATCAAGTAATATTTTATTATCTAATGAATCCAAACAATCACCAAATGTATCTGTTAATTTATGTTCTTTTGGTACAGTCAATAATATATCAGCATTACTATCTTTCCATATTTTTAATCCAGTCCTACAATCTAAAGTAGGAGTTCTAATTAAGAATGGGACTTTTTCATTTTGTTCATCATTATAATTTAAATAAACTAATTTTCCTCCAGGAAAGTTAGTTGGTGAACTATAATTTACATTATCAAAATTTACTTCTGAAGGTGTCAATATTATTGGATTTGAATTATTCATTTATATAATATCATCTACTAGTATTTTAAGTAGATTTATGATAAATATAAATATATAAAATTTTTATCATAAATAATTTCATAACTTAAGGTAAGATTAACTTATAAATGTATATGAATGATTCAATATGTTTATCTCGAATGTCCAAGAAAGGAATAGGATATTTTAAACGATGTCATCATAAAAAAAAAAATAGTACATCTTTTTGTGGAATACATAAAAATTCAAAAAATATATATCAAGAACAAAATGATAGTATTACAGTACAACCAGTGAGAGAGTTATCAATAATAAATTTAGACCTATATAAAAATAATCCTAATATTATTATAAATTTGAATCTTTATAACTTGAAAGAAAACATTAAATTCTATAATTTAAATAAAAAAGGAAGAAGAAAAGAGTTAATAGAAACACTACAAGAATATTTCAAATCACAAAGTTTACTAAATAATTCAATAAGTGAAATTACATTATTACAAGGTATTATAAAAAGAAAAATATTCTTTCATAGATATGGGTCTGCCATAGGTATACGCTCATTATGTCATAATGATTGTGATTATTTATTAAATGAAAATATCAATGAAATTCCAATTGAAGAGTTTTTTTCATATAATGATGACAAATTTACATATGGATTTACTATAAATTCATTCAAACAACTTATACATTGGAACTGTAAAAAAAATCCATACAATAATCAAGAAATCCCGCAACATGCTATTAACATGTTAGAATCTAGGTTGGAACATATGAAAATGACCAATACAACTTGTGAAAACTACGAAAAACCTTTATTAACTGAAAAAGAAGAGATTGAACAATATGCAATTGATATTTTTTCAAGAATTGATGCACTTGGTAATTATACAAATCATACATGGTTTTTAAATTTAAATATGAGTTCTCTTCAAAAATTATACACTACAATTGAGGATATATGGTTTTACAGAGCAGAATTAACAAATGAAATTAGAGATAAAATATCCAATTCCACACCAGTATTCAATATTAAACCAGATATAATTAAAACATGGAATATTAAAAAAAAAAAAGAACTTCAAAAACTTCTTTTATCAAATTTTGATATATTAATTTCAAGTAGCCATGATATAGATGATCATAAACATTCTGCATTATTGATATTAACTGGTCTGGTAGATGTTTCTCCTGAAGCATGTTATGCACATCCACTCTTAGCTCAAGCTCTCTGGGGAGTATAAATTATCAAGATTTAAAGATAAGATGACATTGTAGCTTATAAAATGGTCCAAGTCAAGAGCACTTCTAGCAAGAAAGGAACAACATCCAAAAATGTTGCTTCTCCAACAACTACAACAGCTACACCTACCCCTACTCCACATGTAGTAGAATCAACTACTCCAGCCCAAGAACCCGTAGCAGTTGATGGAGCCCCCGCCGAAAATGCTTGGGAAGAAAGATTCAAAAATGTTGATGCTACACTCAAACAAATTATTACTATGGCAAAATCATTACAAGGTGATGTAAAACGTATTCAAAAAGATTATACTCGCCAAGTAAAAGAATTAACTAGAAAAAAGAATAGACGAAAGAATATAAGAGCTGATGGTTCTCCTCGTCCATTGAGTGGATTTGCCAGACCAACAGAAATTTCTGACCAACTTGCTAAATTCTTAGGTGAGAAGAAAGGAACGCTTTTGGCTAGAACAGATGTAACAAAAAGAATTACTGTATACATTAAAGAACATGACTTACAAAACCCCGAAAACAAGAGACAAATCCACGCAGATGCTCCTCTCAAAAAGTTGTTAGGTCTTTCCAGTGCTGATATCCTTACATTCTTCAACCTCCAAAAATTCATGAAAGTTCATTTCTTAAAGAAGGACCAAGCTACAGTATCTGCTGCTTAGATTGATTTCTACTATAAAATTATTGATTTTTATTCAATAATTTTAACTATATTTAATTTAACTATAATTGAAACTTATAAGGATACAATGCTATGATATATTGGAAAAACATCAACCATTTTCTTTCCAACTTTTAATTTTACTAAATCACCTTCTCCCCAAGTATCAGCTCCTATATTTACTGCATCTATCATATCATATAGTTCAAATATTCGGAATTTATAAGGCAATTTCATTTCTTTTATCTCATTATGTTTTTCTACAAGCATCTTATAAACTTCAGCAAATTTTTGCTTATCTTTTAAATCATCATAGTTAAATTTTATTGAATCTTTATCCATATTTAATTTTCTAAGTCTAAATTCTATATTTGAACGTAAAGTTAAAAGTAATACTTCTTTATCTTCAAATTTTTTCTTCTTTTTGAATGCTGATATTAATTCATCTGCACGTTTTTTCTTATTTTGAGTTATTGTTGAGTCTTCATCATTTCCATATGTTTTTTTCATAGATATTACAATAGAATAACCTATGTTTTTTAATTTCACAAATTTTGCACTCATATCTACAGAAATAAAATTTTTATTTTCTCCTAAATCATTAATAAATATATCATTTAGTAAATAACCATTATGTGTTTTTTTTGCTAAAAATATCTCTTCAGCAAACTTAATTGCATTTTTATTTAAAAATTTTTCTGCAGCATCTTTTATTTGTTTACTTTTTATATTTTCAAATTTACTTGTTTTTTCATCTTCAACTGTTATTTCAGGTATTAAAATAATATCTATTGAATCATTTAGTTCTGATTTTAATGGTAATGAATATGATGTTTTTAGAGTAGATATTGCTTTACTTATTGATGCTGTATCACCTTTTTTTATTAATTTTTTTGCAATTAATGTAATATCTTTAACTAAATCCATACTAAGTTAAGTAAATATAAAAATAAAGTATTTAAGAACTACTTCATTATATAAATAATATATGGGAAATTTACAGCCTATCCAATTAATGTATAGGTCTAAATATACTAGACAACAAAGAGAAATGACTATACAATATATAAAAAATACAGCATATAGAACTGAATTATCCAAATTGATGGGTACACAGAGTATACATACTCAATATGGTTTAAACCGTATTGACTTCTTAAAAAGAAAAATTAGACTCACTTCCTAAACTTCTATACATGTCATCCTTAAAGTTTTTCTTAATTTTGAAGGGATATTAACATTATTTTGATTATTTTGAATTAATATTTTTATGAACAATTTAAACTTTTCATTATTTTCTACTGGAAAAGAAAATATTGGATTACCAACACCAATCATTTCTAAATATTTGTCTAGATTCTCTAAAAGAAGAGATTTATATATGTAATAACCTTTTGCTAAAGTACTTGTTTTATCTTTTTCAATCATACTAGATACTTTTCTTTCTTGTATTTTGGAAAATGCTGATTCAAATGATAATAATGCACCTAGTAAATTAATACTTATTCTATTATTTGATTCAATAATTGTAAATATACAATTCATAATTGTTGCCCATAATTCTGCATGAGACTCACACATATCTTGTTCATGTTTATAATCAATATCAAATGTATGAATTAACTCATGTAATAATACTTTTTTACATTCTTGTTTTCTAAAAATATGTATTTTACCGGAACCTCGCCAAGTATATCCACCATTAACTTCTCTTCTACCAATATTATCACTTCTATATTTTCTTTTCTTCTTTTCTTT
>Ga0209362_1003732_pt1 | contig 10323 bp, 6 predicted proteins | sample SaaInlV_165m_DNA_FD_184680 | JGI IMG/M metagenome (GOLD analysis project Ga0209362, IMG submission 184680) | Marine microbial communities from expanding oxygen minimum zones in the Saanich Inlet - Saanich Inlet SI037_S3LV_110m_DNA (SPAdes)... | ecosystem: Environmental > Aquatic > Marine >...
ATTACAAGTCTTAGTGATGATGCAGGAAATATCGGGTTATTCAGAAATTAATATTGCCCCGGTATTGATCCACAAAACGATTAACGCGGTGTTAAACAACGAGATCTGGGTGCCGCGTCGGTTGATCCCGAAAGTCATCCATTTATTAATAAAGAAAAATAACAATCAACCGTTAACGAAAAACCCCCTGTATCGTTCTTTATCGTGTTTAACCGCAAGAGAACTAGAAGTGGTTGATTTAGTGTATCAGGGCTACAGTACGGCCAAAATGGCGGCACGGTTAACCATTTCCGAGCGAACCGTGAAGGCGCATTTAGGCGCGGTGTTTAGTAAGCTGAAAGTCAGTGGTCGGGTGAAGTTAATTTTGCTGTTAAATGAGGTTAAAACCACGGCTGATCGTTAGCGAGCCGGGTATCTCTTGCAAAATGCAATGGCTGTTACCCCCCTATAACCGTCTTCTTTTCACCGGAAGTGAATTTTTTTGCGCCGTGAGCCATGCGTTAAGCTATTGATTTAAAATCTTTTTTGTTTTTTATGCTATTCCCCATAGGGTTAAAAAACCCGCCTCTAGTCCTTTAGTCCAATAGTTAAATATTCTCTCCTCTCTAGACTCTTCCCATGACAGTGTTATTTGATAAATCTGAACAGGAAACTAATTATGAAAAACACACATCAACGAGATTGGACGTCCTATTCTTTTTTTATGCTTACACAAATAGTAAATTACGCAATGAAAATCAGGATTCCGAACCTCTCTGCTTTTTTATTAGCGTGTATTGTCGTGGGACAGGTTAACGCAGCAAATGTCACTATATCAAACATGAGTACTAATAATTTAGGGTCGCCTGATGAAATTGCAGCAACAGGTAACTATGTGGTTAGAGAGTTAAGGTCAGGCATTGTAAATACAACTAGTGTTACAACCGAAGGACTCGAATCAACATTTAGTACTCACTTTCAATGGTTTATGGGTCATAAGGTGATACAACCTGAAGCGCCTAACTTTGGGCTGATTTATTTAAGGAAAGTGGGCTATGAGATTAAGTTCACTGTAAATGATCCTGATGATGTAGGTTATAACATTGATGTTAATCATATTATTAGAGGCATAGCTTCAACATTCAATTCAGAATCTAATTACTCTAAAATACGTGCCGGTTTGTTACTTGGTCGAATTGATGATGGATCTAAAGTAGTATTAAGAACAGGTTTACATGTTTACGGTGGAGGTGTTGGTAACAACGGAGATACGGTGGGAGAGTATAAGGAAGAAGTTATTAGTCATGAAAGCAGCTTTACCTCTCAAGCCTATTATGGAACAAAATATTTTACTATTAGTTTTAGTTCTCGACCATCTCCTGGAGGAACATCTGTTTTTCAAAATGACGGTGGCGGTGAGAATATTTTAAAATTTGGATTAGCGCCATTACATAATTCAAATGGTGATCTTTCTAGACCAAATTTCTTTTATGCAGATGACTCAGAAACTGAAGATGATGTATCTTCAGATATGGGGCACAAGGTAAATATTAAGGTAACAGCATTAGATGATGCATTAGATGATGCATTTATTGATACAGATAATGATGGAATATCAGATGGGTATGATAACTGTCCTTTAACTCCAAATAACGATCAATTGGACTCTGACAGTGATGGTGTAGGAGATGCTTGTGATAACTGTGTCGATGCCTGTAATCCAGATCAGATGGACACCGATGGAAATGGAGTCGGTGACGAATGTGACTATTTAAACGCAGCACTTTTTATTGCTCCTAAAAGTTTAAATTGTAAAGGCTCTCCTAAAAGTAAAGCAGTTCTTCCAATCCTATTCCTCTCAGATGGAGAGTTTGAAGCCTCTTCAATAGATTTAAATTCATTGAGTGTTAATGATCAATACGTTTATGAAAAACATGATAGGTTGCATTTAAGTGACATTGATAATGATGGCGATGCAGATAGTACAATGCATCTATCGAGATCATTACTTTGTGATATTTTTAGTGATGCAAGTCATGAGGATGAACTTGATCTGTTAATTGAAGGTTCATTACTAAATGGAAGACTTTTCCAAGGTGAATCAACAATTGAAATAAAGAAAAAATAAACTTTAAAATTAAGTTGAAACTAATACAGCTAACGATAGACACACAGGTAGCTATTGATATTGTTGTAACTCACCCACTTGGTGAATAAACCTTAGTTAAAGCTAGAAAAATAGATTCACGTTAAAGGAGTAGATTGAGGCCCGCATCAAGCGGGCCTTTTTTTTGCGCCTGAAAAAGGCGTCTTGTTAACGCCCGTTTTTGCACTACAGTCATAGTCAATATGGCTAGATGCCGTATTTTTTTATCAATAGTCTGGCTGTTAAAATAAATGACCGAAGCCCTCGTATTACCTGAACGTTTAGATTTGCCGACCGCTGAAGATTCACTGTTAGCAGCCTTGTTATTTTTTGCAAAACACCACGGTCAGTCAGTGTCTGCTGAATCGTTAGTGGCTGGCCTGCCTTTGGTGAACAACCAATTAACCCCGGAGTTATTTATTCGTGCCGCCGCCCGTGTGGGCTTAACCGCTAAATTAACCCAGCGGCCTTTAACTTCCGTGTCGGGCTTAGTCTTACCGGCGGTGATTCAGTTAAAAGATAATCGTTCGGTAGTTTTATTAGCGATCGATCATGCGCAGCAAAAGGCAACGTTACATATCCCTGAAGCCGAAGGCGATATTGAAATAGATTTAGATGAATTAGCCTTAAACTATACCGGCAAACTCTTTTTGCTCACCCAATCGCACCGGTTTGATGAAAGAACACCTGAATTATTAACAGTCCGTTCCCGCAGTTGGTTTTGGGGCACCTTGTTACGATCTTGGCGTATTTATCGTGATGTTTTGTTAGCCTCGTTGTTGATTAATCTCTTTGCCGTGGTCAGCCCTTTATACGTGATGAACGTCTACGACCGGGTGGTGCCCAATCAGGCCGTTGAAACCTTGATGGTGTTAACCTCAGGGGTGTTGATTGTTTATCTGTTTGATTTTATTCTACGAACTTTGCGCGGTTATTGCATTGATATTGCCGGTAAGAAATCTGATGTGTTACTGTCGGCAGCGATTTTTGAACAAGTGTTAGGGATGAAGTTATCGAACCGCCCAGCCTCAGTCGGAGCCTTTGCCAACAATTTAAAAAACTTTGAAAGCGTTCGCGACTTTATTACCTCCGCAACCATTACCAGTGTGGTCGATTTACCCTTTGTGCTGGTGTTTTTAGCGGTTATTTACTGGGTCGGCGGTTGGTTGGTGGTGGTGCCTTTAGTGGGCGTTGTTATCATTGCGTTGTATAGCTTTTTTATCCAAGAACCCTTGCGAGAATCGGTCGATAAAACCATGCGCGAAACAGCGCAGAAAAATGCCACTTTAATAGAAAGTCTAACCGCGTTAGAAACCATTAAAACACTCAATGCAGAAGGGCCGCTTCAAAGCCGTTGGGAGCGGGCCACTGGGTATATTGCGGACTGGGGGATTAAATCACGACTGCTTTCTGCTTCAAGTACGACCGTGGCGACCGCAGTACAACAAATGGTTTCAACCGGCATGATTGTCTTCGGGGTTTATAGCATTATTGAAGGTGAATTAAGTATGGGGGGTTTGATCGCGGTGGTGTTGTTATCAGCGCGGGTCTTAGCCCCTATGGGCCAGGTCGCCGGATTAGCAACCCGTTATTATTACGCGAAGGCGGCGTTGATAGGTTTGAATGAAATCATGGCTAAACCCCGGGAAAATCAGGAGCGGGAAACATTTATTCACCAAGGTGCACTATCAGGGCAAATTGCTTTTGAGAAAGTTACATTTAGTTATCCTAACGAACAACAGCAGTCGCTTAAAAATATTAATATCACCATTAAGGCCGGCGAACGGGTCGGCATTATTGGCCGCGTGGGTTCGGGGAAAACCACACTGCAGCGTTTGGTTTTGAATTTATATGATGTGGACGATGGGGTGATTCGTATGGATGGCATTGATATTCGGCACCGGGACCCCGCGCAATTGCGAAGTAACATCGGCTATGTCGGGCAAGATCCGGTGTTGTTTTTTGGGAGCTTAAAGGACAATATTACCTATGCAAATCCCTATGCCAGTGATGACGATGTATTAAAGGCCGCACAATTATCCGGGGCGGCAGAAATAGCCGCCAACCATTCAGAAGGGTTTGATATGCCGGTTGGCGAGCGCGGCGAACGGCTCTCCGGAGGTCAGCGCCAATGCGTCGCGTTAGCGCGGGCGATCTTGTCTAATCCAACCATTGTTTTGTTAGATGAACCCAGTAGTTCTTTAGACAAGCGCAGTGAAGATCAGCTGATTAATAACTTAAAACCCTTTTTAGCGGGCAAAACGGTTATTTTAAATACCCACCGAAATCCGTTATTGGCTTGGGTGGATCGGATCATTATTTTAGAGCAAGGCCAAGTCGTGGCCGACAGCCCTAAAGATGTGGTGTTAACGTCGCTGCAAATGCAACAGGGCACTTAATATGCATGCTAAATTAACTGAAATTAAACAAGCTATAACTAAACGGTTAGCCCGGCTGAGCCGTCGTGGCCGTGAGCAGTGGTTAGCACAAATGCTCGGCGATGAGCGGCCATTGTCAGAACAAGATTACGCGCTGATTAATGCACAAGATTATGGCTTTATGTCTGACCGTAGCGAAGCGATATTGCTGCGCAGTCCACAAGGGGCACGTCAGTTGATCGTAATCGTTTTAGTGTTTGTCGTGGTCTTTATTATGTGGGCTAATTGGGCTGAAATTGATGAGGTGACTGTCGGCACGGGTAAAGCCGTTCCCGCGCAACAATTACAAGTGTTACAAAATATGGAAGGCGGTATTATTTCAGAAGTGTTAGTTAAAGCCGGCGATACGGTGGAAAAAGGGCAGATATTACTTAGGATCGATGACACCCAATTTGCAGCCAGTTTAGAAGAAATTAATAAAAAGCTACAGGTGTTAACGGTTAGAAAATACCGTTTATTGGCCGAGATTGAAGAAAAGCCATTACTCTTTCCAGAAGACTTAGAGCAAGATTTTCCGGAAGTGGTCAAACAAGAGCGAAATTTATATCTCGCTAGACATCAGGAACTGGAAGCGACCTTGTCGGCTTTTGAAAGCCAGATTAAGCAGATTAAACAGCGCGCGGTAGAAATTAACTCGCGTAAAGATTTTTTAAAAAAGAGCGTAGCACTCTCGCAAAAAGAGTTGGCGATGACCGCTCCGTTAGTTGCTAAAGGCGCTATTTCTGAAGTAGAGGTGATCCGGTTAGAAAAAAGCGTTAATGACGTGTTGGGAGAACTAGCCAGCGTTAAGCTGGAAATACCGCGATTAGCGATGGAAATTGAAGAACTAGAAGGAAAACGTGATGAACGCAAATTTCAGTTTAAGAATGAATCCCGGGAACAACTCAATGCCTTGTTAGCCGATTACACCACCATTTCAGAAACCACAGTAGCCGCTAAAGATAGGGTAAAACGCACCGCTGTTCGCTCGCCAGTCAGAGGGGTTGTGCAGCGGGTGTTAGCCAATACCATCACTTCAGTCGTGCGCCCGGGTATGGATCTTATTGAAATCGTACCGTTAGATGAATCGTTGGTGGTTGAGGCTAAAATTAAGCCGACTGATATTGCCTTTATTCGCCCGGATCAGGATGTTGTCGTTAAATTTACCGCCTATGACTTTACTATTTATGGCGGCTTAAAGGCGAAATTAGAGCATATCAGTCCAGATGCGGTGATCGAGGAAGACGAGAGTTTTTATTTAGTAAAGGTCAGAACCGATAAAAATCATTTAGGCACAAAGCAAGCACCGTTAGCGATTATTCCGGGGATGGTTGCAACGGTGGATATTATTACCGGCAAGAAAACCATTATGGACTATTTATTAAAACCGGTGTTAAGAGCAAAACAACGGGCATTAAGAGAACGGTAGCGGCTCTTAGCTTAAACACTCAAAACTTTCAAAGGTAATAAAAGCACCTTTTTAGTGCTAATAGGGTATGGGCGTATTTTTTACTTAGCGTACGAAAATTCTTGCCTTTGGATAATTTAAAGGAGTAGTCTAACTGATTGTCTTTATTGAAAAAAGTTGGCAGCTAAAGCCTTGGAGGCGTTATATATTTACCACAATGGAGAAAAACTAACTTTACGGCTGTAAATTTAAATTAACCCTTAATTTGTGAGGAAAGTAACGATGACTGAATTTCCAATAGATCTTGATGCCTATCAACCCATAGCGCTGGATTCTAATAATCCGGTACTGTCTGATGAGCAACGCACGGCCCTAAAAGCGAATATACAACTTTGCCGTGATGCTTTAGTGTTTTTTACCGCCACAGGGGCGGCTCGAGGTGTTGGCGGTCATTCGGGAGGGCCGTTTGATACGGTACCGGAAGTGATGATTATGGACGCCTTGTTTCGTGGTGCTAACGACCAGTACGTGCCCATTTTCTTTGATGAAGCAGGGCACCGGGTAGGCACCCAGTATTTAATGGCGGCACTGCACGGTGAACTCCCGGTAGAGAACTTAATGCAGTACCGTGCCGCTCATTCACATTTACCCGGACATCCGGAATTAGGCTATACCCCGGGGGTTAAATTCAGTTCGGGTCGGTTAGGGCATATGTGGCCTTATGTGAATGGGGTAGCGATGGCGAACCCGGGTAAAGTCCTTTTTTGTTTAGGTTCAGATGGCTCGCAACAAGAAGGTAACGATGCAGAAGCGGCGCGTTTAGCGGTGGCGCAAAATCTAAATGTAAAATTAATCATTGATGACAACGATGTCACGATAGCCGGTCACCCTTCTGACTATTTAACCGGATGTACTGTCGCGAAAACATTAAGAGGGCATGGGGTAACCGTTTTAGAAGGCGACGGTGAAGATATTGATGATTTATATCAACGGATTTGTACCGCGGTGACCACCGATGGACCGGTTGCTGTGGTTAATAAACGCCCCATGTGTCCGGGGATTGAAGGCCTTGAGGGCTCAACCCATGGGCACGATGTCATTTCAGTTAAATTAGCAGTAGATTATTTAGAAGCCAATAATCAGCAAGTGGCAGCGGATTTGTTAAAAACCATAGAAGCGCTTAAACAAGAGAAAGACTTTTTAGGTTCAGGCGATATTTGGGATGCGAACCGGGGCGTTTTTGGCGATGCAGTGGTCGATATTTTAGACCGTATGACAGAGTCTGAAAGAATAGATTCGGTGCGGGTCATTGACAGCGATCTTGAAGGCTCGTGTGGGCTGATTAAAATCCACAAAGCATTTCCTGAGGTTTTTATTTCTTCAGGGATTATGGAGCGGGGTAATTTTTCCGCAGCGGCAGGTTTTGGTATGGAGGCTGGAAGGCAAGGTATTTTTGGCACCTTTAGTGCCTTTTTAGAAATGTGTATTTCTGAAATTACCATGGCACGACTGAATCGTTCCAATGTGTTGAGCCATTATTCTCATTCAGGGATTGACGATATGGCCGATAACACCTGTCATTTTGGCTTAAACAATATGTTTGCCGATAATGGTTTGAGTGATGCGTATGATACCGGCTTGTATTTTCCGGCCGACCCAAACCAGATGCGTGCTTGTGTTGAAACGATTTTCTTTCAACCCGGCGTTCGTTTTGTTTTTTCAACCCGCTCAAAGGTACCTAATATTTTAGATACCGAAGGCAATGACTATTTTGGCTCAGGGTATCGTTTTATTGTCGGGCAAGACGAAGTGATTCGAGAAGGCACCCAAGGTTATGTGGTCAGTTTTGGCGAGGCCTTATACCGTTCTTTAGATGCGGTAGAGCGTTTAAAAGCCGAAGGCATTGATGTTGGGTTAATTAATAAACCGACGTTGAATATGATTGATGAAGAAATGATGGCTAAAATTGGCGGCTCGCCCATGGTGTTAGTGGTTGAATCATTTAACCGTAAAACCGGCTTAGGTAGTCGTTTCGGGTCGTGGTTGTTAGAACGTGGCCATGCACCGGCTTATGCGCACTTAGGCACGTATCAGGAAGGTTGTGGCGGTCTGTGGGAGCAGTTCCCGCATCAGGGTATTGATCCACAAGGGATTATGGCTAAGGTGAAAGAACTGCTTTAAAGCTCTTTGAGCTTCAACATAAAAAAAGGGTGCAAATAGCACCCTTTTTTTTATACCTTAAATTCTGTAACAGGGAAGTGTTCTGTTAAAGAAAAACGTGAAATTTTATCGGTTAGGCCTTGTCCGTGTGAATTATGTCGGTTAGCGGCGACAACTGATCTCTAATACCTTTCCGGGTCATCATTTTGGCCAGCACCGGTTTAGGAAAATCAGTAATGGCAATAATGTTCTTTTTAAGTAGGACTTCAATTAAATCATCAATCACCCGAATAAATTCTAAATCCGATTGCAATAATTCCAAATAATTAGGTGTAGTACTCTCAAGGTTTTTTAAAAACGCAATGACCTCATCAGAATTAATATTCATTTCTTCGTCATGGTTGTCGCCAGATTCACTGTAGAGTGCAATGATTTTTTGCTGGCTGTTTCTGCTTACAAAGACCATCTGTTTTTCCTAAACTGAACAATGCATAAACTATAGTTTAATTTTTATAAAGTCCTAATAAAGAGGCTGTTTTTTTAACGGTCATAATTGTTAAATTGAGTCTTGTTTTAACTCCTAAAATAAAAATAATGGCATGTTGCAACGCATAATGGTTGTTAACATAACAGTGTTCTTATAAAGCGTGTTGAGAGATCAGGCATAGGATATTATGGCGTAAAAATTGCACAAATTACCTTTCAGGAATAAACAGCAAAACGTTGTTTAAGGGGTGAATGGTGGCAATGTGAAGAGACTAAAAACGATTCTTATCGGGGTTATGGTGGGGTGCTTTCCGATGGTATCAATGGGCGAAACATTACACGATGTTGCCACCGAGGTATTAAACAGTCATCCGGATATTAGGCGCGAACAGGCAAATGTATCTTCAGTCGAGCAAGCAAGACAAGGCGCTATCGGCGACTACCTACCAACGCTGGATTTAACCGGCGCTATTGGCCATGAAACCAGTTATGAGAAAAACCCCAATGGCAGCGATGTTAATTTAACCCGTTCAGAATTGTCCTTAGTATTTAACCAAAACTTATTTAAAGGATTTGGTTCAGATGCAGAATATGATCGCCAATCCGCACGACATAAAGCCGCGGCATTTAGCTTAAATGGAACCGCACAAAATATTTTACTGCGAATGACAGCGGTCTATTTAGATGTTTTGCGCTATCAAAAAATTTTAGAACTATCTGAAGAATTTGTAGCAGCGCATAAAAAAATATTCACCCAGGTGCAAGCGCGGTTTAATTCCGGTGTGGGGAGCGATGCAGATAACGAGCAAGTACGGGTACGTTTAACCAATGCGCAATCCAACGAAATAGCCGCCAACAACAATTATCAAGATGCCTTGAGTCGCTATAAAGCAGTCGTTGGCGTAATGCCTAATCATTTACTACTCCCCTCACAGGTTGAAGGCTTACCAGACACGTTAATAGAGGCAATAGACAGAGGCTTTGAAAATCACCCGGTTTTAAAGTCGGCTAATGCAGATATTGAAGAAGGACAAGCACAATACGAAGCGGCAAAAGCGCCTTATTACCCACAGCTTGATTTTGAAGTCGCAGGCAGTTGGGATGAAAATCAAGCAGGATTTGACGGTAAAGACCATGATGTAACAATGTTACTAAAACTAAAATATAACTTGTTCAATGGCACGAAAGATTTATACAAAAAAGAAGAAACGGCACAGTTAGTAAATGTTGCTAAAAAAATCCGTGACCAAACCAAAAGAGAAGTCGAAGAAGGGTTGCGATTAGCCTGGCGGGCTTACGAGGCATTAGACCGGCAAATCCCCTATTTAACCGAGCGTTTTATAGCCAGTCAGGCAACGTATGACGGTTATGCCGAGCAATTTAAAATTGGCCGTAGAACCTTATTGGATATGCTCGACACCAAAAGTGAGGTCTATCAGGCAGAAGTCGATAAAGTCAATGCCGAGTACGACTACCACTACGCCCAATACCGCATTCTTAATGCCATAGGGTCGTTAGACACCTACATCAAAAAATTAGCTGAAAGATCGAAAGTAACGGCTGACCATCAAGTAGTCGCGAAGGAGAGCTAAAATGGCCGAACCCACACCAATAAAAATAGATCCGGAAAGCGTTAGCGAGAATACAGAGCCGCAAACTCAAGAAGCGCCAAGTGTTGAGGGCGAACAAATCCAACAAAACCCAAAGAGGCTAGAAAACGCTGAGGG
>Ga0209362_1003733_pt1 | contig 10322 bp, 4 predicted proteins | sample SaaInlV_165m_DNA_FD_184680 | JGI IMG/M metagenome (GOLD analysis project Ga0209362, IMG submission 184680) | Marine microbial communities from expanding oxygen minimum zones in the Saanich Inlet - Saanich Inlet SI037_S3LV_110m_DNA (SPAdes)... | ecosystem: Environmental > Aquatic > Marine >...
CGCAGTTGGACCGCTAAAGAATCAGTACAGAAAGCGATGCGAATGGGGATGAAGTTAAACCCTCGTAAAATTAAAATTCCAATTGGAAAAGAAATATGTGATATTTCAATTGAAAAATCAATTTTGCAATTGAGAAATTGGATTCATGAAGAGGTCCATATTAGTCTTTCATGGATGACTGGTGAAGGTCAAATCCGTAGCGCTGAAGACGACTTATTAGATGCTACAAGAGAGGCAATGGAATCTGGGCAAGAATGGCAAATTGGTTGTAGTTCAACTAGGAAAAATAGTTGAAATCATTTTGTCCAAAAACGACTTTCTTGCCAAGGTAGTCCAAGCGCTATCCCGATTTCTGTTAGAATCACATAATTGAATACAAGATAGAGTAGGTAAGATGTGATTAATACGGTTAATGAAATATTGATGATTCGCTTCCTCTCTCGTTTTGCTTGTTCAATGCTACAAATGCCTCTTGAACGAAAGTAGATTACCAATCCGCTAATTACTAAGATCACAGATATTAGAGATAATGCAGGTCTAAACCACTGATATCCATCAAGACCCCAATATAAGGTATCAGAAACTGCTGCAGCTGAAGAAACACTAGCAAGTCCGAATAGAACCAATACAATTGAAGGAAGACAACACATTGATGCAAGAACTGCAGACCCTGAAATTAATTTCCACAGTGATTTTGATTCATCAAGAAAGGTTAACGGTTCTGCGTCAGAAGAAGGCTTTTCTTCAAACTCGCCCATATTATCATCTGCCTTGCAATAATTTCAAAAATCAATATTGCGAACTTCTGGTGTTTGGTCTGCTAATAGGAATTCAAGCATTGCAGCCCACATTACAAACTCCATACTCTGTTCTAATTCCTGTTGGCCACCTACTTCTGCCACCATGTTGTCTAGAGTATCTGAAGGGGAATGGTATGCATCATAATCTGCATCGTAAGCACCTAGGTGGAAGATTGTTTGAGCTCCTAAATCACGGAATGTAACGTGGTCTGAACGACCAAAGGTATCTTCGTGAACGTCCATTACTAAATTATCGTGTTCACCCCAATGCTGGTCACAACCTGCACCATATGAACCATCGATGGTCAGATTTCTAGGTGCCTTTAGAATGTTGAAGTGGACATCTTCAAGAACAGTTGTAATGGCGACATCTTGTACCTCTGGATCTGCATCAGGCCCTGACCATGCATGGTAAGGGAATGGGTCTCCGTTTGACTTGTGTGCAGGCCAAGACATTCCCATCATATCCATATTGATGTAGAATTCAAGTTCTTTATCATGAGGAAGACAGTAATCACAATCGTTATTTGCAAAGGCATTAGAACCTCTCAAACCTTCTTCCTCACTCGACCAAAGGGCGAGGAATGTATCGCATTCAAATTCTAAGTCGACCATTGCTTTTGCGAATAGCATCATAGAAACAGTACCTGCAGTATTGTCGTAAGCACCTTCGTATGTGCCGCCGCCAGGTGGACCGCCTGGTGGTGCGATATCCATGTGGGCACCCATTCCTTGAACGCAGTTATCGTTACGTCCTTGTTTCCAAGCAATGACATTCAGACTCTCTGGTTCAGTAGGGTTGCCGTGGTCGGTAACTCTGAGAATGTGGGTGTCATATCCAAGTCCTTCGAAGTGACCTTGGAAGAAGGATGCGGCTCTTTCGAATGCAGGATTAGGGCTTCCCATCCAACGATTGACATATCCACCACATTCAGTGGAATCGGTACAAATACTTGTGATGAAATCCATCTTATCGAACCATTCTTCACCATTTACAATCGGTAATGCTTCTTCAATTTCGAGTATGACCTTACTCGATGAACCATCTGGATGAATTAGGGTTAGGTTTGCATCGGTAGTGTATGGGGTGGTGAGAAGCTTTGCCTTGAGGACATCGTCTCCTATGACCTCTATCATTCCGTCTATTATGATGCTTCCATTAACGAATAATAGAATATCTCTAGGTGCCTGTAAACGATAGCCATCGCCTTCCAGTAAGATGTCATGCCATTGGCCAGTCTTGATAGTGACTTCACCTGGAGCAAGGTAGTCAATTAGGAGAATTTCCTTCAAATCAACATCAGGTGATTTGTTTTCACCAAAGCAACCAGCGAGTGGAGCAAGGAAAATAATTGCAACAATTGCAAAGGATTGGACCGACTTAGACATGATGCTCCCCGTTTGTTGCCCTCAGCCCTACTTGATATGCCTTCTCACTAAATGTGGATATATCCGCATCAAGTGAAAGAAAAAAAGGTGCGGATAGGGGGAGTTCAGAGGAATTTGGGCCATCAAAATTCTTCGCAAAAACTCTGAATTCAGCGTGAACTGAATATTAATTATCGGTGCAACCGTTCACGCGATTACCTATGCGCACCACAACTAATGAAAATAAAATTAGGTGCGGATAGGGGGAGTCGAACCCCCGGCAAAAGGTTGGAAACCTCCTATGATACCACTTCACCATATCCGCTGGTAATCCGTTCCAAAAGCCACTCCTCTTTGAGTGATTCGGTTTTCTAACCACCTATATTCTTGGGGTTGAAATTAGGTGATTACTGATTTGGAGGCGGAATCGGTGGTACTTGTCCAGCCAAGCCGAAATTTTTCCTCGTTGGATGATTCATACCATTCTCAATTCGCGCTCGAACTAATTCCTCTGCACGTCTTTGACGATTTGCTGCATCCTTGACCCGATTTGATTTTCCACGAATAATCAATAGGCCTATCAAAAAGAACAGAAGTAATCCTCCAATTGCTGCTTGAAGTAATGGATTCTCCATCATCACCTGCAAGTCACTATTATCACTTGATTTAGTTGGCTTTACATCAATACTTGAATCCATTGCATCCAGACTGATTGTCACAGTATCCAGTGCAACTTCAGAACCAGGTTCGGTTGCAGTCAATACCAAAGTGTGTAATCCGTAATAGTTGGCCTCACCTGTAAAGACAATTGTTTGTGTCTGGCCAGAAGTTGCTGAAAAACTGACAACTTGAACGCGAGATGCAGCATTTATTGCAGTCATAGCCTGCCATTCAATACGGACAGTGAAATCTCCAACCATATCGGTTGTTACGGTACAGGAGAAGGTGAAGTAATCGCCTCCAACAAGATCTAATTCAATTGAATTCGGAGAACAAGTTAACTCTGCTTCTCCAGCATTTCTGGTTGGGTCATTAGGGTAATGGTCTGGTTTGTATGAGCCAGCACTTTGGTTATCTCCCCATCCATCTCCATCACCATCAGACCACTGACTTTCTTCATTAGGGAAAGCATCATCATCATCCGCATAGCCATCGCCATCTGCATCAGGACATCCTCTCATCTGTCCTTGAGTTGCAGTTCCGAATAGATTAGGGCAGTAATCTCCGTCAGTTCCATCGACTAAATCTCCAAATGAATCGTTATCTGAATCAAAGTATTGCGTGCTATCACCTAGCCACAGGTCATTCAAATCACTTGCACCATCTCCATCCTCATCCGGACAGCCAAATCTATCGATTGTTGAAAGTCCTACAACAAGTATACAGGCATCAGGGTTTGTCCCATTTGGATTATCACCATAGCCATCACCATCAGCATCCTCCCATTGAGTTTCATCGTTAGGGAATGCATCTCCGCCTTGTGAAACGCCATCGTTATCACCATCAGGGCAACCGAATGTACCAATATTGGAATATCCTTCTTCGGTTGGACAATCGTCACCTTGGAAACCATCTAATTCATCACCATAACCATCGCCATCGGTATCATTCCATTGACTTGGTTCAGTTGGGAATGCATCGGCTCCATCGGATACATACCATCCAGTTTCATTGCCTATTGCAATTGTAACATCTGAATATCCATCACCGTCAGTATCAGGACAGGCCAACCTATCCTCTGTTGAATTTCCAGCGGCAAAGCGGCAATCATCTTCGAGGTCATCAAAGCCGTCACCATCAGAATCTTGTGAACGTGTAGGGTCATCAGGGAATGCATCATTGTCATCTGACATTCCATCACCATCAGCATCAGGACAACCATATCTGTCAATTGTTGAATTTCCAGCAACACCAGGACAAGCATCAGGGAAAATTCCACTGGCATTGTCGCCATAGCCATCACCATCTTGGTCTAACCATTGACTTGGTGTGGATGGTAATTGGTCGATGAGATCATCCCAACCATCACCATCACTATCAGGGCAACCTAGCCTATTTCCTTGAGTTGAATTACCCCATTGGCCAGTACAGGCATCAGGAGAATTTCCTCCAGCATTATCACCGTATCCATCGCCGTCAATATCGTGCCATTGAGTAATATCATCAGGGAATGAATCTTGTTGGTCTGCCCATCCATCCATATCTAAATCAGGACATCCCAATGTGTTATTTTGCCATGAATCACCCGCTTCTGTTGGGCAATCATCGGCAAGGTATCCGGTCGCATTATCACCAAATCCATCACCATCAGCGTCAGCCCATTGAGTTGGGTCTGTCTTGAATGCATCAGCACCATTAGAAACATTCCATTCGGCATCAGCATCAGAATAACCATCACCATCAGTATCAGGACAACCAATTCTATCAACAGTAGAATTACCGTAATGGTTTGGACATGCATCACTAATTTGGTCATCTATTCCATCGCCATCAGAATCACTCCATCGTGCTGAATCCATAGGATATGCATCAGCACCATCGGCTACGCCCCAACCCAATTCTGGGTCAGAATAACCATCTCCATCTCCATCAAGACAACCTTGTCTGTCAGCAGTTGAATTTCCAGCAACACCAGGACAATCATCTCCATTTGTTCCCGTTGGATTGTCGCCGTATCCGTCGCCATCAGTATCAGCCCATTGTGTTACATCAGCAGGCCACATGTCAGCACCATCACCAACATCCCATACAGGACCGTTAGTTCCAGAGGTGTCAGCATCACTCGCTCCATCTCCATCGGAATCAGGGCAACCAAATCTATCTCTCCATGAATCTCCTGCTACAGAAGGGCACATATCTGGTTCAAAACCAGTGATATTATCACCAAATCCATCACCATCAGTATCATTCCATTGTGACTTCTCATTAGGGAACAAATCATCAACATCTGCATAACCATCACCGTCGATATCAGAACAGCCCAATCTTCCAGATTCGGTTGAATTCCCCCAAACAAGAGGACAAGCATCAGGATTAACTCCAGAAGAATTATCTCCATATCCATCACTATCTCCATCAGACCATTGACTTGGTTCAGCAGGGAATGCATCAGCACCATCTCCGATAGTCCAACTCAAATCAGCATCGGAGTATCCGTCGCCATCATTATCTAGGCATCCGAATCGATCTATTGTTGAAGTTCCTGCGCTAGTGGGGCAAGAGTCACCTTCGGTCGCAGGCGGTGGATTATCACCATAGCCATCGCCATCAGTATCTATCCATTGTGTAATATCATTTGGATAAGCGTCAGCACCTGAGGCAATAGTCCATCCCGAATCAGCATCTGAGTATGTATCACCATCTGTATCAGGGCATCCATTTCTATCGGCAGAACTTGTACCGGAAACGGTCTTACAAGCATCAGCGCCTTGCGACACTGTCCAAGTCAATTCATCATCAGAATATCCATCTCCATCACTATCAATGCAACCATATCTGTCAAGAGTTGAATTACCAACTACGGTAGTACAAGCATCAGGAGTAGTTCCTGAAGGATTGTCTCCATAGCCATCAAAGTCCCCATCAGCCCATTGAGTAATGTCTGCTGGGAATGCATCAGCACCATCGTTTACAGTCCAAGATGAATCTGGATTAGAATATCCATCCCCATCTGAATCTGGGCAACCAGTTCTATCCTGTGTTGAAGTTCCAAATGTGGTTTGACAATCATCAAGACTATCCTGTATGCCATCAAAATCAGCATCTTGTGTCAAATTCACAAGGGTCGTATCAAGGTTGAGTGCTAATGCAAAATGCTGCGGTCCAGTAGGGACATTTGTTCCAAGAACATGAACTTCCCAAGTACCTTGAGCAGGTGATGCAAATGTCAATCCTCGCAAATTGTCAATATTGTTTGAAAGATTTGTCCATGTTCCACTTGGGTCTTTTATTGCTAAATCAAGATCATTTACGAGATTTGTACTTGCAGATGGTGTACTGGCAGGGTCCGTCCAAGATAGAGCAACTTGTAAATCTGGAGAAGATGCTGGAACAGAAAAACTCCAACCACGTTCATCAGAGGTTGATACGGAATCTCCGTCAATCCAAGTGGAATTCATTGCACTGCGCAGGTCAACCATGCCCCAGCCTTCATGATTATTTGGTGCAGTTTCGCCAGCACCATTTGTAGATGAACCATATTGTCCAGTCATATCATGAGCACTAGCAGTAAATATCGCTTTCACTAGGGATGAATTTGGATCTGAATGGCCTTCATTATCAATCAAATGCTGAATGATTAGAGCTGCTGCTCCCGCAGTCAAAGGACAAGACATACTCGTTCCTCCCATGTATGTATAATTTGAATTTGTAGAATATGCTAACCATCCAGTATCTGTAGTTGAACGAGATTTTGTTGAAAGTATAAAAGTTCCAGGTGCTGTAATATCTGGTTTTAGTCTACCATCATCAGCAGGACCTCTACTTGAAAATGCAGCCATTCCCTCAGAATTATTTGCGATGTAATCTGTACTAATTGGGCTACTATAAACTGCACCAGAAGAAGAACTTGTGCCCCAAACATAACTTAGTGAAGTACGATTATTCTCTCCAGCCCCTACAGATAATACATTTTTACCACTGGCAGGAGAACCAAGAGAATCTAAGTCAACTTCGCCATCAGCACTCGCGTCAGTTCCACTATTTCCTGCTGAAAATAATATTATCATATCTTGATATGTTCGAGCACTTGAATCTGCTTGCATTGAAGAGGTAGTATATTGTCCGGCCACAGATGAACCCCATGAATTTGTATGTACTCGGCTTCCATTATCAGAAGCCGGTTTGAACAAATTTGTGATATCGGAAGGAATGCCTGTAAGCAGATATTCCCAATTAGTTCCAGCATGAGTCGGACAACGTTGTTCTATTGCTTGCATGTATAATCTTGCTTCAGGGGCCATTCCTTTGATAGAACCACCAGTGTTTGTACCATCACCAAGAACAGAACCCGAAACATGAGTTCCATGTCCACTATCAGTGTCAGCAGCACCATCATCATTGGAGGAAGCGGCGCAACTTGATGTGTCGCTTGCAGACATTGGGAAAGATACGATATCAACAATATGGTCGCGGAAATCTGGATGCATTGAACTGCTATTTACTCCATTATCTAGTCCAGTATCAGCGACAGTTACGATTATTCCTGAACCATCTAAATTGGTCCAAGATGAATCAATCCCAGTCATTACTGACGAATCCCATACTTGATCAACATTCATGATTTCATCAGCCTTATCATTATCAAGAGTAAACCAAGGGCGTTCCTCAATCCATTCAATTGCATCTTGAGAGGCAAGCCATTGTAATGCTGAAGTTTGAATGAGGACTGTAGCGAATCTTTCTTGGTGGTATTCTACCACGATATCATCTCGCAATTCTATCCCTCTGGGTAACTCTTTTCCACTTAGTACCAAATTGACAGATGCATAACCATCACTCACATATGGATTTACTGAATCCATTTCCATTCCAATAATCCCTCGAACAAGATTTTCACGTACTTTGTCAACAGAATCCATCTTTACTATTCCTTGAACATTTAATTGTTCAAGTGTTGAAGTAGTTTGACCATTAAGTTCACAATGGAATCCAGTTGGTGGTAAGAAGGAGAAACAGTCAATTCCAGCTTCAGCAAGTTGCCCAAACCATTCACTTGGAACTGGATAGGAATGGCTTAGGATATGCCAGCCAGAGATTGTAGAAGATCCACTAACTGAAGCCCAATCATCAGGAGAAAGAAGGTTTGCATCTCTATACAACAAATTGACTTGTCCGGCTGCAAATTCATCAGCAATCCAGCCATTTTCAGGCATACCGGAAGGTGAGATTCCAACTAATTCCAGAGTTGATAAATCTGCATTTGTGACTATTTCGGTTTCGATTGGAGGGCTGATTAACGCACCTGCTAGAGGAGCAATTGTTTGAACCAATAATAGTATCAAAAGGACGAGTGGTAGTTTGACCTTCGTATCGTGCATGACCTCTACTAACAGCGATACCACATCAAAGATTTGGTCGCCGGTCAATTTCACTCTTCAAAGACGAGGGTTGAAATGCCGTCGCAACAGGCCGATGCTATGAGCAGAATGATTCAAGGTGGCGCAAAGTCTGATTTGATGACGCCTGATGAGATAAACGCCCAAAGGCAGGTGCTTGGAAAGCAAATTTGGAGAGTAATTCCTTATGCAAAAAAATATCCAAAAAGAGTCATAGCCGGAATTCTAGGAAATTTCATCGCCCGCATTTTTGATTTGATGCCCTTTGTTGCAATCGGATTTGCTGTTGATTACTTTACAACCAATTCAATGGTCGGACCGCAGATATTCCAAGATATGATTCTTGCAATAAATCCTGATCCGGCGTATGGTTATGGATTTTTGATATTCCTCGGATTTTTCTGTTTAGCAATTTTCCAAGGAATTTCTGAATATGCTTGGCAGACATTAGGATATAATATTCAACACGATTTGAGAATGGATGCAACAAAGTCGCTAATCGCAATGGAAGCGTCTTACTATGACATGAGGCAAACGGGCCAAATAATGTCAGTATTATCAAGTGACGTCAATCAATTAGAAGATGTGGTTTCGGATTCCTCAACTTCGATAATTAGAATCATCGCAACCTTTTCCACCGCTTTTTTGATATTGGTTACGATGTCTTGGAAACTTGTAGCAGTATTATTCGGACCAATCTTACTAATCATTCCAATCGTGTTTTGGTTTAGTACATCTGTTCAGCGAAAATACAGGAAACAAAGAGAATCAACAGGGGACATCCACGCAGTTCTTGAGAATTTAATTTCTGGAATTTCAGTTGTTCAAGCCTTTAACGCACAAGATTGGGAAGCAAATAGAGTGAGCCGAGAATCAGGTTCATATCGCGACCAAGCAATGGCTGCAAGCAAGGATAGAAATCGCTTTGTGCCGATGATTTATGTTGTAGCAGGTATTGCTTTTGGCTTGCTTGTAACCGCAGGAGGATACCTTACTTCAACTGGAGAAATATCTACTGGTGAATTGGTAACATTCCTATTAATTTCTACAAGAATGACAATGCCAATGTTCATTTTTGGAATCTTAGTAAATCAATTGCAAAGAGGTGAAGCAGCAGCATGCAGAGTATTCGCTGCAGTTGATTTAGAGCCAACAATCTTTGATGCAGAAGATGCAATTGTATTGGAAGGAGGAATCAATACTATTGAATTCAATAATGTTCATTTTACTTATCCTAATACTACTACAAAAGTTCTAAGCGGAATTTCTTTCAAAGTAAGTGGTGGTGAATTTTTGGGAATTATGGGTCACACAGGAGCAGGAAAGACTACGATTCTCAAATTATTAATGAGATATTATGTTCCTGATTCTGGTGAAGTTCTAGTCAATGGGAAGGATATCAATGCATTTACTTTAGAATCTGTTCGTGAAGCTATCGGCTTTGTTAGCCAAGACCCATTCCTTTTCTATGGTTCAATAAAAGACAATGTCATCTATAATCAAAAAGCCAGTGATGAGGAATTAGAAGTTGCACTTGAATTAGCAGGCGCAGCAGAGTTCGTTTCTAAATTGGAAAATGGAATGCAGACAATGGTCGGAGATAGAGGTGCAAAATTATCAGGTGGACAAAAAGCAAGAGTTTCACTTGCCCGAGCCCTGCTAAAGAAACCAAGTCTGCTAATTCTTGATGAAGCGAGTAGTGCATTAGATGCTGAAACAGAAAAGAGAATTCAAGAGAATTTACTGAGTAGTGGCACAGATAGAGCAACTATTGCAGTTGCTCACCGTCTAAGCACTATTAGAAATGCCAACGAAATACTTTCTATGGTCGATGGTGCAATCGTTGAGAGAGGGAATCATGAACAGTTAATTGAGAACTCTGGAGTTTATGCTAGTCAATGGAATATTCAAACTGGTGATGTTAGCAATTATTGATCTAGTTTCATTTACGCTTACGAATTGGATGTTTTAATGCCGTTTTTGGTTCGCTATATTTCTCAATGAATTTGTCTGTAGACTCTCTTCTCCTTTTATCTGCAGCAGGGTCAAACTTTTTATCACCATTGATAATTATGACAGACAATAGAATAAACAAAGG
>Ga0209362_1003735_pt1 | contig 10319 bp, 7 predicted proteins | sample SaaInlV_165m_DNA_FD_184680 | JGI IMG/M metagenome (GOLD analysis project Ga0209362, IMG submission 184680) | Marine microbial communities from expanding oxygen minimum zones in the Saanich Inlet - Saanich Inlet SI037_S3LV_110m_DNA (SPAdes)... | ecosystem: Environmental > Aquatic > Marine >...
ATGTTGTCAACGACGTCAAAATTCGTGCTCCAAAGACGACTCCGGTTGTACAACCAGCCCCCGAAATATTCGGTGGTATTGCACAGGGCTTAAAAAATGCTCTGGGTTTGGATGATGCTGCTGACGTAAAGCCTGAGGAGACGCCTAAACCGGCGGTGGATACGACTGCCGTTGAAACTCCTGCGCCGCAGCCAGCAGTACTTCCCGATCCGCCTCGTGCGATTGCACGCGTCATGCAAGTGCGTCCTGTTACGCCGGAAATTGACGATGATGCGATCGCTCAAGCGATTGGACAACACCTTAACACCCTCAAGGATTCCGGCCAGCTCGAGAATTTCAACGTTCAGATAAGTGTCAGTGGCGGGACGGTTTGGATGAAAGGTTTCACCGCTGACGAAGCTCAACAAGCTTCGATTCTCGGTATAGCCCAGGGTATCGATGGTGTAGGTAAGGTTGTGAATGACATGACCATTCGCAAGCCTGCATCGTTTCAGATAGCCTCGGTTACTCAAGCACCGGCACCAGCATTTGGAGTTAAGACAGCACCAGTTGCACTGCAGCCCGCGCTAGTTGCTCAAGCGACTGCGATGACGGCGCCTGTTGCGTCAGCACCAATGCAAATGATGGCGACACCTTCGGGAATCGCTCAGGCTCGCTATGAGCAGCCTAATTTGCCGGCCTATGCATGGCCAAGCTACGCAGCGGCTCCTAACTACGGTCAGGTGAATTACCCGAAGCAGTATTCTGCTTCAGCATGGCCCTATATAGGCCCATTCTACCCCTATCCTCAAGTTCCACTTGGGTGGCGGAAGGTTTCATTGGAATGGACCGACGGCTGGTGGTTCTTGGACTTTGAAAGTAACTAAGCACCTTACAGTTAGGTCAGTTATCTAGCTGCTATCAATCGAAAACCCTGCGGATCCCTTTGATTCGCGGGGTTTTTTAGTGTTTTAGGCAAGTTGGGATAAGGGGTCGTTTTTTTCGTTATAAACGGAAAAACCCGCAAGATCGTTACATTTTAACACGATAACTAATAACAGCAATAAAGGGTCTTGAAACCGCGACCGGTCTACTGAAAGGGAGTTGACTGTAATTCAAAGTCGCAAACGGCAATATAAGGGAATAATGATGTCATATAAGAAAAACATATCTAGAGTGTTGTCAGCAGCCGCCTTGGCGGTCACTGCGATTCTCAGCATTGGCTGCCTGGCTACAAACGGGCCAAGTATGGGACTGCTGTCAGTACCCATACCGGTAAGCCCATATTATCAAACCAAAGCGGAGGATGACTTTTGGGTGAAGGAACGATATAGTCGCGTTCCGATCCTCGGGCCAATCGTTGCTGGTGGCCCTCAGAAAGCGTTGGATCCACCAAGTCACGATGAAGTAATGCGGGCATTCCTCAAAGCTCATCCGCTCAAAACAGGCATCCCATTTCTCTACGACGTACAGCGTAATGATGTACGAATCGTAATCGACAAGATAGCCGACTATATGGACCCGCCAAGGTTCTATCCGCTAGTGGGCCCTGCACAGCTACACCACGCGCATTACAAATGTACGTTACACTATGCGGAAGTCGTATACGTCGGCTGGCCAGTGCCACACTCCCTTGTTAATGAGGAGGCAGTTGAAGTGCTGTACTTAGATCACAATCACTTACACATGGTGGGCAATGTTGATTCGGGGCCAAACAGTTCGTATTAGACATCAACGGAATGTTTGGTGCTCGTTCCAGAAGCGCAGCATGAATTAACTACACCACGTATTGCCCCGTTGTGTGACCCTTTGGGAAGTCCGACTCGATTCGTCGAAGCGGACTTCCCTTTGTTTTTGAACAGTGATAGTGGATCAATGGTGTTAAATGTGACTGTAGCAGCGGATTTTCTTTTCTCTCCGTTCCGACCGTGGACGGCGTGATTTTGGTTAATCTTCGCTTGTGTTATATCCCGATAAATAAATTGGCCTGTAGGCCCGATCTGGGAACTATTTCACGGATGAAATGGTGATTTGGGTAGTTTGCTAAGACTTTGTTGCTTCAGGGATGTTATAAGTTGATAGTTCTTCCGAAAAATATTGCCATAATAGGCAGTTGCTCACTGGTGACTGCGCTGTTGTTCACATCGGTCGTTTCTGCTCAAGAAGTCGGTAGCTCCACCTCATTGCTATCATTGTTAGGTGATGGCGGACTATTGATGATCCCCATTGGTGTCTGCTCTTTAGTTTTAGTGATGTTTTCACTTGAGAGAATGATGAACCTACGAATCAGCCGGATCATTCCCAAGCCATTCGTGCGACGAGTATTGGATCAATTGAAGTCGGGCGAGCTAGACAAGCGGACGGCCTATCGGTTGTGTAAAGAAAATAAATCTCTAGTAGCGGAGGTCTTTTCAGTCGCCTTGCGAAAATGGGGCAAACCAGCTCAAGAAGTCGAACAAGCAATGGTAGATGCCGGTGACCGCCTAGGTAACAAGCTTCGTCGTTACCTGAGACTCTTTAACGGCATTTCGACGGTGACTCCGTTACTGGGCCTGCTAGGGACGGTCATCGGAATGATTAAAGCATTTAATGCGATAGTAGATGCTGGAGCAATGGGTAAACCGGAATTGTTAGCAGCCGGGATCGGTCAAGCTTTGATTACGACTGCAGCCGGGTTGAGCGTAGCTATTCCAGCGTTGATTATCTACATGTATTTTACGAGTCGCGTTGACCGTATCTTGATGCGTGTTGATGAACATGGGCATCAATTAGTACAAGCAGTTTCGGCAGAGGGACTTTCTCGTATAAAACGCTCTCAATCCAAACATCTGAAACTCGTGGATCGTAAACAAGCGGCTTAATTTTTATGCCTATCAAATTAAACAGCGCCGAAGAACCCACTCTCAATCTCACGCCGATGATTGACATTGTCTTCCTCTTGATCATTTTTTTCATGGTAGGTACAAAGTTTACGGAAATTGAACAGGAACTGGAAGTTTCGATTCCACAAGTCGCTAGCGGTGCCACGCCCGTATCACAGACGCAACAATGTGTGATTGCCGTTTTTCATGATGGACGAGTCTCTGTCGACGACGATGTAATGGAAATTCATGAATTAGAAGAGAATCTTAACCAACGTGTTAGCGGCGGTGCGGAATTACATGTAATCATTCGGGGTGATGCCGAGGGGACCTTTCAAAACGTTGCCACTGTACTTAGCGTCTGCCGACGTGCCGGGGTGAATGAACTCGGCATCTCGGTACGCATGGCATCTCGTGAGTGAGGTGTTAAATGATCAACCTACTAATCGATAGTTATTTATTGAATTGTTCGGGCTTCGTTTATTTGCGTGGCCTGTTGCTGGCCACGCCTGAGTACTTTGCCCCGATGGTTAGTCAGACTACGGGGACTATTGTCTGGATCGGTTCGTTGATTTTGACCATCGCTTTTTTTGTGATGTCATGGACAAAACTTGGTCAAGGGCGACCGCTTGTTAAATGTCTTGTTCTCAGCATCTTCGCGCACTTGTTAATGGTGATCTTCTTTTACGGGACACAGTGGCTTGGGATTCGAGGTAACGATGTGGCGGTTGAGTCCGTTAAAATTTCGCTAGTTGACGTTACGGCTGAACAAAACGAACACGATGAAGTAGCATTAGCAGACACGATTAACGATAATGTGCTGGCGGAAGAAGCAATCGCGGCTCAAGAGGGAACGGTTACGTCCGCCGGTACTGAGCCTATGAATAATTCTGAGCAGGTCATGGATTTGATGCAGGCGGCGGACATCTCTGAACAAGAGGATATTGCACCTGTGGAACCTCACGGACCAACGGCCGATTCCACGGCTGCAACGGAAGCCGTGGATATCGCTGCGACAGACGACGCTGGTGACGTTACCAGCGGTAAAGAGGAGTCGCTGCCAATAGAAGCTCAACCTATAAGCTCGTCCGCGAGCGACATTGTTAATGCTGCCGACGTCACAGTCGACTCGCGCAATAGTGTGGACAGTCCCCCAGTGGAGGTCGGTGATCCGACCTTTGCTGCGGTCACCGACATGGGGCCGATAACAATCAAGCGTTTGGACGGGACTGAAATTCCTCGACGATATCAAAACCGATTTGCGCCGGTAATTGAGCAACTGACTAAGAGTACGGTGGAAGATCTGTCGAGTGGCATTAAGGGATCGCGATTTGGCGCTACTCGCGATACGGCGGCGGCAGTCGAGGCCGCTTTGCAGTGGCTCGTAACGAATCAAGAAGAGAACGGCAGTTGGGACGCGTCGCTGCATCGTGCGGGCGTTGATCGCCAAGTGGACGGGCAGCAGAGGTCTTCAACCGGAATCAACGCTGATAATGGCATCACTGGACTGGCGTTGCTTGCGTTATTGGGTGACGGCAATACGCATTTAGTTGGCCCTAGGCGTGAAGCTGTGCAGCACGGCCTGGAGTACTTACTGGGGCAACAAGCTGCTAACGGCAGTCTAGCAGGCAATGCAACGATGTTTGCGCGGATGTATTGCCACGCGATGGCAACTGTAGCGGTGTGTGAAGCTTATGCGATGACGCTCGATGAGCGTCTACAACGATGTGCCGAGCGGGCGATAGAGTATACGCTTGGTTGTCAGGACATCGTGACCGGTGGATGGCGGTACCAACGTAGCGATCCCGGTGACATGAGTCAGTTTGGATGGCAGGTGTTGGCGCTACAGAGCGCTCAACAGGCTGGAATTTCAACGCCACCGGAGAGGCAAAGGCTGATGTCGAAGTTCTTGCTGTCTTGCAACACGGGCTTAAAACGGGGCTTAGCCTCCTATCGACCTGGTTTCGGAGCAACTGCGGCAATGACGGCGGAATCAATGGCGTGTCGCGGATGGCTAGATGTTCAGAATAAACCGGAACAGCTCACCGAGGGTACACAGTATTTGTTAAAGCGATTACCGTCGACGGAACAACCTGATTTCTATTATTGGTATTATGGAAGTTTGTCATTGCGAGTCGTTGGTGGGGAGCCCTGGGAGCGGTGGGCGGACGCTTTGACGCAGACCTTACCGCGAATGCAGCGGAGCGATGGAAGTTGGTCGGCTATGACTAAGTGGGCTGGTTATGGTGGGACGGTCTATAGCACTGCGATGGGGGCGTTGTGTTTAGAGAGTTTCTATCGCTACCAATAGCCTTATCGAAGGTTGGTGCAAAAGATTCGGTTGATTGAAAGAAGTGTGCGATGAAGACATTTAAGAGTACTGCGGTTGCATTTGGCGGAGTGGTGTTTGCCATAATTATGGTAGGTTTGGTACAGCAGTTAGGACAAGCGTTATTTGTAGGACCACGGCTTGAAGGGGCGACATCGGTACAGGAAGTGGAGATTGTTGAAGATTGGATTTCGACCGCATCTTTTGGCGCCATTGCGATGGAACTGTTAAGTTGGATTAGCGGGACATATTTTGGATCGTGGTTTGCCGCGAGATTTACCGATGAGTTGCCTTATGCGCATGCAGCGCCGACGATTTGCGTGATGGTTCTCTGTGCTGTGCTAATGTTACTACGGTTGCCGTATCCGTTATGGATGAATGTAGGCTCGATATTAATTGTACCGACAGGGTTGTATGGAGCTTACGTTGGAAGGCCCCGAATAGCCACGACCTAATCCGAGGATCAATCGGCTTCTTCAGCGGTTGTGGAAGGTTCGGAAGGTTCGGAAGGCGGGGGTTCGAACATCGGCGCGGAGGGGGGTGAGTAGTCATCGAAATCTTCAGCGGACCAGTCGTCAGCGCCCGAGGCGGAAGATGAACTATTGTTAGAGTCGTCATCGCTGTAGACATCGTTGACATAATCGTCGACGCGAACTTGACTTTGGAAATCGGACAAGCCTTTGCGAAATTCGCGATAAGTTTTTCCAAACTTGCGGGCGACACTGGGTAAGTTTTTTCCAAAAAGCATTACAGCGATTCCGCCGATAACCATAACTTCCATCATCCCCATTCCACCGAAAATGAAACCTAGTGGATCGAGATGTGTCAGCGCATTATCTACATGGTCTAGGAGTTGTTGGTTCATGATGAGAGATTTCCAATGGATGCTATCCGGTTGGACAGGAGGTTAACGATGATGGATTAATCGGTTGGTCGAGTTGGCAAAAGTGTTGGCATTTGTTTATTCGTCGCCGTCATCCTCTTCATCGCTACTGTTATCCTCATCAGCGTCGTCACCCTCATCGTCGAGAGGTGAATCATCGCGGATCCCTTTTTTGAACTCATTGGCACTTTTACCAATGCTGCGGGCCAAACCGGGAAGTTTAGTGGAGCCAAATAAGAGGATGAAAATCCCAGCGACTATCATCAGTTCGGTGGTCCCAAGACCCATAAATCCTAATAGCGTATTCATAATCAATTTGCCCTCGCGCATGTTAATGGTGTGTAAGCTGTAAAAACAGCATCAACTTAATCCCAAGAGGCGAAAGCGGGTAAGCACCCAATTAGACGGGTTTACCAGGACCAACTCGAGTCGGTTTTATTGTAACCACCTATCGTTAGTCGTCAAGACGTAACAGGTATGGCGGTGTGGATCACGGTAATCTGAGCGTGAATTCAAGAACGATCGGTTTATTGGAGATTAAGGATATTAATGATAACCAAAGCATCAATTGGGGTGACGGCATCATCGAGATTTGTATTTAAATGTCCGTTAAGAAGCGTTAGGTCGCCACTGCCCGTTTGATTGAGGTAATTCACGACCAGCAACGCGTCGATTGGTGATACAAGGCTGTCTAGACTGACGTCGGCTGCAATGAACTTCGTGGCTCGATTCGTTCGTGTGATTTGACCAGTCGTGGGGTTGAAATTGATGTTGTGATCAAGTTGGTTTCTACGAAGCATAAGATTGACAGCTTGCGTACGTGTTTGATCTTGTGTTGAGGTGTGGTTCGTTTGCTGCAGGGTTGTTAAATCATCTCGATCAAGATGATTTGAGCCGTCAGTTGAGTTTGTCTTGGATTCGATGTCGTTTTCGGGCGCCTCGACTGAGTCGATTCCAGATCCGCCGTAGAGAGCGTCATTGCCAATTCCGCCGAGGATAGTGTCGTCTCCGAATTGCCCATAAATTGTGTCGTTGCCTGCTTGTCCCGATATGTTGTCCGCTTGCGCATCGGACGTACTCATTTCGAATAACTCACGGTTTGTTTTGGTCGTGATGAATTGACGTCGCAGAATCGCTTCAAATCCGGGAATGCTAGGATCTGTAGAATCAATCTCAATGAGACGGAACAACTCTTCAGTATTGGACATAACTGCTTCATGATAGAAAGTCTCACTATCTCCGATGAGCATGTCATCGGCCGATCCACCACTGATGATGTCACGACCGCTTTCGAGTGACAGATGGTGATCGCCCCGGTTGCCAATAAGTGCGTGACGTTCGTTCAACCCTTCTTCGAGTCGTAAATATGAGTTGGAGTGGCTAATGTTATCTAGGTAGTGGACAAGGTCGTCGAGGTAATTACTGATGGAGTGGGCCAGTGCGACTTTGGCACTAACCTCCAGTGACGTGATGCTCTCGGTGTTCACTGCACTAAATGATCGAGGACAGGGTTGATTCGATGACTCAATCGCTGATTGCACGAGACATGAGGAAATGATTGGTGAATTGGAAAGGCTAAAGTCCCCGACAATAATATCGCTGCCTTGACTGCCGGTTAGTACATCATTACCAATCGTGAGTGCCAATGGATTCGTTGCGGGTAGGTTTGCAGTATTCACTGATTCAAAAACACTGAGATCAGCAATAAGTGTGTGGAATACAGTTTGTAAGGTTAGGTAATGGTTGTTGATGGCGGTGTGATCAACATCGTCCAAAAGCACGGCCGAATCAGTGAAACGCGTTGTTGTTGGCATGTCAACGATGTTGACGCGTGCGTCACCGGTAACCATGTTGGTGGCCTGTGAATCGGCGATTAGCGAGTCGTTTGTGTCAATAATGTCATTACCGATACCAACGCTGATTGGCATTGTCGGTGACGCCAATGCCGTCGTTGTTAATAGCTCAGCATGTAATGAGTGTATTTTCGCTTCCAACTTGGCAAAGACTGTGCGAACTTGATCCTGAGATGTCAGAATCGATTCGATCATTGATGTTGTATTAATACCCGCGAATCCCTGTTGGATTTCGATGATTTCGTAGTTGTTGTCACCAACGAGGACATCTCCGAGTTCAAGGGAATTTTGATTCGTGGATTCAATGTCCGTTAGTAAGTCGGTTTGGACGAACAGAGTATCTTGACCGATTTGAAACGCTGCGAGTGACGTTGGGTTATTTGCTTGCAGTGTATCGAGCACTAAAGCACGTGTTGAGTAAGATAGGTATTCTAGCTCTTCTCGGGCGCTGTCTTGAACGTTGTTAACTTCGTTGAGTCCTGTGAGGATCGGCGTAATTGCAAGCGAATTATCCCCGACTATAAAGTCACGCCCTGCTCCGCCAGATATTTGATCGTTTCCGGCTAACACCAAACGATGTTCGTGAATTTGAGGGATAAATGTGGCTATTGGCATCAGGACTGCATCACCAATATTTGCAATGTTTGTAGTGTTCTCGGCGGCAGTCATTGCTTGTTGCATTTCATCGGAACTAACATGGGTATCGATGGTCGAGATGTCATAGGCCGAGTTGAACGAGAATTGTTCCGGCAAAATTTCCATGCGTGGTGAGATGAACTGCCCAGTTTCTGGTAGCAATGTGTTGTTGTCTGGTGCATTAAACAGGCGTAAACCATAGGTAATGGTGGGGATGTCCTGCAGGCTTGCAGTGTTATGATTTGCATTGTCACCAATGATATAGTCTGAACCGTCGTTACCGTCGATTTTATCATCGCCGAGTTGTCCGATGATGAAGTCGTCACCATCACCGCCACGAATCGTGTCATTACCAGCGTCGGAGTTAACTGGTTCAGTTAGGATCAAGATTAAATCGTCACTGCTGTCTATTGTTAATAGAACGCGACTAGTATTTAGTAATTGGTCACGACTGGCCGTTTCAACCGGCACTGTTGTAGTCACGTGACTTTGATTTTCAATGAGGATGTTGCGGTGCCATTTTGTGTTTTGATCTGTTAACGGATGCGTTTGTTCAACATCCAAGTAGCGACGAAGGATTTGTCCGTTGTCGCCGATGATTGTATCGTGGTTGGCTCCGCCGGATAGATGATCACTTCCGTGTCCACCAACGATATCGTCTGTACCACCATTACCAAATATTACATCGTCGCCGCGTTGCCCAACGAGCGTGTCTTGCCCGTGCAGTTGCGTAACTGTAATGCTGGTGAATTCATCAAATGCCGTTATAAATTCGTTTGTAATCCAGTCAGGACGAGGTGTTGAGCCAAATAGCGTGCCTATTTCCGTGAGATTAGTAAATCCGTCACCAAATATCCAGTCACTACCATAATTATCGATTGTGCTGAAGTTAACTCGGGATGCTTCGATATCGTCAAACCGTTGGTAAGAACGGATGACATCATCAAAGTCAGCAGCGTATGCATTGCGAGTAGCAGGTTGGTTGAATTTGTCGGGGTATCGTTGCCATTGACTGACCGGGTTCCACGAAGGAAGGGCTGCTTCATCGGTGGTGACCATGAAACGAGTGATGTTCCCGTTGTCCCCTAGAATCATGTCAGCGTGTTCGCCGCCGATAATCAGGTCGCTGGTGTCAACGCCACTAATTAAGCCGGTGCGATCGATGGGTGCAACTCCATCGAGGTAGTTGTGGCCACCAATGATGTCATCTTCACCTTTGCCACCGTCAAGGATGTCATGACCCTGTTGTCCGACAAGAATGTCATCCCCATCTTGGCCCTGAATGCGGTCATTTCCACCCATATCTGACTGAGTCGTATAGACCGAACGTACACGTTGGTTTACAGGAGCATCCACAGTTCCACCGTATCGAATATCAAATATCCCGTGGTCCCCCAACAACCAGTCGTCATCACTGCCTCCAAAGATCGTGTCATTCGCCGTCCCGCCAAATACCAGGTCTCGCTCAGAACCACTGTAGATAATGTCATCGTCGCCTATTGTTGGCGTGATCGTCTGCAACTCCAATACAATTCCATATGGATATTCAGAGTAATTGGCAATGGCACTGTACGTCACATGGTTTGTAACGTCGGATTTAAAGGTCGCCATACCACTGTCACCAAGGACAATGTCATCACCGCTTTCGGTATGAATCGTATCACTGGCCGTACCGCCAAAGACAACGTCACGTGCGCCGCCGGTGTCGATCGTGTCATTGCCACCGATGTCGGTTGCCGTACTGGTGATCGTATCAAGTCGGCCCGCACTATCAAACG
>Ga0209362_1003742_pt1 | contig 10307 bp, 5 predicted proteins | sample SaaInlV_165m_DNA_FD_184680 | JGI IMG/M metagenome (GOLD analysis project Ga0209362, IMG submission 184680) | Marine microbial communities from expanding oxygen minimum zones in the Saanich Inlet - Saanich Inlet SI037_S3LV_110m_DNA (SPAdes)... | ecosystem: Environmental > Aquatic > Marine >...
GAAATGAGCGCCAAGTTGGCGACACGCATAAAAGCGGATTCCAACGAAGCCTTGGTCACCCAACTCTATTGGGAAACTTACTCCCGACCGCCCCTCCACCGAGAACTGAGCTACCTCGCTGAATTCCTTTCTCGGCAGACCAACCTCTACGAGGGCGACGCCAAGGCCGCGGACAAGGCTAAGATTGATCTTTGCCAGCTACTGATCTGCAGCAACGAATTTGTCTACGTTGATTAAGACGACCTATGAAACACTCACGACGAAATTTTTTGAGCCAGGCGGGAACTGCCGCCGGTATCTTTGCCACCCAGGGCGCCTTTGCCCAAAACAACCCGCTAGCCTTCGGCTCCGGACATTTTCCTGCCAAAGCCAAAAGCATCATATGGCTTCACATGACCGGCGCACCTTCGCAAATGGACACCTTCGACTACAAGCCGGTGCTCAACAAAAACCACGGCAAGCCCCTGCCCGACGCGGATTCCAAAACCGGCTTTTTTACAACAAGCGGCAAGTGCCTGGCCTCGCCCTTTGCCTTTAAGCAATACGGCGAATCCGGAGCCTGGGTTTCCGATCTCTTTCCACATCTTTCCAATCACGTCGACGACATGGCTTTCATATACTCCATGTACTCGCGCTCGAACAACCATACTCCGGCCATGCTCGAGCTTACCTCCGGATTCTTTCGTCAGGGCTTTCCCAGTATCGCCAGTTGGCTGATGTACGGGCTCGGCACCCCCAACAAATCCTTGCCCGGTTCCTTTGTCTTGCATGCCCCCAAGAAACCACGCGGGGAAGATCCGATCTGGTCTACCGGCTTCCTTCCCAAGATCTTTCAGGCCACCGCCATCGACGGCGGCAACAAGAAGGTCATCGACAACCTTGACCGTCTCGACGACCTGACCGATGACCAACAGCGATCCCAACTCGATGCCATCAAATTTCTCAACGATTCCCATAGGACGGAGCGCCTCCACACCTCCAACTTGGAAGCCCGGCAAGAAGCCTACGAGTTGGCTTACCGGATGCAAACCTCTGCGCCCAACGCCTTTAACCTGAATAACGAAACCGAATCCACCCGCAAACTCTACGGCATCGGCACCAAAGACACCGAACTGGTCGGTCGCCAGCTCTTGACCGCACGGCGTCTGGTCGAGCGCGGTGTGCGCTTCATCCATGTTTTCGCAGGAACCAATGGCGGTGGAGGAGGCGTCAACGATGTCCCATGGGATGGTCACAACGACATCAAAGCCAACCATACGGTCGCGGCTCGGTCGGTCGACAAGCCAATCAGCGCCTTGCTTGCCGATCTCAAGCAGCGCGGCATGCTCGACGAGACTTTGGTGGTCTGGGGCGGCGAATTTGGCCGCACCTCCGACTCTCAAGGCAACGGCACCGGTCGTGATCACAACCCCAATGCCTTCACCATGTGGTTTGCCGGCGGTGGGATCAAAGGTGGTGCCCAATACGGTCGAACCGACGATTTTGGCTACAAAGCGATCGAAAACCGGACCTCCGTCCATGACCTGCACGCCACTGTCCTGCATCTGATGGGCCTCGACCACGAGAAGCTCACTTACCGCCATAATGGTCGCGATTTCAGGCTCACCGACGTTGCCGGCAACTTGATTCATGACATCCTAGGGTAGAAGTACAAGCTACCGCAAATACGAGAGATCAAGCTCAAGCCAAAGCAGCGCTGAACCTGCGTCCTTTCTCTCTTCAATCAATTTCGATGCAACTATTCATTGGCGTTGAGTGTTCAATAAGAATATGAAAACTATTCAATTTGAATTATCCATTAAGCAAAGCTTTGTGGCAATGACGCTAGCACTCCTTATGGATCTGCCTCTTTTAGGGCAAGCCGACCAACAGACTGGCACGACCTATCCGTCGATTCGCCCTAACGTTATCTTTCTCGCGGTCGACGACATGAACGATTGGATCGGTTGCCTTGGCAAAACGCCACGGGCCATCACTCCCAACATAGACAAGTTGGCCAAGAGCGGAGTCAACTTCAGCAATGCTCACACCGCTGGCGTATTCTGCGCCCCCAGCCGGGCAGCCATTTTTTCCGGCCAATTCGCCTCGACCACCGGATGCTACCAGAGCGCCACCTACTTCGTGGATCACCCCGAAATCGAATCCCTCCAGACCAGCTTTGCCAAAGCAGGGTACTCGACTTACGGAGCGGGTAAACTTTTTCATCACCCGGCCGGCGCCATCGACGTACGGGACTGGACCCACTTCTTTTTGCGCAACCCCGAGCAAAGAGAAACGGGATGGCCCATGAATTCATGGAGCGAAGAGACCCCCTTTCCCGAAACCTTTCCCGCCAGCATCTACAACCGTGGGAAGGAAATCACCGGCGGCATGTTTCTCGAATGGGCCGGTATCCCAAACGACAAGGAAGAGGAAATGGCCGATACCAAGCGAGCGAATTGGGCGGTCGGACAATTGAAGAAAAAGCACGACAAGCCTTTTTTCCTCGCCGTTGGTCTCTACGCCCCCCACTACCCCAACTACTGTCCGCAGAAATATTTTGACCTCTACGAGGCCGACAAAATCGAACTGCCCTCGGTCAAGAAAGATGACTTGGCAGATCTTCCCGAGAAGATCAAAAAAATGAAAACCGCCCGGTCCCGCATCGTTCAAAAACTGCAGTCTTTGGATGCTTGGGACGATGCCATCCATGGCTACCTCGCCAACATCAGTTACGCCGACGCCATGATTGGCCGTGTCCTCGACGCCCTTGAAGCAAGTCCCTATGCGGACAACACCATTGTCGTTCTCTGGAGCGACCATGGTTATCACCTGGGAGAAAAAGGGGACTGGGGAAAACACACCCTGTGGGAACGAACCTCCAACGTTCCGTTCATCTGGTCGGGTCCCGGAGTGGCTAAAAACAAGACAACCGACGTAACCGTCAGTCTGATCGACCTATATCCCACTTTTCAAGAAATGTGCGAGCTTCCTCAAACCAAGCAGAAATTGGAAGGTACTTCCATTGCCTACACCTTGGCCGACCCGGACAAGGCCGAGGACCGCTCCGTTTTCCTTCCCCACATGCATCCGGGAGAATATGCCATCATCAACCGCGACTGGCGCTACGTTCGTTACGGCGAGGACGGCGAGGACGGCGAGGAACTCTATGACGTCAAAAAAGACCCCAACGAATGGAATAACCTGGCCGGAGAAGACAAGTATGCCAAGGTCAAGACTAGGTTGGCGTCCTTCGCTCCCAAGAAATTCGCTCCTCAATCCAAGAAGCTCAACGCCAAGCGGGACCTGTTCGTCAAAGATGGTTCCTACGAGTGGATTGCGGGCAAAGGGAACCTGCAGAAAGCCAAAGTCTACCGGCCAAGCATCACGCCTTTGGTTTCTCCTAAACCGTCCAAGACCAAAAGAAAGAACATCCTCTTCGTGGTCTGCGATGATCTCAACACCCATGTTTCCACCTCCGGATACGAACCCATCACCACCCCCAACCTTTCCAAGCTCGCCAAGGAATCGATCACTTTCAACCGGGCCTTTTGCCAGTATCCTGTCTGCGGCCCCTCCCGAGCCTCCTTCTTAAGTGGCTTGTACCCCCAGAGCACAGGGGTGCTCAACAATACCTTCGACATCCGGAAAACCCGGCCCGGCACGGTTTCCATGCCCCAGTTTTTCAAAGAGAACGGGTACTGGACGGCTGGCGTGGGCAAGGTCTTCCACAACACCAAAAGCGACCACGGTGACATTGCCTGGAACGCAAACCTGCGTTTCGAAAACGACGAACTCGAAGTGGTGCGAAAAGCCCGCGAGAAGTTCGAGGCCGAACACGGCTCGATCGACAAACAACCAAACAAGAAAAAATGGAAAGAGCTCAAAAAGCGCGTTTCCGCCAAACTCGACGCTCAGACTCCCCCGGGCAAAGGAAGAAGCGGACTTACCGACGCCCAGCACAAGGACGGCAAGAACGCCCGACAAGTCGTCCAATGGCTTGCAGACAAGCCCAATGGTGAAAAGCCCTTCTTCATCGCCTTGGGTTTGCAAAAGCCTCATGTTCCCTTCCTCGCGCCCGACAAGTACTTCGATCTCTATCCCTTCGACAAGATCACCTACCAAACCGACCGTCCCAATATGTGGGATTTCCTCCCCCAGTCCGCTCTCTCCAAACGGTACGAGGCTTTCGGTTTCGAGTTCGGCAAAGAGAACCACGCTCTACGAAAAGAATACATGCAGGCCTACCATGCCTGCGTCAGCTTCATCGACGCGCAACTCGGGTTGGTCCTCGACGGACTCAAGAAGAACGGACTGTGGGAAGACACCGTCATCGTGTTCACTTCCGACCACGGGTACCACTTGGGTGATCACTTCATCTGGGGCAAAGTCACCCTTTTCGACATTGGAGCGAAGGTGCCCTTCATCGTACGCGCACCCGGCTTGTCCAAGCCGGGAACCACCTCGGAAGCGATGGTCGAATTGATCGACGTCTACCCCACCCTCGCCGATCTGGCGGGCTTGAAGGCTCCCGGACACTTGCAAGGCTCTTCCCTGCGCCCACTACTCGGCAACCCGGAGAGAATGGGCAAAAAGAAATATGCCTACAGCGTGGTCACACGGGGACCCAAAAACCTTGGCTATGCCCTGCGCAACCAGAACTGGCGCTATGGCAAATGGCCCGACGGGGAAGAACTTTACAACTTACGCAACGACCCTCAGGAAAAGAACAACCTCGTTCAAAAGGAACACCTCAAAGAGAGGCTGGAGGAGTTGAGGAATATTCTGGCCAACAAACAAAAACTCATCATTCCAAAATAAAACTTAAACCGTCCAATGAAGATAATTAAGATTGTCCCGCTCTTTTTTGGCCACTCCATCGTTGCCAGATTGGCGTTGGCCTTGTTCTTAGTCGATCCTTGTAGGGCGGAGACTGTTGGAGAGGTAAGCGACGAGGCGGCTCTGCGGGACGAGGCCCGGAAGATCTTCAAGGGGAAGGTCGAGCCCTTCGTCAACAAATACTGCGTCAAATGCCACGGAAGTCGGGCCAAGGCGGGGATCAATCTTCAGTCTGCGCTCAAGAATCCCAATGGCGAGTCTGCGGCGCTGCACTGGAAGAAGGCCGCGGCGAACGTCAAGGTTCACGACATGCCACCGGACGATGCATCGAAAATTCCGTCCGGTGAGGAGCGGCGCCAATTCATCGAATGGGTCGGCAAGATCAAGTACCTGGCCCCGCGCGATCCCGGGCCTTTTGTCATTCGCCGACTAACCAAGACGGAATACGCCAACACCTTGCGCGATCTTTACGGGGTGAACGAGTCCATTGCCGACAGTCTTCCCGAGGAAGTCGTCGGCGAGGGCTTCCTTAACTCGGTTTCCCCCCTGCAGTCCGAACTGTTCCTCGGCATCGCCAACCAAGTGGTCGAGCAGGTCATGGCGCCGGAAGGCCAAGTGCCTGCCGCCGTGCAAAAACGTCTCTTCGGGGAACCGCCCACCCAAGGTTCCGACCTCCGCAAGGAGGCCCGCAAGGTCGCCCGTTCCCTTGCCCGGGATGCCTACCGGCGTCCACCCTCCGATGCGGAATTGGACGTCCTCGTCGACGTCTACGATCTCGCCCGGGACAATGAACTCAATCATTCCGCGGCCTTGGGCCTGATGCTCAAGGCAGTCCTCGTCTCCCCGCAGTTTCTCTTCATCACACCAGCCGGGGAACCTGAATCGAAGGAGAAAATAGTCCTTTTGGATGACCACCGGTTGGCCTCTCGCCTGTCCTACTTTCTATGGTCGGCTCCGCCCGATGCAGAATTGGCCGCCTTGGCCGACCAGGGCAAGCTCCACAAACCCGATGTCCTGAAGACCCAAGTGGAGCGATTGCTGAAGGACGCCCGGTCGCGGGCCTTGTTCGATGGGTTCGGGGCCCAATGGTTGCGTGTGAACGAGTTGGACGGGCAGGTGTTCGATCTGAAAACCTTTCCCCAAATGACGCCTGTCCTCCGCGCAGCGATGATGGAGGAAGCCCGCCTGTTCTTTGAAAGCATCGTGCGGGAGAACCAAATCGTGGTCCGGTTCGTGGACAGCGACTACACTTTCCTCAACGAACCGCTCGCCAAGGTATATGGGCTGGAGCAATCCGTCCGCGGCCCGAAGATGCGCCGGGTCAAGCTGGAGAACCCCAACCGGGGAGGCATCCTCGGCATGCCAGCCGTACTGGCGGCCACCTCCTTCCCCAATCGGACCAGCCCCGTGCGGCGCGGGGTCTGGGTGCTCGAGCAGGTCCTGGGCGATCGCGTGCCGCCTCCTCCTCCCGACATTCCTGAACTGGAGGAGCAGGATCACAAGGAGGTGGAAGGGCTGACGTTGCGCCAACGGACCGAGCTGCACCAATCGGAAGCCAACTGTCGCAACTGCCACAAGGTGCTTGATCCCATTGGCTTCGGGTTGGAGAATTTCGACGCCATCGGCCGGTGGCGTGAAAAGAACGACGAGGGACTCGCCATCGATTCCGGGGGCAAGCTGTCCAACGGCAAAGGTTTTTCCTCACCCGCCGAACTAAAGGGCCTCCTCGCCCGGAGGGAGGCGGACCTCGCTCGGAACCTGACCAAAAGACTGATGGCCTACGCCCTCGGTCGTCAGCTCGAAGGCTACGACCAGATCGTGGTTGACCGCTTGCTGGCCAAGGTCGCCAAGGACAAGTACCGGGTACGTTCGATTATTGTCGAGGTCATCACCAGTTACCTGTTTACACACCGCAGAATCTGATGATTATCTTGATGAACAAGGATTACACAAACGACTGAATCAAAACATGACTGCCATGAATAACCTTTCCCTTGTCGATCGTCGCTCCTGGCTGAAAGGCGCGGGCCTTTCCCTCGCATTGCCTTTCATGGATTCCCTTGGCTTGGCCGCAGGAGCCAAGTCTGCCAAACCGCCGGTGCGGCTCGCCTTCATGTACATGCCTCACGGCGTCATCATGGATCAGTTCTGGCCGAAGAACCAGGAGAGCTTCCTAAACTCGCCGCCGCCCATCATCAAGTCACTGCAACCGGTATTAGACCAGTGCCTCATGATGAAGGGCATCTCCGGTGTGCCGACCTCCCCCTTCAACGGGGCGCCCCACGCCCTTGAATTGTCGACCTGGCTTACCGCGAGGTTGCCCGATGCCAGCTCGCGCGGCCGCATCAACATCGCCATCTCGGCCGACCAGATCATGGCCAATTACGTAGGGGCTCACACCTCGTTGCCCTCGCTCGAGCTGGCGACCATGCCGCAAAACTGGAAGGAAAACCAGGAAGGCCTGCACGAGGGTTACTATTCTTATTGCAGCTACCGATCGCCCACGCAACCTGTTCCGGCCGAGATCGATCCACGCAATGTTCTTAACCGGCTCTTCGGCAAGCACGGCAAAGACGGTCGTGTCACCCAGACCAACCCGTTGGACCGGCAGATGCTCGACCGCGTCCTCGGCGGAGCGAGGGATTTGCGCAGGATTCTGGCCAAGACCGACCAGCAGAAGCTTGACGAATACCTCCACAGCGTGCGTTCGGTGGAACGCCGCATCGCCGCCATCGAGTCACGCCAGCAGGAGGCCGCCTTGGAGAAAGCGGGCATACGTCCGTCCAAACGGCACGCCACCGACTCGGCGCCCATCGAGGTCAAGATTCCTGAGGGCGACAAGCGCAGCGAGTACATGCAGGTGATGTGCGACCTGACTATCCTGGCTTTCCAGACCGACACCACCCGCGTCAGCACCTACGTTGGATCCCGGCCAAACGGCGCGTCCTACCCCGAGCTGGGCTTCACCGACAAGCACCATTCGCAGACGCACTACGGCAAGGACCAGGAAAAGATCCGGAAAGTGGCGGCGATCAATACATTCAACGTCGACCAGTACGCCTACATGGTGAAGAAGATGCATGTCCTCAAGGAAGGCAACGGGACCCTGCTCGACAACTGCATCATGATGTGGGGATCAGGCTTGGAGGACGGCAACAAGCATCGGCGCGAAAACCTCCCCTTCATTCTGGCGGGAAAGGGCGGCGGCTCGCTCAAGACCGGCCGCTTTCTGACCGACGTCAAGGGCAACCAAGGCGACCTGCTGACCACCCTGCTGGGGTGCGTCGGCGTACCCCTGGACCGCCCCATCGGCATCGCCACCAAGCAGATTGCACAAATAAAGGCCTGAGCGGTTTTATAGCTCGCCGCTGGAAGTGCTCCGAGCAATGGGGACGTCGTCGCCTTGAAATACTTACAGAAACTGCACTCTCACGGTTGGAACTCCCGGGCTACATGATTGTTTTCCTCAAGTGCTTTCCTGCTTCGGTCTGCTGCCTGCTTCCCTTGTTCGCCTTTGTGTCATGGGCCAGCGCCGCCGAGAGGCCCAATATTCTGGTCCTGATGGCGGATGACTGGTCCTGGCCGCATGCCCAAGCCTTGGGCGACAAGACAGTCAAGACCCCGACCTTTGACAAGTTGGTTCGCGAGGGGGTTCTTTTCGAACGGGCCTTCGTCAGTTCACCCTCCTGCACTCCCAGTCGCATGGCGATTGCCACAGGTCAATGGCATTGGCGCCTGGGGGAAGCTCAAAACCTGGGTGGCTCGCTGGCCAAGGACATACCAACCTACGCCGACTTGCTGGCCAAAGCGGGGTACCACACGGGATTCTCCCGCAAGGGCGCTTCGCCGAGCAAGCATACTTATCGCGGCACCGATCCGTTCGGCCCGCGCTTCAAGAATTTCGAAGTCTTTTTATCGGAACGGAAGAAAGGAGCTCCATTTTGTTTCTGGTATGGCAGCGGCGCACCCCACCGTCCTTACGTCCTTAATAGTGGAAAGGCAGCCGGCTTGCAACCGGAGGAGGTGGAACTGCCACCCGGCTTGCCCGACCACCCGACCGTGCGCAACGATCTTTTGGATTACTACGCCGCGATTCAACTCTTTGATCGGGAGGCTTCTGTCATCATTGACCAATTGGATAAAGAGGGAGAATTAAACAACACCCTGATCGTAATGAGCGGGGACAACGGCATGCCCTTCCCCCGGGCCAAAGCCACTCTCTACGATACGGGAACGCACGTGCCCTTGGTTGTCCGCTGGGGAAAGCAGGTAAAGGCGGAGCGCAAAGTCAGTGACTTCGTCAGCCTATGCGATCTCGGGCCGACCTTTCTCGAGGCAGCCGGGATTGAACCGCCCAAGACCATGACCGGTCGATCCCTCTTCCCTCAACTCAAATCCAAGCATTCTGGATGGATCGATCCGGATAGAGATCACGTCCTCACCGGAATGTCCCGCCACTGCTTTCCCTACCCACGGCAAGCCCTTCGGACCGAACGATTTCTCTATGTCCGAAACAAGAACCCGGAGAATTGGATGACCGGGCGGCGAAAAGGCCCTCCGCAGACCTTCGACTTTTCCAAGCGCCACTGGCCCAAAGGAGCCGAAGCGTTTTGTTTCAACGTCGATCCCTCCCCGACCAAGCAATACATGCTCTCCCATCCCAATGACCCTTCGGTCAAAGCATCCTGGCCCCAAGCCTTCGGACCATACCCACCCGAGGAACTGTATGATTTGCAAAAAGATCCGGGACAAATTAGCAACTTGGCCCACGACTCGAAATCGGCCGAAGACCTTCAAATCATGCGTAAATGGTTGGACACATCATGGAGTGTCTCCACAAGCTTCTAAAATCGCCAAAGAACCTTAAAATTCAATTACCTCATGAATAGCTCATTGCTTACCTTATTCTTCTTTTCTCTGGGTTTTCTTTCCCCGTCATTTGGAGAAAGTATCGGCAAACCGAATGTCATCGTATTTCTGGTTGATGATTACGACAAGCCCGAGACCAGTCCTTACGGAGGAAAAGTTCTGACTCCTAACCTTGATCGGCTGGCGAAGGAAGGCATGATCTGCCACAACGCGCATGTGACGAGCACAGTCTGCACGCCTTCGCGCTACACCTTCCTGACCGGGCGCTACGCAAGCTCCTCTCACTCCAATACCTTTCTCGAAGAATGTCCGGAAGGCACCCAGGCGCTTCCCGCCTTCAACGTTGGGCTGGAATCCGACAGAATGAATGTCGGGCGGGTTCTCGCTGATGCTGGATACGCGACCGGCTTTGTTGGTAAATATCATGTGCACGATACGGATCATTCAAAGGAGGCTTCCCTGTTTGGTGATCTCGATGTTCCTAAAAACGCTGAATACTCAGAAAAGCTCAACAAACGGAAATTCAAACTCGAGAAATTACAAAGAGACTTAGTGAAAAAGAACGGGTTTACCTGGGCCAAGAACATCTACTGGGGAAACCTCAAGAGTCCATTCAAGGG
>Ga0209362_1003744_pt1 | contig 10306 bp, 8 predicted proteins | sample SaaInlV_165m_DNA_FD_184680 | JGI IMG/M metagenome (GOLD analysis project Ga0209362, IMG submission 184680) | Marine microbial communities from expanding oxygen minimum zones in the Saanich Inlet - Saanich Inlet SI037_S3LV_110m_DNA (SPAdes)... | ecosystem: Environmental > Aquatic > Marine >...
TCTATTGTTTAAAGTCTATATAACTATGATTATGACAAAGTACGGCTCGACTGACGAAATGGAGAAATTGGCTTGGGGAGGAACCAAATCCAGTACACCAGCAACAGTAACGTCAGTTCAGAACACAGTAACAGATGTAATTAATTTGGTATTAAATAGAAATAGTGATTTTTCAACTGTACCTACTGCTATAGGTTCAATAGCAAACCTAGCAGGTTCAGAGATATTAAGAAATTTAGGCAGTAGAACATCATTGAGTACAATGCAAATTTATGATATGGTAAAGGTTCTATTGGGATCTTACATGAATCAAGCACCTCAAGATCAATCCAGATGGGGTAATGTCTGGTACACATGACCGTTACATTTACCAATCTTTCAGGATCTAGAGAGAATCTTGACAAGACTATTGCAGATTTAATATCTGACAACTGGACAGCAAGCAACATTACAGGATCAATAACTCCATACTTTGCATCAGATACGGATGAACCTGATCAACTGGCCAGACCTGACGGATCATTTGTAAATGAAGTCAGAGTAAACTATTCGTCAAGAACAAAATATGACGGAGAGGATTTTGAAGTTAACGGAGATGATAAGCACGCTTGGGTATGTACTTGTTTCATAGAAATTCAAGGGGAATCACTAAAGATTCTATTAGAGATGGAAGATGAGATTCATAGAATCCTATGGGAGAACAGACCAAATGGATCAACCAGGTTAAACAAGAGTACAGGAGCAGCATCAGAGGTCGCTTTCTTTGAGGAAGCAGAACCAGAGTTTGAACGATTGGAACCAGATGATGAGGTGGACCAGACACCTACTTCACAGGCAGAACTCAAAATGGTCTACTTTAAGATAAAAACTTAATACTTCTTTATATCAAATTTTTACAAGACTAAACTATGGCAGTTTCAGCACATAACGTTACAACTAAAAGAGATATAGTAAAAGAACTTCAATTTGTTACAGAAGGAGATTCAGTTACTACTCCTTCATTATACGGAGCAACACCAAGTTCATCAACATTTGCCCTAGTAGGAAACAATACAGAAATTAACATTCAACCAGACGTTCAGCATATGGATGTCTCAGTATTAGGATCTGAAGATGTCATTGATGCAGTAAAGACACAATCATTATACGCATTTACACTTAGAAACAATCCTGTAGACTTGACACTATGGAAATATCTATGGAACAGTTCAGGAACAGGAGCAACAAGTCCAGACAGTTCACTATCATTCACATACTCATTTAACCTAGACGGAACAGAATATTATCAACATATGAGAGGTTGCAGACCAACATCAGGAACTCTATCAGTATCAAGAGGTATGTGGGATCAAAGTATGACATTTATCGCAAAAGACATTACAGTACCAGCAACATCAACTGGCGACGGTGGAACACCTGTTTATCAATCTTCAGAAACAACATCATCTCCAGTAGTACACTCTGACGGTGGAGGAAGTCCTTTCACTTGGAATAGTGTAACATATGGAGAACGTTCATTCTCAACTACCGTAAACAGAAACATGGCAGTTATGGCAGTAAACGGAGAAACTGATATTACTTATACAAAAGCAACAGACAGAGGAATTACATTTACATCAGACGTATTCTCTGGAACAGACAGTAATGAAACTACAATGTACACAGACTATGAAGCCAAAACTGCAAGAGCAGCAAGTTACAAATTCAAATCTTCTGGATCTATAAACTTGACATATGCTAACGCTATCATCACAGACTATTCACATACTCACGCAGCAGGTTCAGCAGATGCACTCATTGAATCCATTACCTGTAGAGCAGAATCCTGTACTAACCTATAAGTTTAAATACTAAAAATTTAAACGAATTATATGCCATTTTTAGACACTAATAAAAAGGTTTGGATTATTAAAGACTTGGAGATTCCTGTCATAGAAGATACACCTATGAAGGAAATGAAATGGTTTAGAGAAAAAGTAAAATGGGCTGCCGAAAGAGAGGAGAAAGGAGATATTACACAAACTCAAGCATTACAAGTAGATGAAGAATGGTGGGAAAAAACCTGTCAAGTCGGACTAGGCAAATCAATGGAGGACATACTAGATACAGGAATATCTGAACCTGACTTTAGAGAGTTAATGTCGGAGGTTTACAATTTTTTAGCAACTCTTGGAACGATAGAAAAAGCCAAGCTGTTCGTTTTGTACGATCAAGAGATCCTAAAGAAAGGCTCCAAGCCTACAAAGACTACCCAGAACTCAGAGAATTAGTACCACTCATAAATTTGGTCCGTAACGGATTTGGAACTTGGAAGGAAGTCTTTGAACTCAAAAAACAGTTAGGTATGGAAAAATTAGAAGAAATTCAAAATATACTTTCTATTATTCAACAAGAGGAAGAATTAGATAATGGCAAGCGTTGAGGGAATGGATAGGCTTATACGTAATTTTCAAAAAGTAAATTTTAAAATACCAAATATAGAATCCAGATTTTTAGATGTTATTGGAGAGGAGGCACTTGAGATGTTAAGGGCAAACACACCTGTAGATACAGGCCAACTTAGAGATTCATGGGTATTACAAAAATCTCCACATGAGATAATAGTAGCAAACGACCAACAGGATTTACTGTCATTACATTTGTTTGGTTCTGTACATCATCCAATGCCAAGAAACTTTGTAGCACAAATTAGTGATGTGATAGATTCAGCAGTATTAGATACATTACAAAAGGCATTGGCAGAGAATCATAGGTGGTTTGCAAAACTTCCAGGAGGAAAAGGCAGAAAGTTCCAACAGGTAGGAAGAACCTCAGCAGGATTCAAAGGTGGTGTTTCATTTGCAGGTAGATCTACATTGGTCAGAGCAGGAACAGGCAGAAGGCAATTAAAGCGTAGATTATCATTAAGACGTAGGAGAGGTGGAGCTATGAATCCTAAGACTAAGAATGTTAAACTTGGTTAATACTTCTCTATATTCTTTTTTAAGGAAGTATAGAACATGGTAGGTAGAGATACTGTAACATTCAAGTTCCGTCTTGATGCCAAAGAAATGCAACGACTCATTAAAGCATTAGAAGCTGATGCTTCACGATTCGGTGCAAAAATGACAAAAGTTGGTAATGATGCACAAAATGCAGGTCGTAAAATTGGTCAATCAGGGGATAATGCAGCAGCAGCAGCAGTAAACTTCCAAACTGCAACTCAAGGTATAATGAACTTAGGAACAGCAGCAGCACAAACATTCACATCCGTATCAAACTTGGACAGGGCAGCAAACAGATTGGCACAGGCTAATCTTGGTGTTGCTAGAGCAACTGACTTGATGAACAATAAAGAATTAAGATTAGATGAATTACGACAAAACGGTATGGCAAATTCAAAGAAAGCAGCATTATTAACAAATGAAATAGCAACAGCTAGAGCAGATTTAGCAGTAAAGACAGACAAGGCAAGAATTGAAGAAGGTGCATTATTAGATATTCAAATATTATTTGCTACAAACATAGCAAACGTCATGGTATCATCCATTCAAACTATTAAATCAATGAGAGATATGCAAGCTCTATCAGCAATCAGAGCAGGCATAGCAGAATCAGGATTAATTGTTAAAATGAAAAGTTTGATTTTTGCTCAGAGAGCAGTTTCACTTAATGCTATTGGAACAACTACAGCGTTCAAAGGAATGACATTAGGAATTAAAGGAATGACTCTTTCAGTAAGAGGACTAATGATAGCATTAGGACCTATAGCATTAATTATAGGTGGAGTTTCATTAGCCATGCAAGCATATGAAGAAAATTGGGGAGGATTCAAAGACAGTATGCAATCAGCATTACCATTCCTTAAAGAAACAAATTCAGATTTAGATGAAGCACAGAGAATATTAGAGGAAGATAGAATTGCTATGGAAGGATATACAGGAGCAATAGATGGACTTTCAGGATCACTTAAAGACTTGTCAATACCTCATAGAAATTATTTGGAAATGATGGCAAATGCAGCAATAAACTTGGGTGGTAATATAGAATTAGCTAAACAATATACCAAACAATTAGGAGAAGTTAAGCAGGCACAAATAGCGACGGGTTTTAGTCAGCCCTCTTTCGCAGGAGGGCAAGTCGGAACAGGACAAGTCGGAACAGGATTTGTTGGATCAAGTACATCATCAAGTTCAACAGCATCAGGAGTATCTAGTGCAGCATCACATCAACCAACTTCATCAATTCCACAAGATACTAAACTGCCTACAGCATTAGATACAGCATCTCAAAGTGTAGACGTAGCTGCATCATATAATGATTGGTATGCCAACCACGCCTCAAAAGGAATAAGTTGGAGTCAATATCAAAGTCAACATAAACCCATAAAAGATATAAGTAATCTTAAATTTACTCCATCTTTAGGAGCTTCTGCTTACACTTTTACAGGCACATCATTTAACGTTGCTCCTCATCCATTTGGAACACCTCAACAGAAAAATGCTTTCAACTTTTTACCTAAAAAAGAAAGAGAAACAATGGCATTACAATTACTCGGTCAATATCAATCATCAGATGATCCTGCTGAGTTACTGTTGGCATTTCAAGCAAGGGAACTTTATGATTCAATTAAGAATGAAAAATCCAATGATATTAAAGGTCCATTAGAAACATGGGAGAAAACCATGAAGAAACCTACAGGATTCGGAGATGTTGACAACAGATTTTTATCTGGTACTGAGTTCATTAAATCTTTTAAAAAATACACACAACAAGAAGGACCAAACCAATATAGAATTGATTTAGACACACCTGATATGTTAGGCAGAACTCAAAGAGCCTCTTTTACAGCAAATGTAAATAGATTAAGAAAGATAGTAGCAGAGGAAACTTTGAAAGCCAAATTAGAACAAGTAAAAAAAGGATTAATATCTCCTTTTGGTATGTCAAAAGGTAGAGAAGTAGCATATGGAGGTATAGGTGGAGTAGAAATTTTGAAAGCAGTATTAGGTACACAGAATGGTTTATTTTCAAGTGGAACTGTAGAACGATATAGAACAACAGGTTATAAATTTGACGGAGTTGACCGTAATGTAAATTATGCAGTAAGAGAAGGAGAATCAAGTATTATAGATAAATTAAGAGATTTACAGGTTCAATCACTTTTAGCAAATGATCCTAACGCATTTACAAAAACTAGCACTAATTTAGGAAAACATACTATGGCACAATTCAATACCATGAATAGAGAATCAAACGTATCAGATATGTCAAGGTTTAGAGGTCAGGTATCTCCTTCAGAAACATTAGAGATACTAAGAAGAAATGCAAAGACATTAGCAGATAATAAATTAAGAAACCAAATCAAAGATAGAAATACAAACCAACTAAGATTGGGAGGAACTAGAGTTCCTGGAATACCAATGGATGAAGAAGGAGCAGTAGTAGGTGGTTACTCATCAAGAAGTGAACAAAAAAGAGCAGATCAACGAGCACGAAGCGAAGCAGAGAGACGAGCTCAATATATTGGAACTTTATTCTCAGGAGTTGGCAAGATATCAAGTTACACAGGTATGAGTGACCTAAGAGGTCAAATGTCTGGAATAAGACAAAGGGCTAATGAAATAACATCAACATTATCAAGAGCAGGGTTAGGATATAAAAATTTTAATTCATATACAGGATTACCATACAGAGCTTCTGCCATGCAAAGATTCCAACATTATAGAGATTGGGATTTAGTAAAATCTTATAATAATAACCAATTAGCAAAAGCAAGACAAATTAATTTATTGCATGAAGGATTTGGTGCAACAGGATTTATAGGTTCTGCATTATCATTACCTTCACTTCAAGAAGCAGTAGCACATCAGGATCAATTAATCAAATCAATAGGATTGGACAGAACTGAGGCATTTCAAATAGTAGATACGGCAGGCAGAGGCAGAGAGGAAATAGACGACAGGGTTAGATTCAAGGATAGACTAAGCAGTATGTCCACAGGAGTAAGCGTATTATGACATCATTGACTCCCAACTATAATCCAAACGCATTACATCCTAGAATAGTAATAACCAATCAGTTTGGAGGAGCAGCATACTCATTTGAATCAAAGCAGCTAAACCCATCAGGAAACCAAGACTTTGAACTAACTGCCATGAGATTACATCTTGGAATAGATGATGATTACGGATATTTACAGTTGGTCATTCATGACAATGACAACACACTTTCTGATCTAACAAATACTGACCGACCAGGAGTAATAGGCAGAGAGTGGTCCGTACAGTTATACTTGGGAAAGTCTACTGCAACTGAGGAAAGGTGGTTTTATGGAAAAATAAAGGATCTATCTGTCAGCAGGCCAACTACAGGTATTCAGACTATCACGCTAAGTTGTATAGGATATGGAATCATATTAAGGGAGAGAATGTCCAGATTGGTAAGAAATCAGGCAAAGGCAGCAGACGGAGTAACACTAGATGATACTGACGACTCTACAAAAATATCAGAACTTATCTTGGATCTGTTCAATGACAAAGATCACTACATAGACAACAACATAGACAGATTGACTTCAATTACAGCACAGACAAGTACGACAGGAAACGGCATTGACGAGTCTGCAACAAGTCAGAAGATAGCAAACGTAAACTTTAACGTTGCTTCATTTGCACAGATCATATCAAACTTGGCAGGTGTAGCCAATACAAGCTTTCACGTAAACGCAGACAACGCATTGGTAGTTCAGGATCCAGAGAGCAGAGATTCGGGATTCCTGTTTACAAATGACTTGGCAGGAGACAGGGCAACCACATGGGATAGTACAAAGATAGGGTATGTCCTTAATGCACCGTTGGAATGGAAGGACTCATCATCAGATATGCTATACGACTTTGTTCATGGATTTGGTCATTTCAAACCAGGAGTTTCAGTAAGTGAGACTACGACACCAGATGCAGCAGACAACTTGGATTCAGAATGGCACGCAATTCCGTTTATTCCGACATCAGACAACATTGTAAAGATAGCAATCAGATCCATCAAGACAGGAACACCAGCAGTAGATACCTCTGTGCAGATCTGGGGAGATACTGGAGGAAGTGGTCCTGATCCTGAAGATGTAAGATATACCAAATTACTTAACACAGAGACACTAAACAAGCTGGGAACTACAACGCCTGCCGATTGGTTTGAGATTCCTATCAAGCCAAGACTTCAAGTTACACCAGGAGAGCAGTTATACATAATATTTCCAAAGGTCGGAGATGCCTCAAATACAATTAGTGTAAACTATAAATCAGCAAGTGGAACATATTGGGATTCCTCAGATGGAGCATCTTGGACCAGCAGAACAGGCAAGTCAAATTACAGGGTATATGAATCCAGAAAACTTATCACAACAGTAGAGAACACATCAGCAACAGAACTGTTACCTGAACCTAGAGAGAGAATATTTCCTATTAGGGCAGATCTGGAAGAACAGACTGTGAGACAGACATTGTTGTCAGCAGCAGAGGTATTGGGAAAACAGAGAAGAACATATGGAGTAGTAAAAATATCCCCAGTAACAGCAAGAATACCATTGGGAACATTCTGCAAGCTAGAGGATGTAAAGACAGGACTGTCAGTCAAGGCCAACATAACGGCAATAGACTTGAGAGCAGACACATCAACATTGGGAGTTCAAGAGATAGACTTGGAATTGGATGGATATAGAAGATGAGTGACGTATCTAGTTTTATTCGCAGAGGTCACAGCAATAGTGAGACTATTAACAAGTTACAGGCCATCATCACGCCTCTGGCATTTGCTGATCCTGAGGCAGACTCTCTAAAGGAAAGAATCATACTTGCAAGTCCTAGAAGATTAAGGACACTAACAGCATCAACAGGATTGGATATTACGACATCATCAACTGCAACAAGAAAAAGAACATCAACATCACTTACCATAGTTCCTGATACTTCCAGTCCTAGTACGTTTCCTGTATCTCCAAGTACGGTAGGTACATTGGACTTTGACATAGCAAAGAAATACGGAGCAGGAGCAAGGTTTGACGGAACACAATACATAACAATACCTGATAACAATCAGTTTGACTTGTCATTACCATACTTTACTTTGGCATTTTGGTTCAAGACAACTAACGGTGGTACTCAGACAATATACAACAAGTCCAACTTTAACTTTGATCAAGACTTTTGTTCTGTATGTACTGATTTCTCAGATGATTATAACACAGAACCAGATACTACAACTGAGCCTGGACTACAGATTAGATTTGAGTCAAACAAGAACAAGGATTTCTGTGATACCTGTACTGACTTTGACGGTTCTTATTTACAATCAAGTTTCAATGACAGAATCAGGGTGGTAATATCAGACGGAACTAACCTGTTAGACAGCACAGTAGATACAGGAGACATATCTGATGGAAATTGGCACAGCATTGTCCTAGTATCACAGGATTCCATATCAGACCATTGTGTTGCCTGTACTGATTTCTCAGACGATTACGAGCAAATCGCATCTCCTGTTATCACAGTATATGTAGACAAGGTAAGCAAGGGAACAATAGATCACTCAAGCATAACAGGAGACTTGTCAAACTCACAAAATGTAATAATAGGAGCAGAGAATACCTCATTTCATAATCCATTCATAGGAGACTTGGCTATACTTGAGTATGATGCTACAAACTGGACTACAGCAAATATTACTTCATATCATGATGATGGCAGAATCAATGTCACATCTCAGAAACTAGCATTTTATTTGGTAGGTAATGACAGTACGGTAGACACCTTAGACAAGGTTTATTAATTACTTCTCAATATACAATTATTGGAGAAATAGATATATGGCTTTTGATACTATCACAGGAGCAGCAGCATCCACAGGAACTACTTTTGGTGGAGCAGCATTAAACAAGGTAGCAAGTTTGCTAAACGGTGGAGGCTCTGAGGTAGCAACCGTTTATGATGATGATCTTAAAATTGTAGATCCAGCAGATACTTCCAAGACTATTAGACTTAACGCAGATGCAATATCCACATCAACTGATGTCGTATGTTCTGTAAAATCAGACTCGGCAGTAAATCTGGGATGTGTAGGAACTCATGAACTGTATATTCCAGCAGGAGCCATGTACACAGTTACAACAAACGGTGCAGACTATGCAACCAGAGAACTAGCAACTAACGATATTATGATTTCATGTTTTGCCTTTGATACTACAACAGCACAAAAGACACAATTTAATTGGGCTACCCCTGCCAACTGGGATGCAGGTACGGTAAAATTTAAACTATACTGGACCACAACAGGTGGATCAAGTACACAAACGGTAGACTTTGATCTGGCTGGAGTTGGATTTGCCAATGACAATCCAATGGACACAGCAGTTGGAACACCACAAAATGTAACAGATACCTGGATAGCAGATGATGATTTACACGTTTCAGCATATTCCTCAGCAATTACAATATCAGGTTCTCCAGCAGCAGGAGAGTTGGTAGTTTTCCAACTTAGCAGAGACGTGGCAGCAGATGATTTGGGGGTAGATGCAGAAGTTGTCGGAGTATTGTTAGAATATTCAACTGATGCCTCTAACAGCAGTTAGATGTCATTTCCTTTTGTTCAGCCTTACTTTGGTCTAGGCAATTCGTTACAAACTGCTCAGGCAGGTGGAGCAGGAGGAATAGGTGGCTGGGTAGAATTAGCAAGAACCACTTTAGGAAGTGCAGGAGATGATATTACAGTAGGCTCATTAGCAGATAAAAGATATTATATGGTTTTAGTAGATGGTATAAACACAGGTGGTATTGATCCTGCATTTAGATTAAACGCAGATACAGGTACCAATTATGCTAATCGTAGAAGTGAGAACGGTGGAGCAGATGGAACAAATACATCATTAAACAGAATGGCATTATATTCTGCATTAAATACACCTTATTTTCAAGTTGGTTACTTAGCAAACTTTGCAACTAAAGAAAAACTATTTCAAGGTCATTTAGTAGGAAGAAATTCAGCAGGAGCAGGTAATGCTCCAAAACGTGGAGAATTTGTTGGCAAACACGCACAAACAACTAACCCAATATCAAGTGTTACACAAAGAAATAATGGAACAGGAGATCATAGTATAGGAGCAGAAGTTGTCGTACTTGGATGGGATCCAGCAGATACACATACTACAAATTTCTGGGAAGAATTGGCTAGTGTTACTACAGGTTCAGCAGGAGACACATTAGAATCAGGCACAATATCTGCTAAGAAATACCTGTGGATCCAAGCATCTTATAAAAATGACGGAGCAGCAGAT
>Ga0209362_1003747_pt1 | contig 10299 bp, 6 predicted proteins | sample SaaInlV_165m_DNA_FD_184680 | JGI IMG/M metagenome (GOLD analysis project Ga0209362, IMG submission 184680) | Marine microbial communities from expanding oxygen minimum zones in the Saanich Inlet - Saanich Inlet SI037_S3LV_110m_DNA (SPAdes)... | ecosystem: Environmental > Aquatic > Marine >...
GGCAGTTCTTTATGGCATTGTCTCCAAGGAAGTTTGCTTGGATGATCGGGTATTGGCAAAAGCTTGCCACCTCTTGCAGCAACCTTGTCCATGGCTCATTGTGATTCCACTCCCAGTCTTCGTCACAACCCCAGTAGCCGGCCTTAGGATGGCATCGATGCTTTCTTGCCCGAGGAGTTCTTTAGCGTCCTCGATTTCTCGGCAAAAAATCAATGCGAATCGGAATCCCTGAAAGCTAAACACTCTTTTTTTCTTTTGGGGAACGGAGAAAAAAGCTTCCTCGGCCGAAGTTAATCCTCTTTTGCAAAGAACTTCGATGAGCTCACCTTCTGTATCCACGACGATGGAACCGTTGTAGAACGAGTTATTTTGGCGAATCGAGGTAGGGATTACGGCTCCGATCCGATACTTCTTGCAGAGTTTCAAGGCTTTTCCAAATGCGTGCTGCATTAGGTCTTCGGACCAATCCGACCTCGCCGCGAAACCTGTAAGGGCGCACTCGGGAAACAACGCGAGGTCGGCTCTCGATTCCGCGGCAAGGGCAAGACCCTTTTCGATCGCCTTCAAATTGTTTTTGGCGTTAGCGGAATTGGGAATTTGGATCGAAGCGACCTTCATTCGGCTTCTTTCACTAAATCCCTTTGGCGTACATTTTTTATTCTTCGGTTAGGTGCAGGCAATGTTTATTTCGGATTCGTGGTGGAATTCATCTTGGCCCGCGAAGGAATTATTTTTCCGCAATGGTTTGTCCGATGTGCTTCATGTCCTTGAAGCGGGCGAGTACGACTTGCCGGTGGCGTTCCTCGAGACTTGCCCGGCGTTCCGCGGAAAGAGAGCCCACGCAGCGGTGGCAACAAACTCCCGGTTCGTAATCCGGAGATTTCAAGTCCTCGGCTTTCAAGGGCCATCGGCAGCCAAAGCAAATTTCGGCGTCTCCCTCTTCCAGTCCATGAACAACTGATACGCGGTGATCGAAGACAAAGCATTCGCCTTCCCATAGGCTATTCTCCGGTTTTACGTTTTGTAGATAATTCAAGATGCCGCCCTTTAGGTGATAAACTTTTTCGAAGCCATTCTTCAACAGGTGGGCAGAGGCTTTTTCGCACCGTATTCCACCTGTGCAAAACATGGCCACTTTTTGCTTTTTTGAATCACCGAGGTTTTGCTTTACGTAATCGTCCCATTCGCCAAAGGCAGTGGTTTTCGGGTCGATGGCTCCCTTGAAGGTTCCAAGCTCCACTTCGTAATCGTTACGAGTGTCGATCAGCTTTACTTCGGGATCGCTTATCAGTTCGTTCCAGTCTTCAGGTGCAATGTGTTTACCCACTCCTTCGTTGGGATTCACCGACGGGTCCCCAAGCGTTACGATCTCCGGTCGTATGATGATGCGCAACCTATGGAAGGTCAGGCGGTCGGTGGGGCATTCCCGATGTTGCATGTCGGCCAATCGTTCGTTTGAGCGAAGGAAGGCAAGTACGTTGTCCACTCCTTCTTTAGGGCCTGATATGGTGGCGTTGATTCCTTCGGTGGCTAGAATTATGGTTCCGAGCACATCCGATTCAATGCATCGCTTTTGCAAACTTTCACGAAACTCTTCGCAATCGTCAAGTTTGGCGAAGCGGTAAAAAGTGGCGACCGTTTGATCCATGGAAGTATTGTGAAAATGCTGTTTAAGATTCTTTAGCTCAGGCGATAGTTTTTCTCTAGTTCATTCGAGGCTTAACATTGCTTAGATACTCCTCGTGCATTCGTTACACAATCTCTTATCTATCTGAAGTGGTACGACTGGTGGAAAAACTCCACCGTTTTCGCATTTGGATTAGCGACTCAGACCGAGATCCGATCGGACCTCGGAGAATTTTTCGATTGCGAAAGTCAAATCATCTTTAGTGTGAGCGGCGGAAACTTGGGTGCGGATGCGGGCTTTCCCTTGCGGCACGACGGGATACGAGAAGCTAACGACATATACGCCTTTTTCCAACATTGCATCAGCCACTTTATTAGCGAGGACGGCATCTCCGAGCATGATGGGAGTGATGGGGTGTTCGCCCGGAAGAATTTCAAACCCGCTGCCGGAAATTTCTTCCCGGAAAAACTGGGTATTAGCCGCAATCCGGTCCCGTAACTCAGTGGATTCCGTAAATAGTTCAATGGCCTTGATGGAGCCAGCCACTATGCTGGGCGCGACGGTGTTTGAAAAAAGGTAAGGTCTCGATCGTTGCCTGAGGTATTCGATGATTTCCGCTCGCCCGCTGGTATAGCCACCGCTAGCTCCTCCGAGAGCCTTTCCCAATGTGCCCGTCAGGATGTCGACTCGTCCCATTACTCCTTGGTGTTCGTGAGTGCCTCGACCATTCTTTCCCATGAATCCGACGGCATGCGAGTCGTCCACCATAACCAAGGCTTCGTGCTCGTCCGCAAGGTCGCAGATTGCTGAGAGGTTCGCCAGAGAGCCGTCCATTGAAAAAACGCCGTCGGTGACGATTAGCTTTCGTCGTGCATCCTTGGCTGCCAACAGCTGTGCTTCGAGGTCCTCCATGTCATTGTTCTTGTAACGGAAACGCGAGGCTTTGCAGAGGCGTACGCCATCGATGATCGATGCGTGGTTGAGTTCGTCGGAGATCACGGCATCATCCGGGCTTAGGAGGGTTTCGAATAGTCCGCCGTTTGCGTCGAAGCAGGAGGTGTAGAGAATTGTGTCCTCCGTTCCGAGGAAAGTCGTGAGCTTTTCCTCCAGTTGCTTGTGTATGGTTTGTGTGCCACAAATGAAACGTACGCTGGCAAGGCCATAACCCCATTCGTCCAGTGCTTCGTGGGCCGCCGAGATGACTTCGGGATGATTTGCCAAGCCAAGGTAGTTGTTGGAGCAAAGATTGAGCACGGGTGCTTCTCGTCCCACTTCCACGTGAGCGGATTGGGGGGAGTCGATGATCCGCTCGGACTTGTACAGACCGGCGGCGCGAATGTCGTCTATTTCAGTCCTAAGTTGATGCCGGCACTTCCCGTACATGATTACCACTCCAATAATACTTTGCCGCTTTCGCCACTGAGGGCGGTGCTGAAACCGTCTTGAAAGTCATCGAATTTGCATCGGTGAGTGATGACGGGCGCAATGTCGAGACCGCTCTGCAGCATCACCGTCATCTTGTACCAAGTCTCGTACATTTCACGACCGTAGATGCCCTTGATCGTTAGCATGTTGAATACTACGGCGTTCCAGTCGATGACCATGTCTTTTTCGGGAATCCCGAGCAGGGCGATTTTGCCCCCGTGGCACATGTTGGCTATCATGTCGTTGAAGGCGCTGGAGTTTCCGCTCATCTCCAGTCCAACGTCGAACCCTTCGTCCATGCCCAATTCCTTTTGGATTTCAGTAATGGATTGTTCGGTGACGTTTACTGCGGAAGTAACCCCCATCTTCCTCGCCAGTTCGAGGCGGTAGGGGTTTACGTCGGAGATGACGACGTGTCGGGCGCCGGCGTGTTGGACAATTGCGGCGCACATTATGCCGATTGGGCCGGCCCCCGTGATCAGCACGTCTTCACCAAGTACGGGAAAGCTCAATGCGGAGTGAGTGGCATTACCGAAAGGATCGAAGATGGAAGCCACATCGAGATCGATGTTCGGGCTATGGGCCCACACGTTGGTCTGTGGAAGTGATATGAATTCGGCGAAAGCCCCCGGTCGCGTTACTCCGATGCCTGCGGTGTCGTTGCAAAGATGTCTTCTTCCAGCCATGCAGTTGCGACAATGTCCGCAGACTACGTGACCTTCGCCGCTCACAATTTCGCCAAGGTGAAAATCTCTTACGTTTTTTCCCACTTCCACGATCTCTCCCACGAACTCATGGCCCACTACCATGGGGACGGGAACTGTTTTTTGAGCCCATTCGTCCCAATTGTAGATGTGAAGGTCAGTTCCACAGATGCCCGTGCGATCTACTTTGATCAGAACGTCATTGTCTCGGACTTCGGGCTCGGGGACGTCTTCAAGCCATAGGCCGGTCTCCGGTACTTTTTTTACTAGGGCTCTCATTCTAAGGTGAAATCAATCTGTTGGGGAATACGCAGGTTTATCCAAGCTTTTTCATGTGGAATAAAATTCTTCAAGTCTTTCAGGCACATACGATCCAAGAATTTGCCTTGTTGGCCAGAAGGGGTTTTCTCTTATCACGAAACCCAAGCGAAAAAACCAATCTCTTCCAGGTCGTTTTTCAGTGAGGCTCTGGCGGTTTCGGTGAGGTTGCCCAAGGGTGGGCGAGCGGGTCCGCATGGCACTCCGAGCATTTCCAGCAGCGCCTTGGTGGCGGGAAGATAATCGTACTTATAAAGAATATCTATGAATTTAATCGAGTGCTCCTGGTGCTTTTTTGCGGTCGCAAGATCCCCTTTTTCAAAGGATTGAATAATTTGACGATAGATGGGTGCGGCGACGCTGTAGCTGCTCCCAACGGCCCCCCGACAGCCAATTTCAAGTCCCTCAATCAGTTTTTCGTCCGTCCCGAAAAGGATATCGAAGGCACCGTCATCCACTTGCATGCATTCCTTCAGCAAGTCTTGGTCAGGGTTGGTAAATTTCACCCCTACGAGCGATGGGAGTCGTTCGCGAGCTCGTCTAAGGAAATCCGCCGTATCTAGACTTACTCCGGTCATGCTCGGGATGTCGTAAAAATAGAAAGGTAGTTCCGGAGCCACTTTGGTGACCAAGGCAAACCAATCGATCAGTTCGTCCACGCTTGCAGGTTTAAAGAAGGTCGGGGCCATCGCCCCGATGGCCTCCGCTTCGGAGGCTTGGGCCGCTTCCACCAAGGCCTGAGCATCGGGCAGATTGTTGTGCCCGACGTGAGCTATGTTGACGAGCCCCTTTGCTTTTGCCTCTGAACCCCATGCCTTGAATAACCGGATGCGTTCTTCCGTGGAGTAGGAGTGGCATTCGCCCGTGGTGCCTCCCACGAAAACTCCTTTTACTCCCGTGTCCACCAGATGCCTGGCCTGTTTGGCGACTGCTTCCGTATTGAGGGAGTAGTCTGGGTTGGAGGGAGTGTGCGGTGCCGCGATGAGTCCGGTCAATTTCATGGGTTTGGGATGATGAATCTTTTTATTGGAGGATGGTTTGATACTCTTAGTGAGCCAAATACTTTAAATAGCGCCAGCCATTTTCGGGGGAACGACGACCAGTCTTGAACACAGCGTCGTTCTCATTCATCAGCATGTTCAACTTCTCGGGGTCGGCCAAGGGGTCGCATGTGTTTGCCTGCCATTTTTTAAGAGCTGTTTGAAGTCGATGCTTTGCATCCGCGTGTTTCGGGTTATTTGACAGGTCCGTCCACTCGTATGGGTCGGTCTTCAAATCATAGAGTTGAAACTCCGGTGGCTTTAGCCAGCGTGCATAACCCGCTTTCGTTTGCTCCGTCGCGCCGACCAATTCCTTATCCGTTAAGCAACCCGACCAATGGGCGTGTCCATGCGTTCGGTAATATCGTGCGGCGGGATCTTCGCGGTCTCGAACGGGCGAGTGAATCAACTTGTAACGAGCGTCGCGGATCGTGCGTTGGGGAAAGGTGTGGCGGGCCGCGTCGCAGTTGCGTTCGCAGGCCAGATATTCCCGAAAGGTTTTGCCTTCGCTCCCGTTGAGCACAGGTCTAATCGATTTGCCCGGCAATCCCTTTGGTGTTGGGGAACCAGCCGCGTTCATGAATGTGGGCAAGAGGTCAATCGTAGAAACCAAGGCCTTCGAACGATGATTTGCTTTGGCTACGCCTGGCCAGCGCACGACGTATGGCACACGCATGCCCCCTTCGTAAACCGTAACCTTGCCGCGCGCCATTTGGGCGCCGTGGTCGCCGATGAAGACGACGAGCGTGTTGTTCGCCTTGCCGGAATCATCCAATTCCTTCAGCAATTGACCCACGCAGGCATCGAGCCGCAACATACAGTCGTAATAGTTGCGGGCCACCGCGAGCATACGCGGGGTCTCTCCTCCAACGTAGGGCATTACCTTTACGCGTTTCAGGTCTACCTGTACTTCGGGCAGGTCGTCCACCTGTCCCTGCAACGGCCAGTGGGCGTCGGGGTAGTTGACCGTCATGAAGAACGGTTGATCGCCGTCTCGGAAGAACTCGCCTGCTTTCACCGCATATTCCGCGACCTTTCGCTTGGCGAAGTTGGCTGATTTCTTGAACCGAAAATCTACGAAGGACTCGACCGCTTCTGCAGGAATTACGTGCGTCTTTCCAATCAAGCCGGTGCGGTAACCGGCCTTTTTCAAAAGGGAGTAAGTCGTGGGCCATTTTTTAAACCAACCGTATTGATGGGTCGCAAGACCGAGTTGCCCGTTCTGGTGAGGGTACAAGCCGGTGAAGATGGTGCTTCGAGAAGGGCTGCAGACCGATTGCGTGACGTATCCGTTCTCGAACAACACACCTTGGGAGGCAAGGGCGTCAATGTTCGGCGTCTTGATGACGGGATCGCCATAGCAGGACAATTCACACCCGTGATCCTCGCCCACGATCAACAGGATGTTTGGGCGGTTGGCGTTTTTGTTCTCTCTAGTGGATCGTTTTTCGTGCAGGGCGAAAAGCGTTTCTTTACTTTCGGTGGAGAACGGAGAGGCGGGAAGCCCTTCGCTGTTGAACAAGTTGACCGGGGGCTCGGGGTAGGGTGACCATGCATAACGGGCATGCAGGGGTTCATCTACTTTCGGACTTGAAATTGAAAGGGTGCTTTTTCCGATGATCTTAGCTTTTGCAGGATAAAACACACCGCTTTCTCCGCAAAGCTGAAAGTGGCGAGGTGCTTTCTGATCGGATGTCTTGAGACCACCACCAACTTGATTGAACGACACGACCAGCGAGTTTCCTTCACGCTCGGCAATATCGAGCAATGGTCCGGAGTAAACTGCATGTTTCTTGAGTGCATAAGTCTTGCCCAACGCCCATTTCGCCAAGCGTTCGCCAACGGCTTTCTTTTCCCGAGGATGGACATTTGACGGATGACCGCCGTCGATCGTGACGGCCATGCCAAGATTCTTGAGATGATCGAGCGTTCGACGTTGTCCGTCCCGAAACCACGGCCACTCGGAACGATTAAGTGCCGGAAGTTGAACGTACAGGAACGGAAAGTCACCTTGGCCCCATTGTTGTCGCCACTGGTTGATCAGCAGAGGAAATAATTTCCCGTGTTCTCGGACTCTGGATCTTGTTTCGGCGTTTGACTCGCCCTGATACCAAACGACTCCCCGTATCGCGTAGGGAATGATTGGTTCAATTCCTGCGGACCACATGAATCCCGGTTTGAAAGAGTGATTGGGTCCAAGCTCATCACTGGGGATAACTTCACCTGTCTGCATGGCCCGTAGCAAATTTTGCCGACCTCGTGTTCGAGAAAATTCGCCCAGGCGCTCGTTCTCGAGCCAATTGCCGGCAACCATTCCTCTCAGCTTCGGATCGGCTGCCAACGCCTCGCGAGGAATCCAAGCCTCGGTCGGGGTTCCACCTACTGCCGGGCAGATCAGTCCGACCGGAACCTTCAGTTCCTGCATCAGCGACCGGCCAAAATACCAACCCACCGCCGAGAAAGCGCGAGCGGACTCGGCGGATGCGACCTTCCACTTGCCTGCGCAGAAAGTTTCCGGAGTAAGTCGAGAAAGGTTTTGGCGCGAGTAGCTTCCCGAGTTGCCGAGAGCACCGCCCTCAAGATGCAACAATCTTAGGTTGGGATGATCTGCCGCTGCCAATTCATTTGCGCCTCCCGCCGATTGTTCGAGGGGCCATTGCATGTTAGACTGGCCGCCGCAGATCCACACTTCACCGATGAGGATGTCCTTGATTTGAATGTTTCCGCTGTCTGACTCGATTGTCATAGTGGATGGTTTTGCACTTGTCTTACGCGCTTCGAGTCGGGTCTGCCAATCACCTCGGTCATTTGCGTTGACGCTCTTTCTCTCACCCCCGAATGCAACCGTTACCGTCGCGCCTGCCTTGGCACTTCCCCAAACGGGAATCGGAGCATCGGCTTGCAAGACCATGTGGTCTCCAAATACGCGGGGTAGCTTGAGAATCTCTTCCTTCGGAAATGCCCGAACTTCCTTTTGAGCGGTTTTTCCTCCCAAGAGATCTTCCAGGGGAATGCGCTGAAAGGTCATGTGGGCTTGACTGCCCTCGTAAAGAATGCCGACTGTTTTCTCGTCGATCATCGACATGCAGGAGTAGCCGGCGCTGTTTTCTTCATCGAGTAGCAGACGATTCTCCTTGGGCCAAGTCATACCGCGATCGGGCGAAGCTTTGATTGTGATATGATGTCGACCGCGGGTACTGTCCGGGTTGGAGAACAACAGCCAGTTGCCGATGCCTTTCCCCACCTCCCGATCAACGTCGATCAGGCTTGCCATACATGAACCCGGTTCGATCAAGGATTTCTCAGAAGTGGAATGTTTTTGCCACGTCTTGCCCATGTCGTGGGTAGTCACCACGACGCGGAGCGCTTTCCGATTGTACCGGCAGTTGAGCATCAGAACACCGGGTTCAATCTCCACCACTTGCGATTCCGTCGTGTCGTCGAAGGCGGACGTGCCGACCTTCCAAGTCTTTCCGTGATCCTTCGAGTAGATGATGGTGGAGTGGGGAAGGCGTTTCTTTTCGGGTGGGTCTTGGTACTGGGCGGCAAAGACGATCGTGCCGTCTCGCATGGTGATCCCTTTGCCCGGTCCTTGTAAGATAAAGCACCACTCCGGTTTCTTTACCTGAGATGTAATGTTAAGCGGTTTGGACCAAGTGATGCCGTCATCGTCACTGCGGACCAGCATCAACTGACCGGTTTCCTCTGGTTTTAATCCTGGGCCAGAACCTCGCCATGAACGGTTACCATGACTCCATGTTGCCGCAACCCAGATTGTGCCGGTGCCTTGATCCACTAGGACGGCCGGATCACCAATCCCATCATAACGCCATTCCGGATCATTGCCCATATCCATGATTACCTTCATCGGATCCCATGTTCTTCCGCCATCGATTGACCTGGACATGCCCACGTCGATATCGCCGGGCAGGTCGCCGCCCGATCGTCGCCGAATGTCGTAGACGCCGATCAAAGACCCCTTTTCCGTCGTCGCCAAGCCTGGGATACGGTAGGTGTTCACTCCATTGTCACCACCATTCCGGAGGGCCACTCCCATTCGCTGTATGGAAGGAGTTTGGTCCGGCTTGACTGTTTTTCCGTTTGAAAAAATGAGCTTGCGGCATGCAATCCCGATTAGATGATCAATGTTGGCTTGCTTGTTGAGACGACAGGAAAGCCAGATGTAATTGGTGCCCTCGGCCAACTGGAAGGCATGGTCGGATAAGGAAAACACTAAGGGCTTGTTGCCGACCTGCTTTGCATCCAGAGATGCGACGGGCCTACTTCTCGGGAATCGATCTTGGCGGTCGCTGTGGCTCACATGAACGGACGTTAGGTCCGAAAGATGAGTTTCGCTTGAAAGCGAGGCATGCAACTCGGTCAGTGAAATGGGATTTAGCTGACCTGTTGTTTCGATCTTGAGCTTGAGCAGAGCGGAGGCTTCATTCCCGACTAGGGCCGGAAGAGTTAGCGGCAAGACTTCAATACCTGTGATTTCCTGTGGCTGAATGGGTGCAATTCGCAGGTCGTCTATGAGGGTGCCCGTGTTTGGTGGACTCGAACAACTAAACTGCAATCGCTTACTGCCAACCGGCAAGCCCACCTTGACATGGTTCAAGAAGGCTCGCCCGACTTTGATTTTATCGTCTCCGCTGTAGATCTCTTTCCAACCCTTGCCGAGGTCGGCGGTGATGCGAAAGGAAAAGGGTGCCCGGCTTGTCCAACGCTCCGCCCGGAAAGTCAGTTCACTGGCCGTTTTTACCTCCGGCGTCAAATGCAGCGTGACTGTTGATTCTTCTCCTCCGGTCAACTGCAGGCATTGTTTGCCTGTTTTTGCATGCTTGTCGTCTATAATCATTTTGCCGAACTCTGTTTTCCAAATTCCGACCGACGTCTCGAGTTGATCGACTGGGCCGGCCTTCGCTTTCTCAAAGCTAGTGATGCTTCCCTTGTGCGATTTTTGGGCGTCGGGGAAGTTGCCGACAAGATGGGTTTGGACAGTTTGGAGTGCAAGGATGCCCAATGCCGTCAGCCATGATGTGAATGAAATTCGCACTGCTTGGATTCCTGGCATGGCGATCGAATCTTTTTTCCGTGTCCGAGTTTCTTAATTAGCAAAGGCTTACTTTTGCGTGGATGACTGAAGCCATTCGAGATCGAGTCGGGTAAAGACGATGCTTTTGTA
>Ga0209362_1003751_pt1 | contig 10293 bp, 15 predicted proteins | sample SaaInlV_165m_DNA_FD_184680 | JGI IMG/M metagenome (GOLD analysis project Ga0209362, IMG submission 184680) | Marine microbial communities from expanding oxygen minimum zones in the Saanich Inlet - Saanich Inlet SI037_S3LV_110m_DNA (SPAdes)... | ecosystem: Environmental > Aquatic > Marine >...
AATCATACTATTTATCTGATAATTATTTTACTTATGTTAAGGAGGTTTAGAAAACTGTTACAAACTAATTTCAAAAATAATGCCCACAGAAAGTCTATTGTAAATAGTACTGTTTTCCAGAATAATTAATGAAATTAATTATTGGAATCACTGGTAGTACTGGTGTCATTTATGGAATTAGAATGCTTGAGACATTAAAAAAACTAAACATTGAAACTCATTTGGTAATGTCGGAATGGGGAGAAAAATGCATTACTATGGAAACTGAATATACTCCAGAATATGTAAAGTCACTTGCTGTAAATACTTCTGATGAAAAAAACATGGCAGCTAGTGTTTCTAGTGGAACTCATCGAATTAATGGTATGATAGTTGCTCCATGCAGTATGAAAACATTGGCTGCTATTGCAAATGGATATGATGATACTCTTGTTGCACGTTCAGCAGGCGTTACAATAAAAGAAGATAGAAAATTAATTTTGATGGTTAGAGAAACCCCACTATCTGCAATTCATTTAGAAAATATGCTAAAGTTATCTAGGTTGGGTGTAATTATTTTACCTCCTGTAACTGAATTTTATACTAAACCAAAAACAATAGATGATATTGTAAATCATGGAGTCGGAAAATGTCTTGATCAATTTGACATTGATCATGATTTATACCCGCGTTGGGGCAGCTTCTAAAATACTATTGACTGCATTCTCTTTAGAAAAAATAATTTATGCAAAACGAAAAGATGTTTTTAATATTTTTTCTAACTATGAACAATATGAAAAACTAATTCCAAAATATTTTCCATCTATTCGTATACGTTCAGTTAGAGGTGACGTTGCAGTAGTTGAAGAACACTTGCAATTGGGAGATTTGGAATTAATACTCATGTCTAAACATGTTTCAAAACCATTTGTTTTACATGAAGTCTATGTAATCGGTGGAAAATCTAAGGGTAGCTACATCCGACAGGAATTTGTTGAAATTCCTGAAGGAACAAAAATTTTAGTTGATGTAGATTTGAGATTAACTGGTATGATGAAAATTCCAAAATTATTAGATAAATCAAAATTGGTTGAAAATTATTCTAATTTATTGGATGATTTGGCAAAATTATGTGAAAAATCAGTCTGATTTTGCTTCTTTATCTTTGGAAATGTTGTCTATTTCACCTTTGAAATCTTTAAGTTCCTGATCTCCTTGAATTTTTCCTTTTTCAAATTCTCCTTTGGCTTTACCAAATGTTTTTGCAAGTTCTGGAATTTTTTTTGCTCCAAAAATTAACACACCTATTACTACCACTAAAACTATAATTTCGGTACTTCCAAGCATTATACCCCTACTTCTTTGATTTCAGATTTAAGTGTTCAACTTTTCACGTTGTTTACGCTCAATGAATAACATGCCTGCAAAATACAACCCTATCATTGGACCTGCAACAAACATCATTGTTACTCCTGTTCCATCTGGAGTAATGATTGCACCAAAAATTATTATGATGACAATTGCATACCTTACATTTTTTCTCCAAAAATCTCTGTCAACCATTTCTGACATTGATATTGCATACATGATCAATGGAAGTTGAAATGAAAATCCAAATGCTAGTAAAAATTGTAATACAAAAGTAACAAATTCCATTACGTTTAGAAAAGTTACTAATCCTGCTGAATCTCCATATCGATATAAAAATTCTAAAATATATGGAATTACAAAATTATATGAAAACACACAACCTGCAACAAACAATCCTAATGCTGGCAATGAAATATTTCTACTAACATTAATTTCATTTTGTTTTAAAGCTGGTTTGATAAATCCTACAAATTCTTTTATAATTATTGGCATACCTACTACCATTCCTACTAATGCGGAGACATACATCTGAGCAAAGAAAGCTTGTCCTGGAGCTGTTTGAATTAATTGAACATCTCCTGGTACTAAATTTTCTCTCATATGATTTGTTATTTGTGCGGCAATATTGTTTTGAGGATCTGGTGATGGATAGTATAATGTGACTTCTCCTATAGTAATTGGTTCTGCATGAAATGTTAAAATCACTACTGTGATTATTCCTATAACTAATACTACTCTCAACAATCTTTTTCTTAATTCTTCAAGATGTTTGTTGATACTTTCTAAATCTGACATCTAGTAGAATTTTGCCTATGATGTATGAAAATGTATATTTTCTAAAATCATCTATTTTGGAACAGGTAGTAGTTTTGCTTCAGGCATTCCTGCTTCCTTCAATTCCTCTGCTGAAATATCTTCAAATTCTAAAGATATTACTGCCTTTGTGTTGAACTTGGACTCCATTTCTTTTGCCAATGCTCCTATATCCTTACTTGAATAGATTTCATCTGAATCTTTCAAAAGTATTCTATCTCCTTTTTCCATTTCTTTGCCATTGTATTTTCCTTGTAGGAATTTGGTAATTTCTGGAAGTTCTTTTCTATCAATATTGTTGTAAAAGTAACAAATTCCTTTTACTGATTCATAATCATATGCTGTTCCATTTCTGTACATGAATACCCCGATAAAATGAGCTTCCTCTTCTGGTTCTCTTATACATTTAATTTCCCAATTTAGTAATTTACTTTCATCGTAACTAAAACTATCTGTTTCCTCAGCAGTAATTTTCCAATATCGCATTCTTTCTTTTCTTACCATGCTACATTGAGTTTAATTATTCTGGTATAACTATCTAACCCTGAATTTACTGTCTAGAAATCTAAATTACTAGCCTGATAAAATAATTTAGAATGAACATACGAAAATCTATTCGTGAACAATATCTGAACTTTTTGGACAGAGAACCTGAATTGGATGATTTAGATTTTTACTGTATTGAAATTGAAAATAACCGACTACATCTTGATGACCTAATATCTATCCTTAAGAATTCTGATGAATGTATTAAATTTTCCAAAAATAAGATTAATGAAAAAAATTCTGAAATACCAATTTACAATGATATTCGAATTAATGGAAAAACACTATCGTCTGGATATAGGGACTCTGAAAAACGTTATGATGAAATATTCAAATTTTGCAAAAAATTTAATCGACCCATATCTGTGCTGGATTTAGGTGCTGCTGAAGGCTATTTTACATTTAGATTATCTGAAGATTTTTCTGGAGTTTTTATTGCAGTAGAAAGTAATCCTCAACGAAAATTATTGGAATTATGTGAAAAAAATAATTCCAAAAATATTTTACTCTTAGATAAACAAATGAGTCTTAAACATTTGAAAAATCTGAAAGAAGTACAACATTTTGATATAATTTTAGCATTAAATGTCATACATCATTTTGATGAACCTTTTCAAGATGTTCTTGAAACATTGGTATCTATGAGTTCATTTTGTTTTATGGAGCATCCTAATGCCCTAGAAAATGATTCAACAAAAAATTATCATCGACTTAAAACTGAAACATTGAATCTTGAAAAATTTAAACCTCGTTTATTGAATAAAACCCAATCCGGTTTGGGCAATTCTATTAATAAAAAACTTGATAGAACTTTATGGCTATTAGAAAACACTCAACCTAAAACTATTGATCGTGGATGGAGAGGCACTAGCAAGTATGATGAAAAATTTGGCCCTGACTCTGATATTAAGATAAAATCAAATTTTGATGAAATTAGTGTAGATTATGGTTTAAGGGATGAAAAAAGAAATTGGATTCCTGGAATTGATTTAAGAACATTTTTGGAAAATAATGGTGTATATCCTACAAATCATGAAATATTGAGGTTGATTGATGATATGGTTATTGATAATGCTCAGGATCTTGGACCTCATAATTTAATTTTAAATGGTTCATGTTTGTTTCCTATTGATCAAAATGATAGATTAGACGATGTTAATACTAAAGAAAAATTGAAAGATTTTTTGAATAAAAGTGGTTTATTGTAGCTATTTAAAATAAAAATTAAGGGGTGACCTTTTCTAATTTTTCATGGATTCTGTCATAGTATCCATTTTGTTCCATTGCTGGAACATAAAATGTAGCAGATATGGTGTCCCCCACACTGGCTTTGCAGTTTTCAACAACAACTGAATGTCCTAATACTGATTCCCCTACACAACCTTGTTCAGTTGTGGCGATCACTTGTACGTCTTCAGTTATTGATGTTGGAATTATATTCCATTAAAAATTGAATGAATGATTTTTAATTAATCGTATACCATCAAGTCTTTTTCTTCTAATAGACTATGAATTTGGTGAACTGAACGATGAATTTCAGTTTCTAATTTAGCTCCGACACAAACTAGTTTTCCTGATGCAAAAATCAAGATGACTGTTTTTGGGTCAAGCATTCTGTGAATCAAACCTGGGAATTGTTCTGGTTCGTACATGCTTCTTGGTAATGTTCTTGCTGCTTGTTCCAAGTTGACTTTACCTCCAAGGTTAATTGAGGATACGATATTTTGAATTGAAACTACAGCGTCTTTTTTGATTTTGATTTTACCTTTTCTTAATATTTTTACAACATTTGATACTGCTGTCTCAGCAAGTTCTTGAGATTTTGCACCTGTACAGACCATTTTTCCTGAACTAAATAACAGAGTAGCTGTCTTTGGGTTTTTTAATCTAAATACTGCTCCTGGGAATTGTTCTGGGTGATATTCTACATCTGGAAATTTCTTTGTAATGTCTACTAAGTCTAATTTTTGATCAATTGTTGCAGAAGCTACTACGTTTACAATTGCAATGACTGGTTTTGTTTGTGGCATATCTTATTTCATTCTACCTTTCTATACTCTGATCTAATCTCAGTCCTTTGTATCTATTTCTTATTGTTACTTCAGTTACATTTGCAGCTTCAGCAATGTCTCTTTGAGTTCTATCTTCTCCATTTTTAACACAGGATAAGTATAATGCAGCTGCTGCAAGTCCCATTGGGTCTTTTCCTGCAGACTCTTCATGTTCTTGGGCTTCTCTTAATACTTTAATTCCATAACGTTTTGTTTTTTCAGAAATTTGTAATTTACTTGCAATTTTTGCCACACATTGTGTTGGATCAACTACTGGCATTTTTAATTCTAATTCTCTATGTAATAGTCTGTAACATCTTGCAATATCTTTTTTCTTGATATTTCCTGCATCTGCAACATCTTTTAGTGTTCTTGGTGTTTCAGTATCTCTACATGCTGCATATAGCGCTGATGCAATTAATGCTGAAATTGAACGGCCTTTAACTAATCCTTTTTCTAATGCTTTTCTGTAAATGTAAGCTGCTTTTTCAATAACTGAATCTGATAGTGATAATTTGTCTTTCAGTGTTGCTAGTTCACTTAATGCTTGTCTCAAATTTTTATCTGATGATGCATTCACTTTACTTCTACTGTCCCATGTTCTGAGACGTTCGATAGTACTTTTCATAGAAGTTGATAATGGTTTTCCAGATGCATCTTTGTTTAATGGATTGATAATAGTTGCAAGTCCTCTATCGTGCATTGTTAATGATGTTGGAGCACCAGTTCTTGTTGGATCTGCTCCACCTTCTTTTGAGAATGATCTCCATTCTGGACCTGCATCTTGTAAAGTTTCTGAAATTACAAAACCACATTTACCACAGAATCTTTCTCCTGTAACATTATCTGTAAGCATTCCGTTTTTACCACAACGACCACATAGTGTATCCATATTCGTAATTTCTTGAACCAAAATAATACAGTATTTCACAACGCTGTTAGTATATAAGCTATTTCAAATTTATTTAAAAAAATCTCTTTTTTGAGTGAAATTAACTCAATTTCATGATATTTTCTTTCTTTTTTGTATCCATTGCTGGTTTTAAACCCCATTCGAACTCTTATTAAAAAAGTAATTTTACCAATTTTTATGGCTAATGAATTATCTGAAATTGGTCCTTCTGAATGGTTATCTTTGAATCAATTTGTGCAAGAATTAAAAGAAATTAATTCTCAATGCATCTCAGTTTACTATCCATATGGCAAGGGGAAAGACACTATTCAATTATTACAAGAAACAACCCGTTCAGAATCATTAAAGAAAATTGAAAAGAAAATTGAAAAGAAAATTTTAGAACTTAAAAAGAATCCTGTATCTGTTGGAAAATTTACTAAAACATTATGTGTATTTGGTTGGTTCAAAAATGAAAAAATTCACATTAAAGTAATTGGAACCTCAAAAAAATTACCTTATGTCTACATGGTAAATAAAAAACCTTATGTGAAACCTTTCTCTGATATTTTAAAAATAAATTATGATGTTTTGTTGGTAACTGTTGATCAAAAAACTGCACGAATACAAAAGTTTCATGGTGATCAAATTACTCAAGAATCTAAATTAAGAATTGATTTACAAGGAAGACATAAGAAAGGAGGACAAAGTCAGGGAAGATTTTTACGTGCAAGGCAGACAAAAATTCATGTATTTTTCAAAAAGGTTGCAAACAAAGTTAGATTGATGGATGTTGATAGTGAGTTGATACTTTTAGGTGGAAACGGTCCTGGAAAAACAGAATTTTATGATGAATTAAATTCTGATTTATCTTTTAAATGTAGATTTGTTGAAGGTCTATCTTTTACTACTGCAAAAAATGATATTCATAAAATATTGATTCATCATTTGTATGAGTATAGAAAAAAACACATGAAAGAATTAATTCAAAAATATGAAACATTAGTAAAAGATGGATTAACTGCAAAAAGAAATAATGTTATTTATCGTGCTTTAGAAAGAGGTAGTGTCGAAACATTAATTGTTTCTGCAAACTATCATACTAATTCTCAATTTAAAAATATCTTGAAAATGTTGGAAATTGCCAAAAAGACATCATGTAAAATTGAATTTGCTACATCGCCACAAATAATTAAAAAACTTGAATTAGATGATTCTGTTTTGGCTATTTTGAGATATAGAATAAAATAATCTTTTTTTGATTTTATTGATTGAAAATTCTTTCTCTTATTTCTGGTATGTGTTTGTATATGATGTCTCTAACTCTGATTTGATCTTCATTTGTTGGTGGTTTTTCTTGTGCACTAAGTATGGCTCCACTCATTCCTAATGCCATTCCCATTACTATTCCATATACAAATTCTTGAGCATTTTCAACTTTGAGGGTCTCTTTATTTTCTTTAATCTCCTCAAGGTATCCTGGAATTGTAGCTATTGCGCCATTGATTGTCTGTACAATTATTGCTTCTAATGGATCTTCACTCATATTGTTTATTGAAAATCAATTCTTAATAAATTTGCAGCTAAGATTTTTAATTAAGGCTTTTAGAAAATACACATGTTTTCCTTTTTTACTGCAAAACAAGCAAATGAAGCATTGCCTGATGTAATTAAAAAATTTGAATATGCATTAGCTAAAAAAAACGATATTACAAAAATAGAAAAAGAATTACAAATGACTATTTCTACTACTAATTCTTTTGAAAAGTACATGATATTGAAACAACAATTGAATTCTGCTATAACTAAATTTTATCAATCAGTTGAAATTTTAGAAAGTACTGGTGTCATGATTAAAAGTATTGAACAAGGATTGCTTGATTTTCCTTCTAAACGTTTTGATGAAGAGGTTTGTCTTTGTTGGAAACATGGTGAAACTGAAATCAAATTTTGGCATGATAAAGATTCTGGCTTTATGGGAAGGAAACCTATTGAAGTTAGTGATGAAAGTTTAATTTAATTCATTTTTATTCTGTGATCTTTTTTTGTCTCTACAAATTCCACACAGATACGTTTTTTGAAATTCCTCTATCTCTTTATTGAATTCTTTAGTTTTGAAATATTTTATTGCAGATTTCATTCCTCCTGGAACCTTTTTCTTACAATTGGAACATTTTAAATTCAAATCAAATTTCACTGTTTTTTCGTTTTCCTCTATTTTTCCGAATCTCATGACTGGGGTTCTTCATATTTTCATATAAAATTTAGTAAAAATCAAAACTAACGAATTTTATAGTAAAAATCAGTATTATCACTAATGATCTCTGTTTGGTTACGTGTTATTCGAGTTCGTTTTTTGTTAGCATCTGTAATTGCCGTACTTGTAGGCTTGGCATTAAACTGGTCACAAAATGAAACAATTGCATATTTTGATGCAATTTTGACTTTTGCTGGAGTTCTGGCACTTCACGCAAGTGTTGATCTACTAAATGATTATTGGGATTTCAAACGTGGTATTGATACTAAAACTACTAGGACAAAAATGAGTGGTGGTACTGGTGTATTGCCTGAAGGACTACTCAAACCTTCTACTGTTTATCGTGCCGGTGTTTTGTTTTTAGTTCTTGGTTCTTTGATTGGAAGTTATTTTGTGATTACATATGGCATTTTGATTGCAATAATTTTGGGTTTTGCTATTTTATCAATTTATTTTTATTCTACAAAAATTGTTGATTCTGGTTTAGGCGAATTTTTTGTTGGTGTAAAAGGTTCAATGATTGTTATCGGAGCATTTTACATTCAATCTGGTGAAGTAAATATTGAATCTATTTTAGCAGGTATAGTTGTTGGTACTTTATCTTCATTAGTTTTGTTTATAGCTTCATTTCCTGATCATGATGCTGATAAATCAAAAGGCAGAAAAACTCTAGTTATTGTGGTTGGAAAAGAAAAGGCAACAAAACTGTTTTGGATTTTCCCCCTGTTTGCATATTCTATTATTTTAATTGGAATTTCACTTAATCTGTTTCCACTTTTATCCTTGATTTGTTTATTGAGTTTACCTCTAATGATTAAATCTGGATTAGGCTTGCAAAAAAATTATAATTCAGTAAGTGATTTAGTTCCATCCATGTCTTCAAGTTTGAAATCTAGTCGCATAACTGGAATTTTGTTTGTTTTAAGTTTCCTAATTCCTATCTAAACAGACATAAATTTAGTGAAAATAGAGTTCTCTTATGATTTCAGGATTTGCAACAACTGAAGGAACTGCCAAATTTAAACAAAATTCAAGCGTAAATTCTCTTAATTTTAACATGTTTGAAAATCTTCATCTTTCAAATGTTGGAATTGGAACTTATCTTGGAAATCCTGATAAACAAACTGATGAATTAGTAAAAAATGCAGTAAAGCAATCTGTATTATCTGGTGTGAATGTAATTGATACTGCAATAAATTATCGTGCTCAAAAGGCTGAACGTTCTGTTGGTAGAGCTATTTCTGAATTAATTAATGAAGAAAAAGTTTCTCGTGATCAAATCTTTGTAAGCAGTAAAAATGGTTATGTTACAAATGATGCTGATATCCCAGAGGATTTTATGGAATATGTGATGCGTGAATTTGGAAAACCTGGAATTGTAAAAGAAGGTGATATTACATCTGGATATCATTGTATGACTGTTCCTTATCTTTCTGATCAATTAGACAGAAGTTTAAAAAATTTGGATTTAGATTGTATTGACTTGATGTATCTTCATAATGGTATTGAAGGACAAATTAAAGATATTTCTAAAGAACAATTCTTAGAAAAACTATCTTCTGTTTTTGAATTATATGAGAAAAAACGTGATGAAGGAAAAATTAAATTTTATGGTATGGCCACTTGGGAGTGTTTTAGAGTTATGAAAGATAACCCTCACTATCTTTCACTAGAGGATGTTGTTAACATGGCAAAAAATATTGGCGGTGATGATCATGGATTCAAATTTATCCAATTACCCTATAACCTGAATTATGATCAAGCGTTACTTGGAAAAAATCAATTAATTCAAAATAAACCTGTTTCAATTTTAGAATCTTCAGTCCGTTTGGGAATTGGTGTATTTACTAGTGTTCCATTTATGCAAGGGAGATTATTGTCACCTGGTGTTATGCCTGATTTTGGTGAATTAAAACCATCATTACGTGCTTTACAGTTTATTCGCTCATCTCCTGGTGTCCTTGCCCCTCTTGTTGGTCAAAAATCCTCGGAACATGTTTCTGAAAATTTGGATATTATGAATATTCCACCAATTAACGATGATGATTTTTTGGCATTAGTTAAAAAACTCACATCATAATTGTTTCATTATATTTTATACAAAGATAATAACTAGAAGTTTTTTTATTACTTTGATATATTGTCTTCAAAAATTTATGATTACGTATCAATATGCAATTCTATTTTATCTCTTGATCCAAAAATTAGATTTGCTGGCATTATCAATGAACATGGAAGATTAGTTGCTGGTGGAATGAAAGAAAATGTTGAACCATTAGAAACTGAAAAAGATGATGAGCTGATTTTCATGGAGCTTGCATTGAGAGTCAAAATGAGGAAAGAATTTGATAAACAACTCGGATTAGTTAATTTTGCCATGGCTT
>Ga0209362_1003753_pt1 | contig 10285 bp, 9 predicted proteins | sample SaaInlV_165m_DNA_FD_184680 | JGI IMG/M metagenome (GOLD analysis project Ga0209362, IMG submission 184680) | Marine microbial communities from expanding oxygen minimum zones in the Saanich Inlet - Saanich Inlet SI037_S3LV_110m_DNA (SPAdes)... | ecosystem: Environmental > Aquatic > Marine >...
AAAATCAAACCAATCGCTGAACCTATGAACCAATCTCTAATTGTTGATAGCTCTGTTTCGTATTCTATGCTGGAACTTAATTCCAGTACAATTTCATTCAGTGTCTGCTCATCCAATGATTTAAAATAACTGCCTCCGGTACTATTTGAGATATTTTTTAGTGCATCTTCGTCCAACTCTGCATATTGCGGTTCACCGTAGATGTCGTCTCTAACGTAAACTGGTTTTTCAGAACCGATTCCTATTGTATGGACTTGTACGTTGTTGATTACTGCATACTGTGTAGCTTGCTCTATTGAAACTAATCCTGAATTTTGTATGCCGTCACTTAGAAGGATGATCGTTCTTTTCTTATCTAATATGGCTGATACCATGTCTACTCCTAATGACAGTCCATCGCCGATTGCTGTTGCCCCGCTACCCTGTTGAATCAATGAAATTGAATTTAATGTTTTTTCTTTTACTGGTGTGAGATACGATATCGTACTTGCCCCTGTTTCAAATAAGACAACCCCGACATTATTTTTTCCACTAGTTTTTTCCACTAACGAATTCACTGCATTTTTTGCAGCTTCAAGACGCGTTGGTTTGTAATCTGATGCTGCCATACTTTCAGATCCATCCAAAACTATGCCTAAATTGATGCCTTTTTCCACTCCTGCCGTTGCTATCTGGGGATTAGCTAGTGCCATTATTGTCAAAGAAAGAATAATTATGACTAGTACGAATGGTAGATGTTTTCTAATTACGTGTTTCTTTACGTCTGCTTTTCTAATTACTTTCAATGAACTAAATTTTAAAATTGATTCTTTTTTATTTGAATTGTATCTATGGTATATGAAAATTAAAAGTGGAATTAATAAAAAAAGAAATAATGCATTAATAAATCCAAACTCCATTAGTTCTTCATCTTACCTTTATTTCTAAAATATCTATTAATTGTTACATCAAATGACTCTTCATTATTTACATGGACCATGTCTATTCCAATTCTATTCATATTTTTTTCATTAGTTTTTATTTTTTTAGTAACCTGCTCAGTGTATTGTTTTTGAAATTGCTTATTTGATGTATTGACTAGTACTTGTTCGCCTGTTTCAGCATCTTCAAGATACGCGTATCCTATTTCTGGTATTTCTTTTTCTTGTATGTCTGAAATGTTAATTAGAATAACTTTATGGTGCAGTTTTAAAATTTTTAATGGTTTTTGATATGAATCAGAAATAAAATCAGAAATAATGTATATTGTACTTTTTCTTTTTAATTTATTATTTAATGTTGACAGTGATTTCATAATATCTGTTTTTTTACTTTTTGGTTCATATTCTATTAATTGTTTAAGTATTCTTATCACTTGTTTTTTTCCTTTTTTAGATGGAATGAATTTTTCTAGATCATCTGTAAATATCCCTAACCCTATTTTGTCATCATTTCTTAATGCTAAAAACATCAAGGACACTGCAACTTCAAAACTCAAATCCAATTTTGATTTTACAAGTCCAAAATTATTGCTTGCAGACAAATCTAATATGGTATAGACATCAAGCTCTTTTTCTTCAACAAATTCCTTAACAAACAGACTGTTGTGTCTAGCTGACACACTCCAATCGATTCTTTTAACATCATCTCCAGGCACATACTCTCTAACTTCTGAAAATTCTGTTCCGCTCCCTCTGAATTTTGAATTATATGCGCCTGATTCTATTGATTCAACTGTATCTTTTGTTGGTATGTTTAGATTTTTTATCTTCCTTAGTAACTCTGAAATTTCACTCATTTTTATGGCGATGGTACTTTTTCAAGAATTCTGTCGATTACTATGTCTGAATTTATTTCGTCTGCTTCAGCTTCAAATGTTAGAATTAATCTGTGACGTAAAACATCATGGGCAACTTCTTTGATGTCTTCTGGAACTACGTATCCTCTTCCGTTTATCATTGCATTTGCCTTTGCTGTTTTTATTAGCCAAATTGATGCTCTTGGAGATGCACCATATTCGATTATGTTCTCTAAATCTAACCCATATTTTTTTGGATTTCTTGTAGCGTCTATAATTTTTGCAACGTATTTTAAAATTATGTTATCTGCGTAAATTTTCTCATTAAATTCTTGCATTTCAATTATTTCATTTAATTCTACTACAGGGTTTATTTTGATTTGTGTGTTTGATGTATTCCTTTCCATAATTTTAATTTCCTGATCTATTGTAGGGTAATTAATTAAAATTTTTACTGCAAATCTATCTACTTGTGCTTCGGGAAGTTTGTATGTACCTTCATTTTCAATTGGATTTTGTGTCGCAAGTACCAAAAATGGTTTATCTAATTGGAAAGTTTCCCCATGAATGCTAACTTGCTTCTCTTGCATTGATTCTAGTAATGCTGATTGAACTTTTGGGGGTGCACGATTAATTTCGTCTGCCAATACAAAATTATGAAAAATTGGTCCCTTTTGTATTTCAAATGTTCCTGTGTTGTTTTTGTAAATTTTTGTACCCAGTATGTCCGCTGGAAGTAAATCTGGCGTAAATTGAATTCTTACATTATTTACGCTAAAAATATCTGCCATTGTTTTAATCATTAGTGTCTTGGCCAAACCTGGAACACTTTCAAGTAATACGTGACCGTCTGAAATAATGGAAATTATGATTTTCTTAATCACTTCTTCTTGACCTACAATATTTTTTTGTGATTCTTTCATAACATTTGAAATTATTTTTGAATACTTTGTTGAAATATTTGTTAATTCCTGAATATTTTCATCAGATATTGTAAAAGGTTCATTTGTATTATTTAGTGTCATTTGATATTTTTTTAAAATTTTTGAATTAATACTATGTGGTATATTCGATGATTGTACCAATTTTTATTTTACTGTTACAACATTAAAAAATTTGAATATTGACATCTTATTGGTTTTTTATTTTATTTTTAATGTCAATTATTTTTATAAATCCTATTTTTGGTGAACCATCTGATATTGAAATTGATTGGATAATTGAAGGTCAACCTTTAGAATCTCAGATAACATCTGAAACTACTATGAATAATTCCCTTACGGGTGAAGAACAAATTAATAGTTTTATTTCCTCTGATGATGAAATATTTCATGATGTTGTAGAAGACTACATTACTGGCAGCCGATACATGCTAGGTGATCATGAGATAACTATTGACTCTAAAGAAGGTCAATTACTTAATCAACTCTTAATTGAACAAAAACAGATTAACAATGACAATTTTTATCACATGATAAAATACCTTGATCGATATTCTGATGGATATGTTGAACTTGCACAAGCCCTTGTAGATCCTGTACGACAACAAAATTACCAACAAAATGGAATTACTCGAGATTTTAATCTTAATTCTAATTTAGAATATTTTTTATTTGAACGCGGATATGATTTGAATGATTTAGAATCCATTCCAAATAATGCTTTTTCCCCTACAAAATATGATGCAGTACGTGCAGCAGCTGCTGCAGCAGCAAGTTCTGGTGCTGCTTCAACAGATCTTAGGGAGTTTCTTCCCAACTATGTGAAACCTAATTCAAAAGTGATGAATGATGAGATGGTTCGTAAATTAACTGACCAGACAACAAGTGTGTATGATTCAATTCTGTCAAACGAACTTAAAATTTCTGTCATACAAAGTCCTGATTTAACAAACAGTATCACTGATAAGTTATTTGACGATTTTAAATTTGATAATTCTAAATTTGAAAATACTCGACACGTAATTGACACATTAGATAAACCTCAAAATCTTTTGGAACTTTATCCTGAAAATAATTATGCCACTTTAATTTTAATTTCAATTACTGCTATTTTCGTATTGATAAGTTTTGTTTATCTATCATATAGAAAATCTCTGGTCAAGAATGCATTAGAACTTGTAACCGTTCCACCCTCAGTGAATTATGTCGATTATACTCGTAGTATGATTAAATCCTCTAGGGATATGTTCGATGATGATTCTCCCAAATATGCCTTTGAACAATTCAGTCAGGCAATTAGGTATTATTATTCTAATAAATTAGAAATTAATTTAGATTTGACACATACTGAAACAATAATTGAACTTAAAAAATTAAACATTGATAATTTTAAGGATGTTCAAAAATGGCTCTTGCTGTGCTCTCGGGTTGAATTCATAAAACACAAATCTACAAAAAGAGAGTTCCTTGATGCATTGAATTCCTTTAGTAAATTTGTTTCTTAACTGAGTACTTTAATTGTACACGTTGCAATTGATTCATCCATCTTAGCATTTCCTAAAAACCTCTTTGTCTCAAATTCATCTATCTCAAGTAAATTTGCTGTATTTTTAAAAATAATGTTTTGTTCATAATCTAAAAATAAAATTTCTAAAATAATTCTATCTTTTTTAATTTGATTGTTATTGAATTGACCTGAAATTGTAATTAATCCAAATTCATCTTTAGTGCATGAAAAGTTTTGAATTCCATATTTTTTATTTTTCTCTAGACCTATGGATTTATTTTCATCATCATCTATACTGTTATTGATATCTGTTAATTTTTTATTGTCATTTTCTTTTATTTCGATATTGGATTTTAAGATTTTATATAACTGATAATTATTTTTTAGATTTTCATGTTTTTTAATATTTTTTAATATTTCTTCAACTATTCTTGTTGTAATCTCATTCTGATTCAGTTCTAATTTTTCTGCACCCATTTTTAATTTATTATAGGTAAAATGTTCTTCATACTTGTCAAAAATTATACTTTGTATGACATATTCGTCTGTTTTACAAATTGTCATTGCACCCTCTTTAGAATAATTAAACATACAATCTGTACCTTCATCCGGTGATCCTAGTAGGTAAGCATCATTGAAAATCTTTTCTATGCTTGAATTTGATATCTCATCCCAATAATGTACCAATTCGTACTTGTCATTATATTTGATAATTTCAATTTGAATTGTTGAAACCTTGTATTTGTTAACTATTGGATCATACACTCTACTGATGTCTCTAAGTAATGCTGTCATTGTTTTAATCCCGATTTCTTCATCTATAGTCGATTGGTTATCTACATATTTCCAAATTATTCTATGTGTAATTTCTTCAAGTTTGTTCTCTGTAGGTAATAATTTTTTTAATTCACTTGCAATTTTTCTCGCTTCTTTTTCCTTGATTGCTTCTTTCTCTTCTACTTGTGCAAATGCTGTTTGCTGTAATGATAATATAATTAAAAATGAAAAAATTACAAATACGGCAAGTTTTTTCATAATGGTTTAATTATTTTTGAATATTAATATTAAATTGGTACATACGTGCAATGAACCATTTTATTTTTATTCATTCGTTCTAATAGTGTGTAACAGGAATAGATTTCAGGCAATTACTAGTCTATACGAGAACATCCACATTTTACGTACACCACTTTGAATTCCCCGCCTGTTTTGATGTTGTGAGACATTGGTCTGTTACAATACTGACAATCTACCGCGCCGTGATATTCCTCCACTTGAACCATTTGATACTCCCATGACTTTTTCTTCCTATCCCAATACACCGAATTGATTTCAGTTGGCGTGTCCATACTTTGAATTTACCATAAATTTGATTAATTAATTTTTAGGACATGCTGTTTTCTAAAGAAAAATGCCTAAAACTGTCTAATTACCCGTAAATAGGGCTAATCTAAAAACAGATTATGAAGGACATCTCGATTTCAGCTGTTTTGGATTCCATGAATGGGGACACTGCCTACATGACTGACATGTGGGAAAACTGTGTAGATGAAAAACGCAAAAGATACACACGAAGTAAATTTTCTGATGCACTTGATATTATGGAGAACTTAGGATACTTGAAAAAATACGGATACAAAACCGAATCATCTTATACAAAACTAAAATTTATCGACACTGCAGATCACATCGGTTTTATCAACAATGTTATTTTTACAAACGAAAGTAAAATAAACAAAGCGCTAGTAAAACTTGACAGCAGGAAAATCTTCATTGTTATTTCCAAAGATCTCAATACTCATAAATTAAACAAACACGCCACTAAGGACTATGAATTATTTTTAGACGGTACACAAAGCATGCTTGGACTATCTTCATCCATTTTATTTACAATTGAAAACAGCTCTGATTCTGAATTAAAAAAAGAATTAAAATCCTGTCTTAAACAAATCAAATCCTACTTGGATGAAACAAATGAGACATTGATGAAATACAGAGGTTCAAATGAACGAATAGTGCTACAGCGTATCATAAACAACAAAACCCCTGAACCTGGATTTTTAAAAATTTAACTAATTTTTTATTTTGATAAAAATTAAATTTTTTACTGCATAGAATAATGAACATCACAAAATAAAACAATTGCATTGCTCAATGTTTTAGCTGTTATGCTGTGACCGTCTGCCAATCCCTTTCCGCAAATGTAGCACTCTACCTTGGAAACAGATGATTGAACTTCGTGATGCAGTTCTGTATTTTGCATCATTGTTGTACTGTTCATTTTCATCATGATTATACAGCGATCAACTATTGTATAAAGGTACCGTACTATACCGTAATTAAATTGTGCCTATTTTTACAAAGAGACATTAAATATTAAACAGTCAAGATTTTGTTTATGGGTGGACACCTTTGGAAATACTCAAGCAAAAGTAATACCTCTAGATTTATCTGAAAATCAGTTTCAAATTTATAACAAAATATCTCGAAATTACTCTCATTCTTTTCTATTTGAGTCGTTATCTGGACCTGAAGTTCTAGCTGAAACATCTGTGATGGGGTTTGATCCCAAGATTATTTTTAAAGGATATTCTGACAGGGTTGAAATTATTGAAAACGACAACACGACAATAATTAAAACCGATGACCCTTTTATTGAATTAAAAAAATTACTTGGAAAGTCAGATGATCAAAAATATCGATATCTTGGAGGAGCTGTTGGAGTTGTAAATTATGATTCAATTAGATTAGTTGAAAACATTTCGGAAGAAAATAATTTAACTCAACCGATAATGGAATTTGGAATTTATGATGACGGTTTACTGTATGACAATGTCGATAAAAAATTATTTTACTTTTACCATGATGTGAATAGATTTGATGACTTTATTGTGAGTGATGATTCTTTTGATGAATTTCATTCTAGTGAAGTTATCCCTAACATGGATAAGGAAAAATTTTCAAACATAGTGAACAAAGCAAAACAATACATCCACGACGGTGACATCTTTCAAGTGGTCTTATCTCGAAAATTTGCATTTGAAACTAGTGGTGACAATCTAACACTGTACAAAACATTGAGAAAATTAAATCCGTCACCATACATGTATCACTTAAAACAAGACTCAAAAACAATCATTGGTGCGTCTCCCGAAATGTTAGTTAGAATTACGGATGACAAAGTAGAAACCTTTCCAATTGCTGGAACTAGAAAAATTACGGACAATGAAGAAAAAAACAAAGCATTATCTGAGGAATTAATTAACGATGAAAAAGAACTAGCAGAACATACCATGCTTGTTGATTTGGGACGCAATGATATCGGAAGAGTCTGCAAATATGGCACAGTTCGCCCTGAATCTTTAATGCAAATTAAGCGATTTAGCCACGTTCAACACATTGTTAGTCACGTTGTGGGCAGTTTGGATTCAAAAAATGACATGTTTGATGCGTTTCAAGCCGTATTTCCTGCTGGAACTGTTTCAGGTGCCCCAAAAGTGAGAGCAATGCAGATAATTGACGAACTGGAGGCTGAAGAAAGAGGTCCGTATGCTGGCGCAGTTGGCTATTTTTCATACAACGGATGCTGTGATTTTGCAATTGCGATTAGAAGCATCTTCATTGAAAATAACAAGGGATTTGTACAATCAGGCGCTGGCATTGTTTCAGACTCCGTTTCAGAAAATGAATTCAAAGAAACAGAACACAAAGCAGGAGCCATGCTTCAAGCATTAAGGGAGGCATCTGATTGAAATTTCTAATCATAGATAACTATGATTCATTTGTTTACAACATAGCTCAATACCTTGGTGAGCTTGGAGTTGAGTGTGACGTGATTAGAAATGACAAAATTACAATCTCTCAAATTAAAGACAACGGGTATGACGGAATAATAATTTCTCCCGGACCTGGAACTCCTGAAGATAAAAAATACTTTGGAATCTGTAGCGACGTGATTAAGGATCTTGGCCCTACCACTCCTATTTTGGGTGTGTGTCTTGGACATCAGGGCATAATTGCTGCATTTGGTGGCAAGGTAACTAATGCGGGGTGTGTTAGACATGGAAAAACAAGTCCTGTTCAATACTCTGATTCCGAATTATTCAAAGATGTAAAAAATCCTTTCAGAGCTACTCGGTACCACAGCTTGGTTGGAGACAAAACAATAATTCCAGATGTTTTGGAAGTTATTGCTACTGCAAACGATGATGGTGAAATCATGGCAATTAAACACAAAGAATTTTTAATTCAGGGGGTGCAATTTCACCCCGAATCAATTATGACTGAAGACGGGAAAAAAATTCTAGGCAATTTTATCAGACAGGTTAGAGAAAAATGATTTCAGAGTACATTTCAAAATTGGAGCAAAAAATTGATCTGACTTATGATCAGATGAACGAAATCATGTCTGAGGTGTTATCTGGTAAAACAAACGATGAACAAAACATGAGTATTTTATCTAATTTATCTAAAAAAGGCGAAACTGACGATGAATTGCTTGGAATGCTAGACAAGATGCAAGAATTATCTCTAAAAATCACGCCTAAAAATCAGGGAACTATAATCGACATGTGCGGTACTGGCGGGGATAATCTTCAAACATTCAATATCTCTACTACTGCGTCTTTTGTAGTCGCAGCTGCTGGGGGGATTGTTGCAAAACATGGGAATAGATCAAGCTCTGGAATTTTAGGAAGTGCAGATATTTTTGAATATTTTGGCTATGATCTAAATGCTGAACCTTCTGCTATTGCAGATATCTTGGAAAGTTATAGAATTTGTTTTATGTTTGCCCAAAAATTTCATCCCGCAATGAAAAACGTTTCTTTGGCAAGAAGGCAATTGGCAAGTAGAACCGCGTTTAATTTACTCGGACCCTTATCCAACCCTGCCAATGTAAAAAATCAACTAGTAGGTGTTTTTTCAAATGAATTTCTTACTAGACTACCTCAAATTCTTAAAAGAAAAGGAGTAGAAAACATAATGGCTGTTAGGTCCGATGACGGAATGGATGAATTTTCTACCAGTTCAACAAACAGCGTATGCATTTTAAAAAATAATATTGTTACTGTTAATTCTATTGATCCTGAATTTCTTGGCTTGCATAAATCATCATTAAAAGATATTCAAATTGAAACTAGACAAAATGCAATTGAATCTTTTGTTGGGGTGTTAAACAATACGGCAAATCAATCCATGATTGAAACCACCGCATTAAATGCAGCTGGCGGATTGCTAGTTGGAAACATCGTAAATAGTTTTGAGGATGGTGTGGAACTTGCACTAAACACTATTAATGATGGCAAGGCCATGAAGTTGTTGGAGAAATTTGTGACCAGCACTGGTGATATTGAAAAATTAAGGGAGATAACTGATGGCTGAAAACATTTTAAAGAAATTGGTGAATAATTCTCAAATTGCAATTAATGATGGCGTTTATGACGTTGATGTAAATCTGCAAAAATCTGATCAAGATTTCAAACAAATTATCGCATCCAACCCCCATGCCACATTGCTTACCGAAGTAAAATTTTCATCTCCATCACTAGGTAAAATTAGAACGATTGGTGATCCTGCAATTATTGCAAAACAGATGATCACTGGAGGTTCAAAGGCATTGTCTATCTTGACTCAACCCCATCTGTTTAATGGCTCTCCTGAATATTTTGTCAAAGTAAGACAGGCAGTAGACGTACCGTTACTTATGAAAGATATCATGATTGATAAAATCCAGATTGACACCGCAAAAAAAATCGGCGCTGATTACATGCTTGTGATTCAATCTCTATTCGATCAAAAATTCCTGACAGACATCGATGAGTTCATAGGCTATGGGCATAAGCAAGGTTTGAATATTTTACTTGAAGTTCATACTAGAGAAGAATTTCAAAATGCATTGAAAACTGAAGCTGACATTATTGGAATCAATAACCGAAATTTAGATACTTTGGAAATTGATCTTAAAACTACTGAATCTGTCTTATCTGGATATGATCATTCTAGACTTATTTTATCTGAAAGTGGAATTAATACACCTGAAGATATTCAATATCTCAAAAA
>Ga0209362_1003756_pt1 | contig 10276 bp, 17 predicted proteins | sample SaaInlV_165m_DNA_FD_184680 | JGI IMG/M metagenome (GOLD analysis project Ga0209362, IMG submission 184680) | Marine microbial communities from expanding oxygen minimum zones in the Saanich Inlet - Saanich Inlet SI037_S3LV_110m_DNA (SPAdes)... | ecosystem: Environmental > Aquatic > Marine >...
ATTCATTTTTTTTCCAGGCGGGCACACTGTGAAATGCACGAGCATTTCCTATTTCAGTATCACATTGAGCTAAAAAATTACATTTCCCTTCTTTTGTCATGCATCCCAGGAAGTCACCACAGAATTCAGAATGAAGCTCAGGACACTCTTTCTGCTCTTTATAAGCATTATATCTAGCATCAGCGTCAGCACCTCTCAAGCAGTCAATCACTGCCTTCTCACCACCTCCTCTTTGTCTTCTTCTAAGATGTATTCCCCCACAATTACTTTTGCTTCTTCTATTTCTTCTTACTTTTCTTCCACTTCTCTTAGCTTTTCTTTTGCCACCACCGCTTCTTTTCTTTGATTTTGAAACGCGGGAGCCTCCAGTAGCTACAACTTTTTGTTTTTGTTGAAGTGTTCCCATCACACTCAATGCTAATCCTTGTTCACCAAGTTTTGCTCTATCAAGTTCAAATTGAGTTGCTCTTTGATTGGCAAGTTCTTGTCTTGCTTTTTGAGCTTTTTCTTCTTCTTTTTCTGCTTTTGTTTTAATCCATCGACCACCACCACTTCTTTTTGAAACTCTTATTGTTCTTTTAATATTGGATTTTTGCATTTATATATTAAGAAAACATTTTTCTTATGTTAATTTAAGATGTTAACTTTTTTAATAGTTCTAATGATGTTAGGTTTAGGGATTGCCTTAGCAGTTCATTATGGATACTGGGACCAATGGATGACATATGCCAAGAATGTAATGGATGGAAAATTACATAGTACAAGTGCTCCAACAACAGCTCCAACTTCAGCAGCAACAGCAGCAGCAACAACAGCAGCAACAACAGCAGCAACACCAGCACCAACACCAGTAGCAGAAACACCAGCACCAACCCCAGCAGCACCAGGGGAAGAAAGGTTTGGTGGTGGTGGTGATGAGGGTGAGGCTAAAATGGAATATGATGAAAAGTATGATGAAACGTATGATGAGATTCTAGGATGCATGGACCCCAGTGCCACAAACTTTGTCAAGATTGCGACAGAGGATGATGGGTCATGTGAATATCCCCCACCAGCACCAACACCAGTAGCAGAAACACCAGCACCAAAACAAGCAGCACCAAAACCAGAACGAGTAGAACCAAAACGAGCAGCACCAAAACGAGCAGCACCAAAACGAAAATCAACTCAAGAACAGATAAAAAAAATAGAAAGTGCGCTGGCCAGTATAAAAATGGATATTGTAGATGAACAACCTACAGAGAATTTCTATGGTGGACCAATTCATTATACTAAAGAAGAGTTTGGAGATGCAAGTAATTTAGATGGAGTATGCAATTCAGGTTCATTTGGTAGATGTGGAGCTTGGTAAAAATATATGTTTAAAATATAAATGAAAGGAGGTAGAATAAGAAATCCATTTACAGAGAGACCACATGGTAAAGAATATGAAGAAGAAATAGAAGTATTAAAAAAAAGAATTGAACATTTACAAGATAGAAATGCAACATTAGTACAAACACTAAGAGAATGTGATTGCTCTAAGACAGAACTTAGAAATGACCCAGCATTATTTATCCCAGCCAAAGTAGAGAAATTCAAAGGTAGTTTAATTGGAGGAGGTAAAAAAAGAAAAAACAAGAGAAGATCAAAAAGAAGAAGTAGAAAATAAATTTTTTTATATAGTTTGTAATAAAATATTATTATAAATTATAAAATGCCTTTTGGAAGAGGAGAAAAAGAAAATAAGCTTGAAAGAATAAATCTATTAGAAGGACAAATTAAAGCACATGAACAAAGGCTAGTGTTTTTAGAAGGTCATATTAAAGATTTACATGAAAGAATGAAAGTAAAGGGTGGAGTATCAATGGTAAGTAGTGATGCAACAGGAGAAAGTGCTTTACAAATACAACTAAGAGAAGCATTATCAAAAAGAAACACTGGTGGTGGTAAAAGAAGAACAAATAAGAAAAGATCAAACAAGAAAAGATCAAACAAGAAAAGATCAAACAGAAGAAGATAATTTTTTTAAATTAAAATTTTTTAAAATTGAAATAAGTCAGTTTTAAAAAATAAAACAATCTAAAGATGGACATTCCTCAAGAATGTGTAGAAGCAATGCAAAAGTTGCATACCAACCTTAAGGATGATTATGATGTAGAAGTGATTATGAACCGTATTTATAGAACAATTGGTGCGCTAAGGGTTAAGATTCCAGATAACAGTCTTTTACATGAAAAGTACCCAGAAGCAGAGTCTGTATCAGTAATTATTCCAATGGATACATATTGGGGATGTAAGTATCTTGTTTATGAGACAGCTTTATTTGGTGGTGATGGAGTAGTATATAATGAAGAATTGGGATATAGTGATGTTTGTAGGTTTAGCAATCCAAGTGAAGTAAATCAAGAGCTAGAGAGGCTAGGTCTTAGAAATAAGTAAATAAATTATATAAATTAAGCTGATCTGTAGATCATTCCTAATCTTGGATGAGATTTACCAACATATGTTTTACCATTGTATTTAAATGAAGATTTGCTTCCTTTTTTGGCTTTAAGCATTAATTTAAAATAAGAATTAAGCTTTCTGGAACCGCCACTCATTTTTCTGGAAGATTTTCTTGGTGAAGAACTTCTTTTCTTAGAGCCTCCAACCTTTCTTGTTTTACTGCTGCTTCTTCTTGCTACACTTCTAGAACGTCTTGGAGCCATTTATATATTATTACAAGATATTAATTAATAAAAAAATTATATTAATTCTATATATTTTTTTGTTTATTCAAACAAAATTATACCTATCATTAACTTGTGTAGGGTAATTAGTAATAATACCATGAACATTAAATGGAATATCAGCCCTTATTACATTATCAGGAATAATAAGTATCAAGTCTTTAATAAAGTCGTTATTTGCATAATAACATTCAGAAGAGATTTTGTTTAAATGTGTAATAGTATATTTTTTGTTAGTAGTAGTAAAATCATTAAAATCATATGAAAAGCAATGTACAGTATTTAATGGATTGAGTCGATAAAATGCTTCAATGTTAAAGCAACATACAATAATAAACGCATTTTGAAGAAATTCAATATCTACTTTTTCAGTAGGTGTTTTATTTTCTACTAAATAGAAACTATTATCGGAGTAAATGACATTAACAATAGCAGTAAACCCATTATTAATTGTTTTAATAATATCAGCACGTTCACATGTAGTTCTATCACAAATAATCATTATAATTCTTTTTTTTCTTTAAATAAAAGAAAATCAATTTTAATTTAGCATTCATTTTTCAGTAAGTGATACTATTTGAACTTCTTTTCTTTGTGTTATTCATCTAAATTATTAAAAGAGTAAACTATCGTTGTATACAGTTATTACAAACAAATGTATTATATAACCCATGATATCCACCTGAGCAAAAGTGAGTATCATAATTAATATTAGTACAAATACAATTTTGTTTACATGCTCCACATATATGAGTTTTTTCTTCTTTCTTAATAAATATTCTTTCTGATATTGGAATTCCCATATAAGTAAGATATAATTAATGTTTAATTCAATTTAAAGTTTTTGAGTAATGATTCTTTTGTTTCAGGTGAAATATTACATTTCTCATTTGCCAAAAGCTTAGGTATACAATTTATTAAAGTATTAATATCAGCAACATTTCCATCATTATCGGGAGTTCTTTCCTTTATTTTCTTTATTAGCAATGAAATTATTTCATACTTACTGGTATATCTGTATGGTTTAATTACTAGATAATATAGATACAATTCAGTTAAAAATCCTACAATAATTAAGATAATGGATAAAGCAAATTTAGGTAAAATACTTGAAAAGTCATAATTACCAAATGTAATTAAAAGCATACCAAGTACAAATATAATACCAAATACAATACCAGAAAGTATAATATATTGTAAAGCACGTTTTTGGATTGCTCTATTTTTTTCATTTTTTTCTATAAGTGATTCATCAAATAATTTCTGTAATTCTTCAGAAGTACCTAAATGATTTATAATGTCATTTTTCTTAGCAAATAAAAATTTATCCCCGATAATATCAGTTGCATTTTTGATAATGACTTCTTTAAATGTATTAGAGCTTACAGAGAAAAAGAAAACATACTGAAATATAGTTAATAAGAATAATGTAAAAAATACGAGAATAATCGAATCTGGTGATGGTAAAAAGCCCATTAATTAAATTATGATAACAATTTTTTTTGACAGTAAAGAATAGGATTATGATAGAAGTTTTAGTAAAAACATTAATACCAATATTTTTATTAACAGTTGTAGAAGTAGCATTTTTCTTTCTGGTTGCAGTACGAGATATAAATAATAATTTTGATTCTAGAATGGGTAATATAATAGATTTATTATTTAAGACAAATGAATCAAAAATGATTAACAAATCAATGCTAACTTTATTGGAAAAGGTAAATGAGCGAACATTAACTTGCACTGAGAGAGATAGAAAAAGATATAATCAGAGTTTATTATTTAGAGGAATCTTTTTAGTTTTTATTATACTATTGGGTATATTCTGGTTATTACCAAAGATGAATATACAAGAGAATATTGGTACATGGTGGATATCAACAATCATAGAGAGTTTATTATTAGTTGGATTACTTGGATATTTTCAGTTCACATTTTTGAATGAGATAATTAAGGCTCCGGATTTTGTATATTTTACTGACCCAGAAATTAAATTAGGAATACATAAAAATGTTTCAGAGTTAAAAGTAGCGACTCTATGAAAAAAAATTCTATAAGTACATTATAAAGAATGAATCTTAAGAAGATATTTAATTCATTGACCGACTCAAGTAAAGTATTATTGACAGTAGGTGGAGTTTCTTTATTATTAGATTTTGTAGGGCAAGGGGAACTTGACAAAAAATTAGCAGCAGGATTAGGCATGCTTATGTGGTTAGGTATAATGGTATATCAAAATCAATGTTTAGGACCGAGAAACTGTTCTAATTACTCATGGTTATTAGTAATCTTATTGGTAATTGGGATGTTAATTAAAATGTATTATGTGAATATCCAAGGACTGAGCAAAAGAGAATTTAAAACTATGCTTGAAACTGATAATAATTTGCCAAATAATGATGAGCCATTCACTAATGGAACTTGCCAATGTGGAAAACCACAATGTACATGTGGAGAAAGAGAAGGATTCACTAATGGAACTTGCCAATGTGGAAAACCACAATGTACATGTGGAGAAAGAGAAGGATTCACTAATGGTTCTTGCCAATGTGGACAAACACCATGTGTATGTGGAGAAAGAGAAGGATTCACTAATGGTTCTTGCCAATGTGGACAAACACCATGTGTATGTGGAGAAAGAGAAGGATTTCAACCAATTTACCATGAAGATGAAGATGAAGAAGAAACTGGAGAATTATTTGAGGGATTTTCTCAAACAAGTACTTCTACTTAAAGATTATTTTCTTGATTATAATTAAGCTTGGACTAAATAAAATTTATTAAATAGTAAATTTTTTTATGAAAAGTCAGGAAGTATTACTTCCCTGCATGTAAGAAGCCTGCCAGTATCTGGACTTACATGTAGAGAGTTGATTATTATAGTTAGACTCCCTTTGATTTATAATCACTAATCTAGAGAGATATTTATAATGTGGATGTTCCTATTTGGATTATTACAGTATTAAAGTAAATCAAAATACGTGATTCTAATCAAGAACGGTAGAGATCCTATAATATTTAATTCTGGTTAAAAGAGGCTTACTTGAATCTTGATTGTGTTTAACATGATTATAGTGATTCAAGGGTAAGATTAAAGTTAATTATCTTCTATCTTGAGGATATTTTCCATTATTTATTAAGAGAATGTGTGTGATTAGTAAATAATGATGTTTGTTGATTTTCATCTTGCTTACACTTTATTTTTTTTGGAAAAGTTAATCTAATTAATATTGGATTAAGTTTGTAAAAAAATCTATTATATATTATATAATAATGGTTTTAAAGAATTTATGTTGGAGTACAATATTTTGGGGAATTATATCATTAATAGGTATAATTGTTAATACAGTTTCATTGGGATTTAGTGTATCATATTTAACAATTGGAACATTAACATCAATAGCTTTTCTATATGCTTTACAATGTATATGTGTAGGAGGATGTTGGTTATATGCATGGACATTCCCATTAGTAACAGTATTATCAATTGTTTTTACAGTAATGGTGGCAGGTGCACTTTTTCTGTCAAGTGCAAAAAGTGGGCTGACAGGCGCACTTGATGCTGCAGCTGCAGCAACAACAGCACCAACAGTAGCAGCAACAGCAGCAGCAACAACAGCAGCAACACCAGCAGCAACACCAGTAGCAGAAACACCAGCACCAACCCCAGCATAAGTATAAATTTTGAATACGCAACGCAAAAGAGAGAGAAAAAGAAAAAAAGAAAAAATTTTATAAAAAATATAAATATTTGTTTATAAAAAGTTTTTTTATAAAGTTTTTTTATAAAAAAAAAAGAAAAATTAATTAAAAATTTGTTGAGTACGCAACGCAGAATATAATTTGTTATCTATTAAACTAAAGATATTATATGAAATTATTAATGATTAATAATTAATCATTAATGATTATAAATCAGGTAATTCACTGACTCGCCACATATATAATTTTGCGTCATCAGATTTATCACTTTCTGTGATAACTTCTAATGGACCACCAAAATTATATGGATTAGTAAACAGATTTATTTTAAAGAGTGCACCTAATCTAGACACACCGTCAACTCTCTCTGGAGATTTTTCATTTCTAAATGATGAAATTAAAACATATTTTACATTTCTATTTTTAAGATTTCTAAAAAAATCAAAAATTAATTTTGTAGATATATGGATTAAAACTTCTTTACATATTACTAAATCTGCATTTTGTATTTTATCTGTGGAACAGATATCATCTATTATAAAATTAAATTTATTATTTGAATATTTCTTATTATCATCTATAATATGATCAACAATATCAATTCCAATATAAGAGTATATATTTTTATATAAAAAATCTACTAGTGGAATTAAATAGTTAAAAGAACCACATCCGCAGTCTACTATATTTTTGATATTATATTGTTGAATAATAGCTGCTAATTCATTACATAGATTTGTTGTTATTGATTTTGAAGACCCTGCTCCAGATAATGCCACATCACTATATTTCTTTGTTAACCATGCTTCATCATCATATACTTTTTTAAAATAACTTTTAAGATCAACAGTATCTTCATTAAAAAGCATTGTACTAGGTTGATTTATACTATTCATAATAGTATATTATACACTGTATTATTTTAAATATAAATCATATCAAGTACGCAACGCAGTTTTTTATTTTTTAAATTGAATATATAAAACAATCAGTAAAAGAGGTATATATATTAATGGAATATAGTCTAATACCGGATTATTTAATATGTCATTGTTATTCAAGTGCTTGATCGCAAAATAATATTGAATTGAACTTCCAAAAGTCATAAGTAAACCAAATGCAACTATCCACATTTTTTTAAATGTTCCTGCAATTGATGCTATTACAAACCCAGTTCTAATATATGCTAAATAAGTTCTTTGATTGGCAAGTTTTGTTCTTTGAATAGCTAATTCATTATTGTTTACCATAATAAATTATATTTGAAAAAAAATTTAATTCAAAGGAATATTTAAACAATGAAATATAGATTTAATCAAAGCCTCTAATACATTTACTGTAATTGAGTTCCCAGCTTGTTTATAGGTTTGATGATCAGAACATACTTGTTTGAATAAATTATCAGGTATTCCTTGTAAACGTAGACATTCTCTTGGAGAGAATTTTCTTTGAAGATTGGTAATATAATAATTTGACCTAGATGCTTTTAAACATGGAGAAATATTGTGCATAATAGAAGCAAACTTTTCTGATGCTCCAATATCTAAGATATAATATGCATCTTCAATTGAGATAGGTGGAACTTTATTCAGATATTTATTAATAAAATGTTTAAGATTGTTTAGTTCCCAGCTTGTTAAATTATCTTCTTTCTTTTGAATAAAAGTTGATTCCAATAGATGTGATATACCAGGATGTATTTTAATATCAGATGGAAATTTAAATTCATTTACAACAACATCCTTTTTTATTCCAACTATGAAAATGCGTTCTCGATTCTGAGGTATATTAAAATGTTTGGAGTTTAAAACTTTATGGTGTATCTTATAGTCAATAAGGGTATTGCACATTTTCATGATAGTCTTAAAAGTATTACCATTATCATGATTAACTAATCCCTTAACATTTTCTAAAATAAAAACTTTCGGTTTTTTGAGTGAAATGTATTTGTAGCAATGAAAAAAAATTGTACCACGTGGATCATTGAATCCTTCTTTTTTTCCTGCAGTGGAAAATGATTGGCATGGAAATCCACAGAAATAGAAATCTACTGGTGGAACAGTGGCATGTTCTCTATTAGTAATATCCTCATAGATAACTTGTGGATTGCAATTTGCTTTTATGGCCTCACGTACATGTTTGTCATAATCACATGAGAAAATGTGTTCATATGGTATTTTTAATTTTTTAAAAGCAATTATTGGTGCTTCAATACCACTGCAATCTGTGCCTATTTTAATAGCCATGTGATTTCTAATATTTGATTAAAAAAATATATAAAGATTAGACGCAATTGAATTAATCTAATTTAAGAATTAAGTATAATTTCTCCATCTTTCCATTTTCCAATAATATTTGGATTATCTAGTTTATTATCAAATACAAGTCCATGGTGTTTACTAACAAGATAGACCCTACCATCATGAATTACTTTATCAACAGACAATGATTCAAGTTCCTCACTAGAACTGTCATGTTCATCTCTGTCAAAAGATTGTTCAAATAGTGCAGATGATATAGTCTCATCAACATCTCTTTTAGATGCTTTTGTATTATTTTTACTAGATGATTTTGATGTTGACAATGCAACAGTTCCAATTCTTTTATTACTATGGATTGCACAGTATACAGAAACACCTTTGTTCTGAGCTTGTAAATGTTTTCTTGTGCATTGATTACCATTTCCAATTAGGGCCATACATCTTTCATCGGAAGTAATAGGTGTCTTTTTTGAAGATATATCTTCATTAGTATCAAGAACAAGATTTTTCAAATCTTCCATTACATCATCGGGAAGAAATAGAAATTCTTGTACCTTTCCTAACACATATAATCTATCTTGATATATAACATTAATAAGAGCTTTAGCAGTCTTTTTCATTCTTGCTTTAAAACAAAATGAAAAATCAATTTTAATTTTGATAAAAATAAAATCTGTATCTAATATATTAAAATGTTAGGACTTGCAGTTGAGTTTATTGCCACAATGATTTTTACAATGATAGTATCATTGACCGGAGGTGATGCCATGAAGGTAGGTATTGGTTTGGCTGCTATGGTAGTATTAGGTTCAGCCTTTGGTACAGGACATGTAAATCCAGCAGTATCAGTATCTCAATTCTTAGGAGGAAGACTCAACTTAGTAAAATTATTGTCTTTAGTAGCAATGCAAATGGGTGGTGCTGTAGCTGGCCATTTTTTATTACAATTGAAATAGAAGATTTAATTTCTATTAAATAAATAATGGAGAAAGTATTACTATTACTATTATTAGGTTTCTCCTTGATATTATATCTAATAGTATCAAGAAGTAGTAAAGAAAAGTTTTCAAATGGATTTCCATTTTTCAATGTTGGGACACGTTCAACTAGGAACATGTCATATGACTTAAGGTGTGAACCAAGAATTCAAAAAAAAGAATATAATTGGTTAAATTCTAGTATAGTCCAGCCAATACAATATAAATGTTTATAAAATATATAATAGATATGGAAAATACACCAAATTTAGAAATAGAAGTAATGAAAACATATCGTGGATTATCAAAAGAAAGTAAAGTGCAAATAGCATTAGAAATAATAGATGCTCAAAAATTATGTTTTAAAACAAAAGATGATGATTATATAGATGAGTTAGAAAGATTATTGGACTTATTTAATAGTGGTACAGTTGCAGTAATAAAAGCAACATATTTTGGAAAAAATGGTACTGTATTAGATAAAGGTTTTGGTACACTTCATATTGATGATTATTTAATAAGTAAAGGAAAAAAAAGGCAATATTGGTTAAATGAATTATGTAGAGCTACATTTGTTAAACCTAAACAATCTAAAAGTCCTATTAAAAATGTCATACAAATAGCT
>Ga0209362_1003777_pt1 | contig 10226 bp, 21 predicted proteins | sample SaaInlV_165m_DNA_FD_184680 | JGI IMG/M metagenome (GOLD analysis project Ga0209362, IMG submission 184680) | Marine microbial communities from expanding oxygen minimum zones in the Saanich Inlet - Saanich Inlet SI037_S3LV_110m_DNA (SPAdes)... | ecosystem: Environmental > Aquatic > Marine >...
CAACCCCCTCGCCAAAGAGAGAATCAAGTATCTTCACTTGCTCTTCCGGAGTACGGGTTTCCCTTGCAATCTCATTCACTGCAGCTATACGCTTCCTTCTGGATTTTGACATTAGTCTTCCTTCATTTGTTTGAATGTGTTCTCTGCGAATACCTCAAATGAGTTATCCATAAAAATTGGTTGAGGCTCTTCCTGATCCAACAGCTTGACCAACCACTGGTTTCTCACTTCGCAGTCATTGTGTGGCATCGTGAATGCAAGCACATGAATCCCGTCTGGATCAAGTGCGGCGATAAGGGCCTCATTGGGGCCGCGATTGCGGCCCCTTGAGTCGATTTCCATTCTCTTAAAGTTCTCAGTGTAGGTGAATTGATAGCTCATCTTATGCCTCTGCTGTGGTGCGGGGTCGAACATAGATACGATTGTCAATCGCACTATCGATCCCACGGGTCATCAAACTCTCTGCCATGTGTTCAAGCTCCAACTGCCGCATCAGGTCAGACTCTTGTGCGATCAACGTGATGCCATCAATAGCTGCTGCAAGGTTGTTCCCCTTGGTGCTGGTCTCGTCAGACAATCCTCGTTTAATCACATTCTCAATCTCAGTTTCCGTGGCTTTCATCGACTTCATCTCAGCGTGCAGAAAGTCCATCATATTGTTGATTTCAATGTTGGTTGCTGCGTTGTACTTCTCGGTCACACCATTCGCCACTCTCTGAACGTCTTCTACAGCCGCCCCTACTCCCAGAACAATCCGATCGTAGTTCCCTCGGTGAGCCCAAGAGAAGTATTGATCCGGATGAACAGAAGAGATGCCATTGTGGCAACAGGGTCTGATTCCACCCCCGAATACTTTGACAGCACCCCGACCGGTCTCACTGTTTCGTAGCTCCATCATGGGGTAGAGTTTTCCAAGCTCAGTCATCTCTTCGATTGGGGTCAGTGCAAAACGTAGCCGGAACTGATCATCCTGCACACAGAAGTCCAATACCCGACATTTCGCCAGATCACTATCCACCAGCAACTGCTCTACCAGTGGAAGATTATCCACAGGACTGTATCCACTTCGCCCTGTTCCGTGAACCGAACGAACCACGCGGATAATCTGTTGGGGAGCCTCTGGGCAACGAGTCATTGCAACTCGAAAGAACCGTTTGAGGTCAGACTTAGATGCCGAATGGGCAAACTTGTTCAGAGCCAGTGTGGCCAGTTGAGCACCACTCTCATCCATCGACGCCAATGCCTCAATGGTGTTCCGACCATGAGAAGGCAAGAGTTCCCGAAGGAATGTAAGCCATCCCTGTCGAGTGAATCTGCATGTCTCACTTCGAGAGCCATCCTTTTTAATGAACTGAAGATGCGGGACACCTTTCTTATTGAAGGCAGAGAAGGTTCCCCCGTAAGAATAAGGAACATCGAACGGTTGTTGCTTTGCCTTCAGTTTTCTCAGATAGTCGCGGCACTGTTCCAGATGCATCGCACTGCTGTCATTGAAGTCCGCCCTCTTATGTATGAGGGTCCTGTTTCCCACTGTGGCATGAATTGCCTTGGTGAATAGATCAAGCTCTCTCGTGTCTGTTGTTCCCAGTAAATTGGAGTTCATTTTGTATTCCTAAGTTTAAGGTACTTTGTTTATATTCCCATACTCCATTTGTGTCAAGTGACACACTCATTCTCAAAAAATATATGTCAGAATCGAAGCATGTTGCTTAGTTGATTTGCAAATTTCCATGCGTTCCGATCCACATATCCAGCATCCGATTTGCATCGCGGACACTGTCCTGTGATCTCAACTGGTAGGCTGTGGACACCCCCTTCGCTGATCCTCACTTTCGGTCGAAGCTCAGGTGTTACCTTGATCTTGTGACTGCAGCGTCCCGTGTTGCACACCAGCACTCTCTTGTTCGTCATCTTTGCCTCTCCCATGTTCACCTCTTTGTGTTGATGCTTTAATGTCATCAGCGAGCCAACATAATAATTCTACTCGGACAGAGAATTCCAGATCCTCAATTATCCTGTAGACTTCTTCCAATTCAAACTCATTTTCCTCCAAAGCTATTTCAATCTCTATTGTTCGCTTAATCGCCATTCATTCCTCCAGTTCAGCATAAGTTTTGAGTAGATCCATGGCATCTTGTCGTTCAAACATGTAAACACTTGCCACGGTTTCGCATGCCGCAACCATGATCCCATTTTTCCATCTCATCTCTGTGGCCAAGTTCGCTCCCCCAAGATTGTGACCAGCCCGCTGAAAATCGAATAACCAGTTAATGCATTTCTTTCTGGATTCCATTGACCTTTCACCCTTCATCACTTGTGGATGGGAAAACGCCATCACCACTCTCATAGCAAACTCACCCACATCCACGCTGCCTTTAGCCATTTTGGATTGTACAACAACCGCATCATCTATCATGCGGCACAAATCATCCTCAGTAATCGAATCAAGAAATGTCCGATAAACAGCTTGTTTTGTTAGGTCGCCGCTCATCCACGGAGGATGAATCGCACGGAGCATGACCTCCTGCTTGCTTATCTTCCTATTGTGCCATTGGGTTACCTTAACTTCAAAATCTGCTATCGCTTGTCGAAGACAATCGTATTTTTTATCCATCAAAACTCCCGTTCTTGGCCATACGGGAGAAGCTTGGATGATTCCCCCTCTTCATTCCAGAACAGGTGCTTGACTTCCATTCCTTCCAGTATGGGGTTTCTCCCATTCAGGTATGCGATCACCGACTGCTTGTCTGTCGCCACTTTACACTCAGTAACAACCACGGCTCCACCCTCCGCTACTCCCCCATCCCACAGTGGGCATAGATTTTTTGCTTGTCGTCGAGCCACCCTCATTGCATCGGCTTTGCTTGAATAGAATTCTGTTGCTGCAAACTCAGGAGACTTATGTCCCCACATCACCCTGTAACATTTCATCATCCTTCACCTCCCTTCGCTTTAGCGATTGCTTCTTGTCCCGCGTCGATGGCGTTTGCCAAGCTACCGCTACAGTTCGCCTGTGCAGACGCCACCACATCTTCCATCGCAGCCAGCAGGTCAGGTGCTGCACAGATAAGGCGGCTATTGGCATCCGCATGGTGATGCCCCCACTTGTCGGTATCCTCTGATCGTGACAGCATCTCACAGATAGGCGAACCATCTGAAGCTTGAACCTCGCAAGCGTTTTCGGTCCACGGTCCCGGTGTATGTTTACTCATTAATCACCTCCAATGCGGCCCTGAGACTTGCCGCCGCCAATACCTTGATTCAAGCTAATCGTCTTCCCTGCCCGATACCCATCGCTGTTTCCTCTCGTCGATCCAGACCATTGCCCTGTCTTCCCGACCTTAGATCGCATAAAATCAACACTTTCTTTCATCCTGTCTTGTAGGATGAGTGCCGTCGAATTCGGGTTCGCCTCCCTTTCTGTGGTCCTCTGTTCCTTCAGCTTGTCCCCCAGTCCTTGAACACACCCCATTCGAAAGGCGGCTGTGAGCTTTCTGTCCACAACATCTTTATCTCTCTTCCAACAGAAGTAGGTGTGCTCTTTGCCGTATGCCTTCGCCATCTTCTGGATTTCCCGAGCCGCAATTCCATACAGATACTGCCATACCTGCACATCGCTTTGATGACCATACCCTACGGCATAGACACCATCCCAACGAGTAGTTCGCAACACTTTAATACGACAATGCGGCCCCAACTCCCAAGCCAACTGAATCGGCCAAGCTCTGCGACCCACCTTAATCCTGTTGACCACCAACGGATCAACGACTGTCTTCTCATGCTCTTCCAAGTCTGCCATTTCGATAGCGTGCTTAATCATAAGCTTTTGCGCCATCTTTGCAGCAGTCTCAGCCTCATTCCCTTCACCATGGCTTAATGCCATCAGCTTCTTAATCTTTGAGATCATGTCTTGGCTCACTGCTTTTCTCCTTTTACTGCTATTGCTCCACACTGATTACATACCCATTTCTGTTCCTCATCATTACTCATCTCTTTTCTCCTTTGGAGCCACTCCAATGCGTCTGCAATTGAGTAGCTTCTTTTCGGCCCTTTCCACCCCTTTCCCCCGATGATCACATACTCATTGTCGGTGAAGTCTTGCAGTTGCAACAGCGCTATTTCCAGCATCTCAATAGCCGTGAAGTTCACTACCCGACCTTCAAATTTGCCTTCCATTAACTATTCTCCATGTTTCTCACAGACTCCTGTGCCAATACCTTTATCCGCCATCACTCTCCTCCTTTGCGCCTTTCATTTCCTTGATCCTTAGCTCCAAATACTCATTCAACAGCCTAAGCGTTGCACTTAGACGAGCCACTACGTCCGTGTACCTCACCGAATTCAGTGGATGTGTCATGCTTCCTCCAATAGCATGTAATCCTTGTCTAATTCCTGAATGCATACTGGCCTCTTCAGGTCCATCTGTGGTTCGTACATGGCCTCTGTTTCAAGCATCTTTCCATCTTTCATACGCAAGAAAAGAGTTGTCCATTTAATGTGATACTCTTCTACATCATCCCACTTGATCCCGAGAGTCTCGCATATCTCTTCGACGCTATACTGCGCGGATGCTTCGTACATGGCCTCTAAGTATTTTGGTATTCTTTTCATGCTTTCACCTTCCTTTTCTGTGCAATTTTCACTTTCTCCCTCCACTCTTGGGCGTACTTACTCTCTGTCGGCCCCACTGCATCGATTTCCTTGTAGGCGTGTCATAGGGAAACGTCCATCCCATCATTCACCTCCTTTCTCACTGCGAATAAACGAAAGTACAAACTCACACAGATTCTCAATGTTCATCGCTTCGTTCTTGTGAAGCTCAATGAGCGATTCAGCGAGCCTCATTTCCGTAGAAAGGTGCTTCACGCTCATATCTCCATTCAATCTCAACTCGAATGCAAGACCCGGTACTTGTGTCTCTGTTTCCGAAAGCTCTTTCACGATGAACGGATTTCCATCTGCAGTTGGGAACGCACGGATGTACTCGTCTCCCTCTGCCGTGACACGGAGCATGTGCTCCATGTTCAATGCCTTTGCACAAACGTGCATCATCAACTCTTCGGCCTTCGGAGCACCTTCTTCAGTCCAGTTGTGGGGACGTTCTATGCATGACAACATGCTGGTAATGATTGTCTCCACATTTTCTGCGCAAATGTCGTTCTGCTCGGAAAGGTATATTTCCGATGACCCCCCAACTGAAAGCTCGACGCTGACATCGAGGTCGATGCCTGAATAGGTTTCCCCCGACATGGTTATGCACTCACTCTCTATGAAATCGCAATGGTCAATGGCAAATTGGGTCGAGGATAGTACTTCCTCCAATTCCGGCTCATACTCCAACAAAGCCATTGCTGCGTTAACGTAATCAGCGTAGCTGGGACCTTCTTGTACGATGGTTTCTGCGGTCTTCTCTGCGGTGTTTGCTTCACTCATTTTGGTTTCCCTTTTCTTTAGCACTTCAATCAATCTCTCATTCATGCTCATTCGTTCAGGCTCGTAAATCGTTTCCACCGTTGCTCTCCATTCTTTCCATGTAAGGTTGTCAGAGCGTTTGTGATTCGCTCCCCACCTGTTCCGCCTTTGTGCTTTCATGTATGGACACTCCATGCTCTTACTGTCCCGATAGTGACTGCATAGACCTGACCCTTTCCCGGTCCATGGTACAGCAGTCCACCGTTGTGACTGAACCCGTAGTAGCCCCAAACGTATTGTAGGTGTCTACGGTAATCGTCCCACGTTGGGAAGTAGCTTCGATAATCTTCCAAGCTTTTGTCAATGCGAAAGTGCTTGTACGATTTTTCCAATGCCAATTCCCATAGTGTGGGATACTCAGTCGGTTCAGCTTCCCATGCTTTCGGATCAAGCTCTTTGGCTTTGTCATGCACTTGATCTCGGGTGATCAATCTGTACCAGCAGATAGAAAACCCATTGAACGTCCCATCATCATGCAAAACCACCTTGAATCTCGGCAGTTCGACTTTCTTACCTGAATCTTTCGGGGTTACATCGTCATTCCCCCCGTAGTTATTCAATCGATCCAAGTTACGAGCCAAGTCATCTGCCAGTTCATTTGCAAGCTCTATCTTCCCAGCATGGGCCAGCCCCGTAAGCCATCCAATGATGCTCGCCATTCTTGCTTGGCCGCCCTCACTGAAGTGGATTTGCTTCCAACGATGCCCTCGGACATGATCGTACAGAACATCCATTATGTGTTTCAGGTTCTCATTCTCTTCTATCTTCTCAGCTACTTCGCTCATGCTTTCTCCAAAAGGTCGATAATTCGAACGTCAAACTTATCTTCAAACCAATGCCAAATCTCAAAACGGCACGTTCCTTTACTAAAGATATGGAAGTCTTTTTCAATCTCTCCTTTGTCGTTTATTGGGGTCTTGCTCAATCTCTCCCACAATAGGCTACATGCCATTGTCATTCCATAAGTGCTCATACCTTTCTCCTGTCAAGTATGTACTCCAAGACCTCTCTGATCTCTTCTGCATGCTCATCTGATACGTCCAATCGCTCCAGAACCCCGTAATCGTCCAGATCTCTCGTCACCTCTGCCAGTATGCTCATAGCCGACAGCAGCACATCTCTTAGCTCATAGGTCATCTGCCACTCTTCTAATTTCAGTCGCGGAACCCCGATTTGGGGGCATCGACTGGTTTGCTTCCGAAAGAAACTATCTTCCCATTTCATTGCACCTTCTCCAGTCGAGTCACTGTGAACTTGCCATGACCGAGCTTTCGGACTGCTCCAACAGCATTTTGCTGGGCTGCATCCATGATGCGACAAATGTCCTCATCTCCCAATTCCAGTCTCTTTCTCGACTTGTCCAGTTCCTTTGAAATCACCACGAATCGAACCCTCCTGCGTTGCGTGTATTCGGACTTCTTCAGGATCGAGCGGGGACCGCTTGCATCCACTACATGACCACAAATCTCAATCAAGCCGTCCGGCTCTTCCACGAAATCCCAGTTATCGTCATAGAAGTAGAGTTTGTTGCTGTCTCTGCCATCAAACACCACTCCATTTTCATCGCATGCTCGAACAGATGTGGCATGCTGGATGGTTTGTTTGAAGCCCTTCTTGCTCATAGTCAGACCCAAGGTCGTTATGACATCAAACAGACAGGCTTTCATCTGGTACGCCCCTATGTGGGGCCCAATCTCGTCTGCCTCAAAGACGTTAGAGCGCAAACGCTCTGCATCCTCAATCGCCTCATCTGCACCTTCCCCAAACAGATGCTCAATCTCTCTCTCGACAAGCTCATTCACAAGCTCATCTGTGACGACAGTCGTTGGATCCTTCTTCTCTTTCTTCGCTTTTCGTACCAGTTGGGCTCGAACCATGCCCTTAATCATATCTTTCTGGAGTGGCTTCCCCGCAAGGCATCTATCGTTGAAGAGAATTTCCACGAGCCATTTGTTTTCTGTTTTGCTTATTTTCGCAAAGGTTTTCATTAAATCTTTCATTGGGTTCCTTGTTTGGTTTTGCTCATGCTCTTGTCCCCAAAAGGGACGGTCTCGTTCGGGCCTGTCGCGTTTTGTCATTTGTTGTGTCGTGGTGTGATCCGGCGGGATGGGTCCAGTCATTCGATATGTGTTGATTTGTCTTGTCACGTCCAGTCAATCGTCTTGTGGCGGCGCGTCCTGTTTAGTCACTTGTCGTGTAACGCTGCGTTCCAATATGTTCGGTCAATCGTCTTGTTCTTCGTCATCCGATAGCTCGCTCCAGTCAACGCCCATGGTGGCTCTCGGTCCATCCTCTCCTTCAACCCAAATGTCAATGATGATTCCATCCGCTCCAATGTCCACTTTTGTCATTAGTAGCTTTCCCGTACTGGGATGAGGAGTGTGAACCCACACCCCATCATCTACATGCTCTATCTCACAGTCATGCTTGTTCATGATGCTTTCTCCAGTTCTCCACCCATGTTGTTGCTGCCGAAGACATAGTCGCCATAAATCCATTCCGCCAACCCGCTCTCACCATGGTCGTATCCAATGAATCCTGTACAAGCGTCAATCTCCTCCCAGTGTGTGTGCCCAAGATTACACTCCTCACCGCGATAAACTATGCCCATGTAAATCTCACCTCTGAGATAGCAGTCATACTCCTTTACTTGTGACTTCATGCTCTCTTCGGCTTGGTTTTTATCATCATACTTCCTCACATCTACGGCAATCACGCCAACCATCCCGCTATCCCATGAACAGGCAAAGCCGCTGGTATTCATAGACAGTCCACTGTGGTCATACAGGTAGAGTGGGAGCATTACCACGTGGTCAAAAGGACAATCAAGCTCTCCAGCGACATACTTTTGCACTGCATACATCAAGTCGAAGTCTTCATGATCATCATCTTCTTCAAGGTCTTGCTCTTCGTTGTGCCAGTCTTCCAGATCACCAGCACATGGCAGTTCTTTATCTCCCAGCTTGTATCGACTGTGACGGCAAAACATCACCGCATCGTATTCAGACCATTCCCTTGGGTTTTCGTAACACTCGTCGTTTTGTATCACTACTTTGGTCAGCCCATCTTTGGACATCAAGGTTTGTGATCCATACTCCAACACTTCTATCAACTCTTCATACTTCATCATTGTCGTCCTCTCCATGTCTGTGCCATTCCCCATCCTCAGTCATGTACCAGTAGTCGTCAATCGTTTTCCCCCATACAAAGGAGCCTGCCCCACCTTCCACGTTCTCTTCCAGTAGGCAACCCGACCAAAAGACCACAAGGTGTTTCTCTCCCCCGGTGTCTTCGTTCCACATCTCGATGTGCCAATTCTGTTCGAGTGCAAAGTAGTTCGGAGCCCGCTGCAAGAGGCTGTCAATGTCGTGACGGGTGAATTGAGTAGCTTTATTCATATCTTCCCTCCATCCTGCACTATGATTCCTGTTCTCCATGCTCCGTAGTCATCACGCTCATCCCTTTCGGGTGGACGGGAGGCTGATCTCGCCTTCCTCTTCTCTGCCTGTCTGGTGACCATCTCATCGTATTTGATCTCCCATTGCTCAGTCAATGCAGCGAGATCCTTTCCTTGCACTCGTATGGCATCGCTGCACATTGCAAGCTCGTTGTCTCTTGGACCGTAAGCCTCCCATTCAGTCACCAACTGGATGTTTCGCTGACGTTTATCGCTCCAGACATGCTCCCATTTGTTGGGAGCTATGTAGTACACGGCTCGCCGCCAACCGAGTTCAATCTTAATCCATCGGGTAGCTTCAAACGATGTCCCTTTCCGTCGTTTGTTGTCCATCATTCCCTCGTATAGGTGAGTCTCTCGTATTCATCCTCTAAATCTCCATCCGTAGAGTTCAGGGCTTGCGCTTTTCCTGTTTGTAACTCCACAACCTCTACCAGCATAGGCTCGTCATTTTGTATCGCCCACTTCACCATCAACCACGCTTCTTTGTGGTTTTCAGCAGTAATCTCTTCGTGTATCACCACGCTATACGTTGGCATCAGTTGCTCCATCCGTGGTGATGTACTTTCGACCATTCTCTGTATCGACCTTCCATCCCAATCTCTCAGCGACTTTGGCATAGAGTGTTGCGAAGTGGGCTCCACTGAAGGAGTATCCACAGCCATCTATGCCGCACAGCCTGAAGCTGTACTCATCTTCCGGATCGGGTCTAAACTGCGCTACTACCCAACCTGAATCAAAGAGGTCTTCATCCGTGATTACCTCATCAGGCATATGGAACCAGTTCCATGCCCACGGAGAGCCGAGCCGATTCTGCTCTCGCTCTTCCATCGCTTCTTCAGCAAAATGTTCTGCATCCGATTCCTCTGCAAAATCGTGTCGATCACCATAGGCATCTTCCACAAAGAAGCACTCGCCCCCATCTTCATCCATCTCGGTTTGCACTTCAATTTGCTCTTGCACAATCTCCCAATGCTCCCAGCCTTTCGCAAGGAGACAGAGTGTCATTCCCGGCATGAATCTCTTCATGAACCGATCCACACCCGTTTCAAACTCTCGATCCTCGTAGTTGCACCGATCAGGTACAAGCTCTGTCAAACTCACAACTTCTGCTATCATCTGTTCTTTTGTCCAAGTCACTTTTTTCTCCTCAACAGCCAAACCGAAATTCGGCCATCTGCTCTTGCATGTAATCATACTCATCTTGATTATCGCCTGTCATTGCTCAGATTGATCCGCTCCATCGCTGCTTGCCTGTCGTGATAGCTCATTGTCTCTCCTTTTTCTCGAAGAACTC
>Ga0209362_1003778_pt1 | contig 10224 bp, 10 predicted proteins | sample SaaInlV_165m_DNA_FD_184680 | JGI IMG/M metagenome (GOLD analysis project Ga0209362, IMG submission 184680) | Marine microbial communities from expanding oxygen minimum zones in the Saanich Inlet - Saanich Inlet SI037_S3LV_110m_DNA (SPAdes)... | ecosystem: Environmental > Aquatic > Marine >...
CTGGAAAGATTAATTCTGAAAAATATTTTACGGATATAAACGAAAAAAATATAAGTCAAAACCAAGGAACTTTTGGAGTTGTTGTTGCTGCCAGATCCGAATGGATTGCAATATATCATGCATTTAAAGATAAACCTCTTCTTGGCCATGGCTCATATCCAGTTGATAAAAACTATTATTATACAAGTAAAATTGGTGAATTTTTGTATGACAATAATTATATTGATATTATACCAAATTATCACAAAGTATTTGAGACGACGCTTCGAAGCTTCACTACAAGAATGGAAAAGCAAATACCATCCCATTCATTTTATGGATTTCATCTAATTTGTTATGGATTTCTTGGTTCATTATTTATGATTGTTTTACTTTATTTTATTACAAAGACTTATCTCAATCATTGTAGATACTTAAATTTTTATTTTCATTTTCATTTTATTACCTTTGTTTATAATTTTTATTTTTCCCCATGGGGTGCAGCTCATAGAGTTCCTGTAGCACTCTTCTTAGTTATATTGATATTAAAATCCGACTTACTTTCCAAAAATAAAAATCTTAAATCTTAAAATAATTTGAATATTTTTTTATAAACATTTCTTGATTAAATAGTTTAATTGTTTGTGTGTGATTTTTTTTAAATGCTTTATTTAATATTTCAGGTTTTTTTCTTAGTTTATATAGCTCTTTCAACCACTCTTTAGAATTAGTTTGATCTACGAATGAAACACCTAAATTTTTATTTTTAAAGTCAGTAAATATTTTTGATGTTACCAGATAATTACCACAAGCTAAAGCTTCCATGCAGGTTCTTGCCAAACCTTCTGAATAACTTGGAAAAATACAAACATGATTTTTAATCATTGTTTCAATAATATAATCTACTTTTTTATTAATTAAAAAACTTATATTTTTTCTTCTTAATTTTTCAATTTTTTTTTTATATTTAAAATCAAATCCATTAGTTATTATTGTTAAATCAATTTTTTTTTCATTATAGTTTTTCATTATATCTATCAAAACATCTGCACCTTTTCTTTCAACAAAACTACCAAAATAAAAAACTTTTAGTCTTTCATTTTTGACAAATTTTTTAACGAATTTTTTTTTCTTTAAATTTTTTATATAATTTTCAGCGAGTCTAGCTACACCTTTAAAAAATAATTTTTTATTTTTTTTTAAATTTTTTTGAAAGTATAGTTTATTTGTGTATAATGATTGTTCTCCAAGTATTATTAAATTTTTAGATAAATCTAGATCATGTTTAATATGAATAAATAATCCATCTAACCTATCTTTAAATCTAATATTTTTTGTAATTCTTCCTTTTTTTTGTACAGCAGAGAAAAAAATTTTTGGGTGTACGTTTTGATGCTCTACAAAAACTTTGAAATTTTTGTTTCTAATTAGTGAATTTCCTCCATAGCCAGCCCTACATAAATATATATATTTTTGATTTAAGGGTAAATTTTTTAAAAACTTATTTGAACTTATTTGGTATAATTTTGCTGCATTAAAATCTATGTATTTATATATTTTTTTAAGACCATCAAAATGATTGTATAAATTTCTACCTATTTGATAGAATATTTCTGATATAAAAAATGATTGTATTTTTTTGTCTGGAATTGAGATTTTTCTATTTATTATTCTTTGAATAGGCCCAAATTTATCAATATGTAAAATTTTAAATAAGGTTATTAATTTTTTAAAAGGATAAACACCTGTCAACAAAACTACATCATAGCCTTTTTTGTGCAATCCTTCAGCAACAAACCTTAATGGAAAATTTGTAAACCCATTTGAAATTATTATTTTTTTCATTGTATTTTGATAATTAATTTTATTTTTTTAATTATATCCAAATAATATATTTAGGTTATAAATGATAGATGACTAGTCCTAAAATTAGTATAGTAACTATATCTTATAACCAAGGATCTTTTTTAAAAGAATGCCTTTCTTCCGTTGCATCACAAAATTTTGTTAATTATGAACATATTGTAGTCGATGATGGAAGTACTGATGATAGTAGAGAAATTATTCTTGATTTTAAAGATAAGGTTATACCATTTTTTAAAGAAAATTCTGGTCCTGCAGATAGTTTAAATGCTGGTTTTAAAATAGCTAGAGGTGAAATTTTTGGCTATATTAATTCTGATGATTATCTTTTGCAAAATACACTTCATGATGTTGATGCATTGTTTAATGCAACAAATGATTTTGACGTAATTTATGGAAACGGTTATATAGTAGATTCTAATTCACATTATACAAAAAAAATGATTTCTAAAATTTTTTCTATGGAGGATTATTTTTATGGTCGATCAAAAATTTGCCAACAAGCAACTTTTTTTAAAAAAAAAGCATACTTTGATGTTGGTGGTTTTAATATAGAAAATAATAGTTCTTGGGATTTTGAGCTGTTTGCTGATATGTATAAAAAAAAATATAATTTTAAAAAAGTTAATAATTTTTTGGGTGCTTTTAGAATTTATAGTGGATCAATGACAGGATCTAAAGATAAAACTAAAAGAGATGCTCAATATATACGGTTACAAAAAAAATATTTTGAAAAAGAAAAAAATAACTTCGATCTTTTATTAACTAAAATGTTTTATTTTATTGATAGAATTTTCAACTTAAAATTATTTATCAATAAAATTACTGACTTTTATAAAGTTAAAAAAAAAATAAAAATTAGCTAGTTTAACTAATAGTATTTATTAATTCCTGTATATCTATAATATAACTCTGTCTTGATCCATTATGAGAAGAATCAATACTAATTTTATTACTATTATGGTTCCATCTTGGATGAAGATCATATTTCAAATTTTTATTTTTAAGATAGTTACTCACTTTAAATTCACCTACAATGTGGGTCTTGTTTTTAATTAAATCATATAATAATAATTTTTGGTAACCAATTTTGTTAGCATAAGTATCGGTTATTAAAAATTTTCCATTTTTTGATATTTGAGGATGACCATCTTCTGTAAGATTATTGTCATCTAATTTTATTAATTTATAGGGATTATTGAGTTTAATTATATGGTAATGAGTAGAAATAATCTTTTGCTGAATACTAGGTTTTAATAATTTTATAATTTTTTTAATAGATGATACGACATATTTTTCTAAATATTTATTAAATCTAATTTTTTCATATTTTGGAGAAAGATTTCTACACCAAACAACAATTGTATCATTGTCAATCCACTCAAAATGAGAAACTTTTTCTCTAGCTAATAATGTATGAGTATTTTTATTTAAATCTGTGCAAATAAAATATGAAATTAGAATACCTGATTCATTGAGAAATCTTAATAACGATACAAATTTATCACCATGTGGACTGAATGTGGGATGTGCAATAAAAAAATATTGATTTGATTTTTTTAAACCACATAAATCAGCAGCTTCTTCTATTGAAAGAACTAATTTCTGGTTATTATAAAAATCAGATAAATAAACTCCATCATTTGCAGGCTGTTTTTCAAACTCAATTTTATCAGTAAATTCGTAACCATAATTTTTCCAAAAATGTCTTATTCTAGAATAATTTATATATAAAAATTTTTTATTCTTTTGAGATAATGAATATATTGGATTTTCAAGTATTTTTTTTTGTTTATTATTAATATTATATATGCAGGATTTATTTTTTTTATTTCTTTTGATATTATAGATAATTTCTTCACAATTTAACCACTGAAGTCTTGATCCTTGTTCCCAGCTCCAAGAATCTGTTTCATCAATCTTTTCTATTATAGATTCTTGGCTATGCCATAAACAAATTTCAGCTTTAATATTATTTGATAAATCAGTATTTTTTAGAGGAAATCTGTGTATTGTTAAAATATTATCATTACTTTTATTAAAGGGACTTATATCATGATATCCAACTGTGTGATCATAATCATTAGTTGTTTGTGTTTCAATTGCTGCATACTTATTTAGATTGTAATTCAATTATAATTCCAATGATTGAGCTATTAAATTAGCAGCATGTTCTGGTGTTTTTGTTTTACCAAATTCAAAAGCATTTTTTTGAAAATTATCTAAAATTTTACTTTCTTTTGTTAATAATCTTAAATGATCAACCAATTCATTTTTATTTTCAATATCAAAAACTAGTCCAATTTTATTATCTATACATTCCGTTCTTAAACCGACCATATTACTTAATATTAAAGCACAACCAAATTGCACTGCTTCAGCAGCAATATTTCCATGTGTATCTCCAAGTTCTGATGGTAAAACAAGGATTTCAGAATAAGTAAAAAAATTAATTAAACTTTTTTGATCTTGAAAGTCTAAAAATTTGATATTTTTTAATTTATTTGATCTATTTTTATCTTCAATTTTAGCTTTAAGTTCACCGTTACCAACCATAATTAAGAACCAATCATTGCTTAAGTTAGCTTCAATAAAAGCATCATATAAATATTCAGGATTTTTTCTTTTAATGAAACGCCCTCCAAAAAAAATAAATTTTTTATTATTTGGTAAATCATATTTATTAGTAAATTTTTCTTTGTTTAATAATAAGTTTTTATTAATACTTAATAATTTAGAATATTCTCCTTGACAATGATCTATAAAAACAAAACTTTTTTTTTTTGCACCAAAATCTAAAAAAAACTTTTCATTTAAATTATGGATTGTCCAATATTCATCAATAAAAAAATTGGCAAATCTATAATAAATAAATCTTATAATTTTCTTAAGTAAATTTTTTTTTCCAAGATTATAGCTAATAGATCTCATTATCGTTTTTTTATTAAATAATTTTGCAATTATCAATCCAAATATATGTGGAAAGCTGTAACCATGAAATATTATAGTATTATAATCGGAACTAATTAGGAGTTTAACTAGTTTTACTGTTATTTTTAACTTAAAGAAAAAACTAAAATCATATGTTTTTTTTTCTTCGTTAAATAAGCTTTCATGAGAGTATCCTTCAAATTGATCTATCCCAAAATCAATTATTTTTTTAAACTCAGGATCAAAATATTTGGAAGAGATTTTTTGCCAATAGATTGCTTTGAAATCAACATTTTTTTTAATGGATAACTCCCGAAAAAGTGGGGTTAAATTATGAATTTGATGAGTTAGTATGTATAATAATTTCATTAAATATTAATTACTATTACATTTTAACAATAATGAATAATAAAAAAAAAATAGCAGTAGTTGGTGCGGGGTTATTTGGATGTACAATAGCTCTATTATTGTCAAAAAAATATGATGTTGATTTATTTGATAGAAAGCCAAATATTTTAAATGAAGCTTCGATGTGTAATCAATTTAGATTCCATGAAGGTTTCCATTACCCGCGATCAGTCAAAACTTTAAATGAAGTTAAAAGTGCAAATAAGAAATTTATTAATTTCTATGGAAATGATGTTTTTGGAAAAACTAACAATTATTATGGTGTTGCTAAAAACTACAGTCAAACAAATTTTAAATCGTATTTAAATTTCTTAAAGAAAAATAAACTTAAATTTAAAATTAAAGAGAATTCAAAATTGATATCAACTAATGTTGAAGGTGTTATAACATCAAATGAATTAAATTTAGATTATTTTAAAATAAAAAAAATAATAGAAAATAAAATAGATAAAAGCTCAATCAAGTTAAAGTTAAGTTCACAACTAGATTCAAGCATAATAAAATATAAAAAATATGATAAAATTATCCTTTGTGCTTATAAAAATAACAACAATATATTAAAAAATCTTGGATATAGAATATATAATAAATTTAGATATGAATTAATTGAAAAAATTATAATTAAATTACCAAAAATATATAAAAAAATTAGCTTTGTAATTCTAGACGGTAATTTTGTTTGTGTTGACCCTTATTTGGGAACACCTTATCATTTACTTAGTCATGTTAAGCACTCTAAATTAAAAATAATAAATAAAAAATTTTGTAAATTTTCTAAACAATATGACAAGTTACTAGTTGATGTAAAATTTAATAATAAAAAGAAATCAAGATTTGATCAATTTATAACTGATGGTTCAAAATATTTACCATTTTTAAAAAAAGCTCAATACATATACTCATACTTAGTGGTAAGAACTATAAAATCCAATGTAGAAAAAACATCTGAAAGAACTAACCTAATACAAAATGAAGGAGATAAAATTATAACTGTACTTAGCGGTAAATGGAATACTTGTGTTTCAGTGGCAAAACAAATTAATCAAATGATTTGATTTTTATCTAATGTAACTCTAAATAAACTAATTTATTATAATTATATAATCAATGATTAAAAAAAAAGTAGGTGTTATCGGTTACGGAAAATGGGGAAAAATTATTGTAAATGAACTTTGTAAAATTTCAAACATACAATTCATTTTAAGAAGTAAAGATGATTATAAAAATTACACCAATAAAGTAGATTGGATTTTTGTTTTAACACCCAATAATACCCATTATTCAATTACAAAATTTTTTTTAAAAAAAAAAATAAATGTTTTTTGTGAAAAACCACTTTCATTAAAAATAACTGAAGCTAAAAAATTAGTTACTTTGTCAAATAGCAATAATGTAAAATTATATATTAATGACATTGAAAATTTTAAAAATAAGAAGATAAAAGTTAACAAACTAATTAATCATATAATTAGGACAAAAAAAGACGATATCACTTCAAATTCATTACTTTATAGACTTGCTTACCATGATTTTTATTTACTAAGTAAGTATATTTATTTAGATAAAATTAAATTAATTAAGTCAAAAAAAATTAATAAAAAAAAATTAAATTTTGAAATTATTTTAAAAAATAATCAAGTTTTTAATTTCTATTATGACATTAATAGAAATCCTGCAGAACACATTATAAATAAAACAAAATTTCATATTTATAATATAAACCCAATTAAAAAAATGTTAATGTCAATTCTCTATAAGAGCCATACTAGTTTTAAGAAAAATAATCAAGATGCATTAAATTGTATTAAACTAATTACAAAAGTTAAAAATAATATATAAAACATTCTATGATTATTATTACAGGTTCTACAGGTTTAATTGGCTACTCAGCATCTGATTATTTTTTACAAAAGAATATTAAAGTAATTGGTATAGACAATAATATGAGAAAATATTTTTTTGGAAAAATTAGTTCTAATAAATTTAAAGAAAATAGATTAAAAAAAAATAATAACTACATCCACTACAGTACTGACATTAGAAACCAAAAAAAAATTTATGATATCTTTAAAAAATATAAGAATAAAATTAAAGCAATAATTCACACAGCTGCTCAACCATCACATGATTGGGCTGCAAAAGAACCTCATACTGATTTTAGTATTAATGCAACTGGTACATTAAATCTCTTGGAAGCATATAGAAATTTTTGTCCTGAAGCCTCATTTATTTTTACTTCAACAAATAAAGTTTATGGTGACACTCCTAATTATCTTCCTTTAATTGAGTCCAAATCACGATTTGAAATTAATAAAAAACATAATTTTTTTCAAAAAGGTATTAATGAAACAATGTCTATTGATAACACAACACATTCTTTATTTGGAACATCTAAGTTATCTGCAGATTTAATGGTGCAAGAATATGGAAGATATTTTAATCTAAATACAGTTTGTTTTAGAGGAGGATGTTTAACTGGAGAAAATCATTCTGGTGCTGAACTACATGGCTTTTTATCTTTTTTAGTTAAATCAATCATGAGAGATAAGAGATATTATATATTCGGTTATAAAGGAAAACAGGTAAGAGACAATATTCACAGTTTAGATGTAATTAGTGCATTTAATGAATTTATAAAAAAACCCAAACCTGGTGGAAAAGTATATAACCTTGGTGGTGGGAGAGAGAATAGCTGTTCTGTTTTAGAGGCAATTCAAATTATTGAAAACATATCTAACAAAAAAAGTAAATATGAAATTTCAAAAAAAAATAGAATTGGCGACCATATTTGGTGGATATCAGATAATTCTAAATTTATTAATGATTACCCTAAATGGAAAATTAAAATATCACTTTATAAATCTTTAGAACGAATGATTGATTGCTGAATATATTGATTATGATTTATCTTGCTTAAATTTACATTCTCATTCATAAGTTGATTAAGCATTTGTTTATCTATCTTTTTGAATATTTGTTCATCTAAGTTCATCTAAATTAAGGTCAAATTCAAATGTACTCAAAAGGATAATTTTATTAACTTAGTTATTTTTCTCATTTAAAATAAAAAAACTTATAAATTTATTATTTCTCTTTATGAGTCTTTTTCTACAAGGTAGTTAGAAAATATTCATTTTTAATAGTTCATTGCAAATTTTATTTAAATTTAATACAATATTATTTGTTGATTAATTTTTTTATAAGTCCGGGCATATTTAGACTATTTTTAGCAACACTAGTTTTTGTGCATCATTTATCAAGCATACATATTGGCAATTCTGCAGTGTTTGCATTTTTTTTCTTAAGTGGGTATTGGGTTTCAAAAATGTATCAAGAAAAATATTATCTTGCTAAAAACTCAATCATTTCATTTTACATTTCTAGAATTTTAAGGATTTTCCCCATTTTCATATTATCAACTGTTCTTTTTTTATTTTTCGATTTTATTTTAAATCTAAATTATATAAATTATGAAAATTTGACATGGTTACCTAATTATGTAATTTTTGGTTGGCATTTATTTGAAAAAGAAAATGCAATTTTAATTCCCGCTTGGAGTCTTAATATAGAATTAATTTTTTATTTAATTTTACCATTAATATTATATTTCAAAAACTATATTCTAAATATTTTTGTATCTTTTCTAATTTTTGTTTTATTTTTTTATGATTATTTTATTTCTCCAAGTCAAATTTTTTATGGTTATTTTATTTTTTTTTTATTAGGAATTTATTTATATAAATTTCAAATTAAAATTTCAAAATTTCTAGGAATGTTAAGTATAATTCTATTTTTTACTTTAATCATTTTTTTTCTTTTTCTAGATAAAGAGATAAATCCAATGATAGGAGGTTCAAATCCAAGTATATTTTTTATAAATTATAATAAATTCTTTAATTTATTAATTGCTTTTCTTCTGATTCCATTTGCAATTATTACATTAAATACAAAAAACAATTCTAAAATTGATAGATTTTTTGGAGACATGTCTTACCCATTATATTTAATTCATTGGATTACTGTTATTTTTGTGTCAAGATTCAGTCATATAAATTTTTTTGAGCGTTTTTCTTATGTAATTATTGCTGTTATTACCACATATATATTTTGTGCTTTAATTACACTATATTATGACTCTTACTTTGAAAGGATTAGAAAAAATATTTTTTTAAAAAGTAATAAATAAAAAAACCCCCAGAAATTTCTTTCTGAGGGTTCTAATTTTGTTTAGTATTTGTATCTAGAGTGTTCTCTAGATGGAACCGTATTACATTCTCATTCACTAGTTCAATTAATCTTAATTTACTTATCTTTTCTTAAAATTGTTCATCTATGTTCATCTAAATTAAGGTCAAACTCAAAAGGAACTCAAAAGATAGTGTGTGAATAATTGGAAAGTTCAACTTTAATTAAAAGTATGTTCATTATATCTTTAGTAATGGATGTTGAACTATCATTAATCAAATTTATCAATCACTACACCAAACATAACCGAGATGATAATGGAGAAAAATATAGTGAAGACCAAGCAAATTTAATTGAAACTTTTGGATATTCATTTGTAGAACATATTCATCCAAGAGTATTTGAGAAAAATATTACTGAAAACAAGATGAAAGTAAAATCTAAAAGACTAAAAAGTGATTTTGTTAAAATTCCACTAAATCCAGTTCAAGTACTTCATTTTAAATTATTATATAATCTTGCTTATATTAAGCGTTTTTATCCTGCTAAAATTTCTAAGTTTAATTTTTCAGAGGATTTGAGTGAATTATTAGACAATGAAGATAAGATAATTAATTTATATTCAGAAGTGAAAAAGATTGATTTAAATTAATAAGACTATTTTTTTCTACAACTGAAATTTATTTTACCATTTCTACCCATATCGGGATTGTAAACAATATCAAATGTCCCACTCTCTGTAATAGTATTAAATGTTAAAGTAGTTGTAAGATTTTTTACTTTTTGAACTGATACATAATTATAGTTTGTGGATAAATTTTTATCAAATGTAAACCCACCCCCAGTAGTTGTTCTTGT
>Ga0209362_1003787_pt1 | contig 10207 bp, 11 predicted proteins | sample SaaInlV_165m_DNA_FD_184680 | JGI IMG/M metagenome (GOLD analysis project Ga0209362, IMG submission 184680) | Marine microbial communities from expanding oxygen minimum zones in the Saanich Inlet - Saanich Inlet SI037_S3LV_110m_DNA (SPAdes)... | ecosystem: Environmental > Aquatic > Marine >...
TCGCCTACGCCGAAGAATCTGATTTATCATAGAGCCGGGGCATCTCTGGATGAGAACTCCATAACCCAGCTTGTTTCTACCAGTCTCGCCACGCAAGACAGGGGTCGATTGATGCTTGTCGTTACCTGCAATCTGTTGATCCCGGACTATCTCAACATTCCTACATCCTTCGACGACTAACCAATGTTTTCTTATGCTCAAATGGCAGGCCGAATCCACAAAGAGGCCCTAAAAAAGAATCCTCGCGTAGAGCGGGATCTTGCAGCCAAGCAGAAAAAACAACTCCATCGTCGGAGGATACGGATCAACACTGGACACAATATAGTCACTGCTTTCTTGGAGCCTCAATACAAATACCCTGATCAGTTTATCGACGCTGAAACAGGATTGCCTTTTCCTCTGTATCAAAACTGCGTGATTGCTACATACTACACAGTGGTCATTGAAGGGAAGAAACGTCTCTTCTACAGAAAAATGCAAACTAAAACTGAAGGTCAAGACGTTTGGACAAGACGAGCGCTTTATCCATCAGACCTTTGGATGCAGGCTCCCTTTGCAGGGGAACATGGCCGCAACCTTCATCTCGGACTCAAGAGTTCTCGCGCTACCCCTGAGGGTGGAGTCTATACGGTGCTTCAGGGGCAGGCGGAAAACGAATACCTTCAATATGCCTCTGAAGGAACTCGATGGGCCCCTATTGGTGATCAACAACAAGGATTCAATCTGGAAGCAGAAGAAATAGCAGAAGAGGATGTCTTCGAGAGTTATGATCGTTGGTTTAACGAAAACAAAGCCGAGCTTTCAAATTTTGATCCTGAACTTTCAGTAGACACCATTATTAAACCTCAGTACACAAAAATGCAAGTGGGGAAAGACGAGATTTTATCTATTGATCCTGTTCTGCACATACCTGTGACCATCTACGCTTTAAAGGCTTTGGACTCACTAATGGCAGAGGGTAGTCCGATGAGCGCGGGTCAGGACAGGAAACAGTGGAACGTAAAAGGCGTACTCGATTCACCTTTTTATAAAAAATACAAAAACCAGATCAACGCCGCGCTTTCACGCTTAGGGGAACGTCCGCTTTTCTCCGGCCCATCTTCAAGTCCCGCTACTCCGATTCCAGAAGGGCCCGGAGGGCTTAGTCTGAAGCCCGCTCCGCCGGAACTCTTGGATGAGGGGTCAGATAGAACATTGCATCTTATATGGAAGGGATTCATGGGGGCTTTCAGAAAAACACGGGATGAACACCCCGGCTCATCTCCCGCCCAAGAGATCGACAAAAATACGATGCCTACACTGAGTAAGTATCTACTTATTTGCTGCCTGAGGGGGGACGATGTCTTCTTTGATGAGGTCGCTTTCGAGAAGAAAACCGCAAAAGGTAGAAACTGGGCAAAGAAACACTTGGTTCCATCTGGCTTGACATTAGAAATGACTGTACCCGCCTTAACGGCCGCCTACGCAAAAGCAGTGCGGAGCGAAGGGCCTCCCTTTGCAGTGGGTCTTACGGCAAAACAAGTAAAGGCCAACGTCGCTTTCTTCAAAAAATATGCAGGAACCTTTGTGACCCACGTCCGTACATCTTTAAACAAGATCGCTGTGAGCGATCTTGAAACCGCAGGCGATATAAGGAAAATCCTTCTTCGGCTCAAGCCTCTACTGGTCTTTAAAGCGATCTTAATTTATAAAACAACAACGGCACAAACGCTTATCGAGAATCCCCGAAGGGTTAGATTTTAGCGCCTTAAAACATTGCAAAGTTCAGTCAATCGGGCAAGGAAATTTGGATCGGAATTGATTTTCCGGAGAAGGCGAAATTTTACTACCGCAGCATCGTCTCCCGTGGCTTCCGCAATGACGGGCGTGGCCGTATCCACTGCTTTCTTCGCTTCTGCTGGTTTAGGCAGCGCAGTTCCCTTCTTCCTTCTCACTCTGGGAGTAAGCTTCGGCGGTCGAGTGTAAGCTGGCCTCGCGCTCTGGAGACCTAATTTCTTTTGCAGCACCTCAATCTCTGGGGCGACTGCCGATTTAAGAGAGGGCATCTCTTTGACTAAAAGCTCCCACAAAAGTATCCGCGCTTTCCACGCAGTCTCGTAGATCGTCGCGACAGATACTCCCGCCAACAAAGACAAGGGTTTGGGTTTTCCTGCAGAAACTACGTCGTTTTTTTCAAGGTTAGAGAGAGTCGTCCAGCCGGGCCCCTTACTCATCCGAAATCCGACAAAGAATTTAAGCATCTGTGACGCATTTCCTGTGCCGATCACAGCGCGTAGGAGACTTTGGTATTCGTCCTTCAACGCATACCGCGCCTCCTTGGGTTGAAAAACAGTAACTTGATCCCCGCTCTTTACAGCCCCCTTTACAGCCCCCTTTACTTTAATTCGATTAGCGATCTGCCAAATAGAATCATTCCGGCCAATGGCTTCGAAGGCTTCCCGGTAAGTAGTTTGCGCATGCGTTTGGAGTTCTGCCCACGAAATCACCTGTTGGGCTCTGTTTCCGGGTCTTGCCTTTACGTTGGTTCCCACATACTCCACGGCGTCAGCAGTGACTGCAATTACGGTCTTCAAGTTGAAGTTTTTGCTGTCTACCTCAGGCCCCACAGCAGTCACGATCATGGCTGCGGCATCATCTGCATCATTATCCTGCAATAATTTAACAAAAGTGTTTTGGTCGAAATCAGGATTTCTTCGTCTTCTTCTATACCGCATCATGTCCCCCAAAAAAGGGGCCAAGAGCATACCACTCTCAGCCCCTTTGGAATGCTATTTCACTAACCAACCAATCAATCAATAATCGAAATCTTCTTGGTCTTCATAAAAGATGTCTTCCAGTTCGGCTGGATTCTCCAACAGATAATCGATCATCATCTCATCACTCATCGAGGCGGGATTACGCTTACGCTTGGCTCTCCGAACGCCTTCCCACTTCTTAGCACTTCCACCTTTCGCTTTGAGTGCTTTGATTTTAGCCTTACGCTTAGAAATGCTATCCAAACGCTTGCCTGAAAGCTTGCCTTTATACCCAAGGCGACGGAGCGTAACTCCAGCCTCAGCGAAGGAAGATCCCTTCGTGCGACGAACGCCTTCCCATTTCGTGGCTTTAGCGCCTTTCTTCTTCAGTAGGCTGATCTTGGCCCTACGCTTGGCGACAGTGTCCAGAGATTTGGTGGTAAGCTTGCCTTTGAATCCGAGACGGCGCAAGGTTGTTCCTGCTCGGGCGAAAGAACTGATACCGCTTTTAGAAGCACTTCTCTTGGCAGTGGTCTTGCGCTTGGATTTGGATTTTGAACCTCCAGCAGATCCGCCAGTTTGGTCATACTTCGCTTGACGACGCATGAAGTCCGCCACATTGGCTTCATTGTAGAATACCTTCGGAGCTTTCTTGGCGAAACCAGAGACTTGCCAACCCTTAGGAACTTTTTTGACCTTTAGACGGCCAACCGATTTGGGGTAACTTCCGACCTTGCTGAGTTTTTTGCGCCGCGAGTGGGCTCCTGCATTACTTCGAATGATAGCCATTGCTGACCTCCCTAAACATAATAGTGTTGTTTAATTTTGTATGCCCCAGCCCCTATCAAAAGGAGGACAGAGGCGTATAAGGTGTACTTAAATACTGGACGCTCCAAAACAGGAGTTAAAAACCCCTGCTTCATCGCCTGATTAAAAAGAGATGGAAGGCCATCATCTAAAAACAGATCTGCCTCTTTATTTCGTCGCTTTTCGAGTCCTGCCATATAGCCAATGCCCGCACCTGTGTAAGGCCCGGAACGAATGACTTGAGACGCACCCACATAATCACCTTGATTAAGAGCTTCTATGGCTCTTTTAAGGAATGAAGAATTAACGCCCACATTATACGCATAAGAAGTCAACGAGTTCATCATCGATTGCGTTATAGGGGCAGTAAGCTTCTCGTTTACACCATCCATGTATTTTTGGACAGTATCCTTAAAAAGAGCCAATCCTTTAGACTTGGAAAGGGTTTTTCCTCCCCCTAAATACTTTTTATACTTCTCCCTAAGCTCGGCTGTCTGAAGAGCCAAGCCATAGCCGATAGTGGGAGTGCCCACGGATTCCGCATAAGAAGAGATAATGGTTCCATCTTTATCGTCATAGACCTGAGCACGGAAACCTTCCCCTGCGGTCAGAAACTCAGTACCGTGCTCGTCTATGGTGTAGTTCATGGCCCAAAACCAGCCAAGACATAGTCTACAGTTACAGCTTGCGCCCATGCGGGATCAGAAGTGAACTGTACACGAATCGAGTTACATGGCATTGTGAAAGAGAAAAGCCCTGTGACGCCCCCAGCCGGAATAACGAACTGAGATAGCGTCAGAAACTCTTCCACTCCCCCAATGAGCCGTACCGAAAACTGGAGTGTAGCAATGAGTGAAAGTCCCGCAGAAGCGCCGTCCTGTTGGGTCCACAAAATAAGTTGAGGCAACCCATTAACATAAAGGGTGTTGGACGTAACCGTCGCTCCGATAGCCACCGAGTTTTGAGCCCGAAGGTTCACATTGGAGGGGACAACAGATACGCCTCCTACATTCTTTTGTGTCAAAAGAGGCATTAGTAATAAGCCGCTTCCATCTCAAAGGGGAATTCTCCTGCCGAGGTTTTGGTGAAGCCCAGACGCAGCTTCCAATACCGAACAGGAGTTCCCTCTCCAAGAGGGGTGAAAGTAAGGATAGAAGAACCCGTTGTGGAATTCAAAGCCGTGGTAATGTCTTCTGCGGGTGTAACCGTTTGAATCTGCCCCACATCTGAAATGTGCGCGAACTCTTGAGAGGTCAAAGTCACATTGTTCAGACCTGTAGCCAAAGACAATAGATTGGAAATCTGGACATAAAGCTTCCCACCAGCCCCGCTTCCGTTGCCCACCCATACAGGAATAGCACGAGGATTGGTGTAGTTCCGCCCACTCGATGTTCCATTCGCATTGAAGGCACGAAGCCATGGACGGAGATCGAAGATGGGGCTATCCCATGTAGCCGCACGACTTGCGGGCCCTGTTACATTCCACACCAAGTTGACCCTTCCCGAAAACCATGCAGGCACGGGCAGGTTTTGAGGCGCAGGCATAGGCAAGGTCTGTCCCGGATTGCGGAACTGACCTTTCGGATCATAATTTTCTGGTATGGGATAAGGAAGCTTATACAAGGATTACCCCTTTGAGAAGTTTGTAGAACCACGTATTTCAAGGCAAATAAGAGTAATGTCTATGCGAAGGTTAGCCATGAGCGGCGTTATGCCGAGAATTAGGCTGGCCCCTTGGTCGATCGTATACCCTGTTCCACCAATTTCCCCGGGATTTTCCATGGAGCCAACAACTGTGGAGGCCATACGGGCTCCCGTCATCAGGCGATCACCCGTTGTGTATTCAATCCTAAAGAGGAAGGAGTCCAAAGGATTCATGCCGCTAAAGGTTGCTGCCTGAGGAATGCCTCCGGCAAGAACCACTGCTGCACCATTCATGGCGACCATCCGGCATGGGATGTCAAACTGAACCGTTCTGATGGCTTCCGTTCCGACTACGTAATCGGCATCCGTATTGAGGACAGTGGCTCCGTACATGCGAACCTGTGTCCCAACGCGTGGATCCGTAGAATAGAAAGGCGCGGTCGGATAGAAAGGAAAGCGAATCCAAGGCACTGGGCCGCTACCACCTAAACTCTGCATGTTAGGCTGACGAAGGTTTGCCGTGGTGCTATCTCCGTACCCCCCAATCGGTCGTCCATATTGATCGTAAGCCATTTCAAAAACCCCTGTTAAATGGTGTGGTTATATATAAGAATAACCGAATGAGCATAATCTATAAAGTAGAAAATAAAACTAAAAAAAAGGGGGCGGGCGGGAAATACCACCACGCCCCCGGAGGTGCCTGCAAGAGGCATCGAAGTCGAATTACCCGATTTCGATGACGTTCTTGTAGTAACCGAGAAGAACAATACGCAGAACCATACTGTTAGCGGCGGCAATTGCAGCGGCACGAGAGCCGAAGCGAGCTTGGACACTAAAGGTAGAAGCACCGGCAAGACTTACAGGATGCTTACGATACATCCAAATTTGTCCCGCACCGTTGTTCATGTGACCAGAGTTAGCTCCAGCAGCGTTCTGAGACACAGAACCGTATGCACCACCACCGGCACCAGCCAGAGAAATTGGACATACGTCAATTTGGGTCTGGGTGAAGTCCCAAGAAAGTGTTCCGTTCTGGATGATGTTCAGAAGCTGAGCGATGGAAGCCTGAGTATCGATGGGCTGGCTGATTGTACCAGCGTCAGCGGCACCAGTGGCTTGCTCAACTTGGCAGGCAACTCCGAAAACGTCATAAGCAACACCGGAAGGCACGCGGCCTCCTTCTTTGATGTTGGTTTCTGCGATTGTCAGAGCGTTCGCAAAACCTTGACCCTGCTGGCCGAGAGGAGTGACGAATGCACGCTGAACACTGTTGGCAAGAGCGGTACCGCCCTGAAACATCAGAGAAGACCAGATACTTTGCTCACCGAAGCGAAACAGATTCTGTGGTTGTTGGAAAGGAACCTGTGGTATCTGGGCTCCGGTTGGGTTGTATTGAGTAGGATAAGATCCCATTTTAAACTCCGTTTATGTTTGAAAGAATAATTATTACGAAAAGTGAATTTAGAGAGCGCCGGCGTAAAGCAGGGCCCCGAGACCACCGACGTTTTCAACGCCGCCAGCCGTATTGATGCCACCAGAAAGGTCACTGGTTACACCGCTTAGTTCAGCAAGGCCACCCATTGCACCCATGCCATTCATGGCAAGAGCACCCATCTCGACTGCAGAAAAATTTCCTACAGGGAGAGGTTGGAGACGCTGCATCAGAGCTTCAGACGATGGTTTGCGAGCACGATTAAATTCTCTGCGGAGACGCTTTTGGCGGCGAAGCAAAGGCTCATCTTTGGAAGGCATCAATCGTTGAATGAGTGACTTCTTCTTAGATGGTCCTTGAATCACAGGCTCGGAAGCAAGACGCGACCGTTCCTTGAGCACAAGCGGCTTCACAGAGGCGTTCAAAGGCAAGCTTGCAGCTTGGTCCAAAGCACGTCCCTTCATCAGCTTGACAAGTTCACGACGCTTAGCGGCAGGAAGGGATGCAAGCTTTCGGAAATTGTCTTCGCCTATAAGCGTATGAAGCCAACCCCACTTGTGTCCTTTCTTGGCGGCACTTTTAGAGAAGCGTCCAGAATCATTCACGACCTGCCGAGGCAAGGGCGGAAAAGCACTGGGGTAACTCCCCCGTTTAGCTGCATGAATCTCATCGGGGTCCAAATCATCCGGACAAACCGCAGCATCTTGCGGCTTGCAGTGAGCATAGAACTGGGAAACCCCAAAAGCGCCTGCACTCAGTTGTGGATAAAAAGGTCCGGGAGCGCCTGCTGGCCCAACCTGTGTATGGTAGTCTCCCTGATTAGGTGCCCCTGCTACCCCGAAGCCCCCCAGAAAATACTGGCCACCGTCGCCGTAACCGGCTCCGTTCATCGCCAATGCGCCCATCTCGGCGAGTCCAGCGAGGTTGTCTTGACCACGAAGGTGATCCGCCATGTCGATTGCTCCACCTGTCAGAACCGCAGCGGCTCCAATGGTATGAGCGCTCTTTGCGTCGAACAGCCCGTATCTTGCACCCATTTGAGCGAAGAAAGCGAGAAGAAGTCCGTTGAGGGTGTATCCAACTTTGTCTACGCCAGAGAAGAGTTCTTCTCCGTAAACAAGAACATCACCGACAAGAGGAAATTCTTTCAGCTTATCTGAACTCCAACGACCCATCTCGACAACAGTAGGTGTCACGTACTTCATTTGAAGTGCGCTTAGACCAACTGCTGTTCCGCCAAGAAGAGCGGTTTTGGTATAAGGAGCGGCAAACAGAACAACATCACCAGCAAGCTTACCTACTACAGGAACCTTCTGGATCATATGGCCTGCGTCTGTTACCAGACCCTGAGCGCTGTCCATGAGATTAAGCCCTCTTTGCAGGGGCTGAAGCCCTCCCACCATAGAGGCTGGGTTGCGACGAACGCGCTTGCGAACCACACGACCCTTGGCCTTCAAGGAGGTTATCTTGGCTTTACGCTTTTTGAGCGTATCCAGCGACTTGCTTCCAAGCTTTCCGGTATAGCCGAGACGAAGAATAGTCGTTCCTGCTCTTTTAAAAGCAGAGCCGCCTGAGGAGCGTCCGGCAGAAGACTTGGCTTTGCTCTTACGAGAAGCCTTAGAGGTCTTACGGGTTTTACGGCCCTTAGTGCTCTTTTTGCTTTTGAATGAGCGTTTGAAGTCCTTCTCGTCAATCAGCGTCCAGAGGAAACTGAGATTGGCATCTGGATTGGCATAGTAGTCGGCCAGAATCTTTTTCATTTCTGTGCGGCCAGCGGGACGAAGGGGAAGCTTGCCTACGTACTTCACAATACGCTGCCATGCTTTGTCATCGACGACAGTCCCATTGCTTACATCGATAGGCACACGACCCAACTTCTTGACTGCAGCACGAGCCATTGAATGCAGCGGAGTGGAACCGAGAGACTTTTTGGCGGCTCCGGTAGCGCTGATGGCAGCACGGATGTCTTTGGCCAAAGCAACGCCAGATCCAGAAGGCGCTCCAGATTCACGAACGAATCGCGAGATTTCTGCGTCGGAAGCGTTGGTAGGCAAGTACTTTTGAGCGGACTCAAGAATACGTACAAGCTTCTTTCCGCCGTCAGTATCAGGATACACAAGGCCTTGATACTTAGGCGCAGACCACATGACGGGATTCCGCTTCTTCAAGCCATGAGAATGACCCCGGTTCACGCTTGTGCGCTTACGTCCCTTCCTCACGGTTCTCTTAGCGGTGACTTTACGGCGACGAGCAGGAGCTTTACGACGCTTAGATGGTGCTTTACTCTTCTTTCCCGCAGGGGTTTTACGCCAAGCCGCCGCAGCTTGCTTCATCGTTTTGCCCGCCTTCATCAACTTTTTTACGTGTCGATTGTATGCGCTTAGTTTTCTTTTAGCCATGGTTTTTTTTCCCCTTGATCCCGTCCGCTTATCAGACGTTGAAGATGATTTAGATGATTGCCTCTTACGAGACTGAGATTTAGAAGGAGTCCAGTCGGAATCTTCAAAAATGGACATCATCTTTTTACGCTGTGCTTTCCCTGATCGAGCCCGCTGGGCGCTGGATTTTTTGTGTAGGGTAAGTATAGCCTTTCGATGAGAAGATGTCGTGGGAAGTGCATCATAAATCCGTTGGTATTTACCCCATTCGGACTTTGTTTGCAGCCTGCTCCCTTGAGCAGAAGTACTGCTAACCGCTGAACTTCTTTTTTTGAGCTTGCCGGCTTTAATAGAATAATTGCGGGCCATCCATTTATAAAACCTGCCCTGAGGATTCGTCACAAACAACGCTCCTGACATCGGCATAGGGTTATTATAAATAGTGGCCATCAAAATCCTCGTGATTAAACAACGATAACAAAGTTTTCGGAAACCGTACAATAAAAAACAGATGAAAAATGCTTAACGGATCTAATCATATCACTTCACACCCATAAGGCTCAACTTACAACTTCTTTTTTTCTTTCTTTTTTTGGCGCTGCGAGCGGCGTTTAAGTTCCGCTTCAGCGACTTTATCTCCCGCCTTAGCTAAAGGTTGAAGGTCTTTGCGAGTCATAATAAAGTATTTTCGCGATGATTTATATTTCTCTTTATCTATCTTAGCCATTTCATTCCCTGATTTAAACCAGACTCAAATCGTCTGGTGTTGTAGTTGTTACCTCCCCTGAATCTATGTCTACCATGAAGCGGGTCCCGTCTGAATTGATCTGAGTGACTGTGGATGCAGCGCCTTTCAGATTAGCCGCCACAACATCGGTATACCGTTTCGCCTTTCTTATGGCAGATGCTTTATCCGCAAATGATCCTTCTTTCTTTCGGTTACGGCAGGTACCGTCTTCACATTGGGCTCCAGCCACTCCGTAGGGATAAGAATGAACCACATATTTAGGCCCGCTTTTGAACAGCCCGAAGAAATTTCGGCGCAAAGGAGGATCGCCCGGGACATGAACGCCCTGAACAATCGAAATTACCGACTTGTATCCATTCTTCCTAATTACAGAGTGTATTTGGGCTCCATGAGCACCGGGATAATCTAAGTTCATAGGCTTGCGCGGCATTAGTCTGTAATTCCCGGAATTAAAGATTGATAG
>Ga0209362_1003792_pt1 | contig 10196 bp, 10 predicted proteins | sample SaaInlV_165m_DNA_FD_184680 | JGI IMG/M metagenome (GOLD analysis project Ga0209362, IMG submission 184680) | Marine microbial communities from expanding oxygen minimum zones in the Saanich Inlet - Saanich Inlet SI037_S3LV_110m_DNA (SPAdes)... | ecosystem: Environmental > Aquatic > Marine >...
GTGAAATAGTCGTAGTTGGACCTACAAATGACCCAGGGAAAAAAATTTGTGAAAAAAATAATATTCAATTCATAGATGATGAAGGTTCTAGAACTAGAGCAGATGCTTGCAATATTGCAATCAATGCTACTGAATCAGAAGTTATACTATTCACAGATGATGACGTAATTGTACCCAAGGATTGGGTTGAAAAGTTAGTATCATGGTTTTCTAGAGAAGAGGTAAGTGGAGTAGGGGGCCCTAATTTTGCCCCAGTTGATGAATCAACAATGTGGCAACAAGTAATTGATGTTGCATTCTGTAGTACAATATTTACTGCCGGAACTAATTACGGTAAAGTAGGTAAGAAAGACCTAGATGAAGTCAACCAACTTCCAGGAGTTAATTGTGCATATAGACGTTCAGTTCTTGAAGAAATTGGTGGATTTGATGAAGGCGCAATAGGAGCTGAAGATGTTATGCTTGATCATAGAATCAGGATGACTGGAAAGAAACTATGGACAGATAGAACAGCCATTATGTGGCATAGAAGAAGAGACCTTTCAAGAGTTAAGAAACAAATTAGGAACTATGGACTTGTGAGAACTTTAGCCAGTCATCAATACCCTGAACTAAGAGCACCTACGCATACAGCAGTTGCATTTTTTCCTCCAATAGTTATAGCTGCATTCTCATTCTTTTTTTGGGGTCTAGCCAATGGGGGATTAGCATGGCCTGATTTCTGGGATATTCGATTATCTACAGTACCTATGGGCCTACCTAGATTAGGAGTTCATACATTACCAACACTAATTCTATTGTATAATCTATTAGCATGGTATGGATCTTGGAAAGGCAACTCTCCCAGTAAAACAAAGAAGACCATCTTTCTTTCATCAATAGCAACTTACACATTGCATTGGAACTATGGAATGGGAGTATTAACCGGTTGGATTAGAATCTTAAGAGGGAAATCGGGCCTTCAGATTGACGATAGAGAAAGATAATTTACTTTTAACTTAATAAAAAATCAGATATCTGAATTTCCCCATTGATTAATTCTTGACGAAAATTCGGATCTCCGATTGAATCAACTTTGACTTTAATCTCGTTTTCTTCTGCTATTTTTTGGCACCATTTTTCCAAATCTTTTTCTTTATGCATTTGCAAAAACATTTCTTTGATTACTTCAATATAAAGTCCTATGTCAGAGGCATGTGTACCAAAGGAATCATGAACAGCCCAAATTGATGGTTTTTTAACAGATTCAGAAAATTTAATTATTGAAGATCTCATATGATAAGCATCTAGAGAATGTATGAAATTAGGAGAAATTCCAGATAAAATTTTTCCTTTATCTGGCTTACCGTCATAATCAATAAAATTACATTTAGTTGACATATTAAACGCCATTTTACAGGCTTGGATAAATGCGTCGTCGGAATCAACTAGTTGACGAAGCATATGTTGCTCTATAGCCCTAAGTAGATCTTGTGACGAAGATTTAGGGTACATTTGGTATAGGTAATATATAGCTACCCAATAATTATGAATTTCATCACTACATTGAGAATCAAGTATTCTTTCCTCACTATCAGTTACTTCTTTCTCGATTAATCTTACTAATTCTTTTTTTCTTTCATTTAATTTTCTCTGCTCATTTTTAAAATTTTTACGTAGAATTTTCTTCTCTTTATTCTTTTTTTCATTTTTTACTGGTTTTTTTGTATTATCGATTTTTTTCTTAATTCTCTCTAATTCTACTCCTACTTGCTTTAATGAAATTATATCTTCTGATCTTAAAGCAAAAATTTTCCATGGCAACTTAGATTTAGTAGAATTAGAATTACCTAAATATAGATTATTATTCAGTTCCTCAATTTTTTTTCTGAAAAAATCTTCGCCTTCTCCAACCCATTTATTGTAATTCATTATTGCTTCTTTAACAAAATTATCATCAATCTTACACCTAGGGTATTTATGTGATAAGTCATCTAATTTATACAAAATATCAACTCTATTTTTCGGAGAAAACATCAAATTATCTGTATCGATAAGTAATTTTAGGGCTGAGCCTGAATCATAACTCGTAACTAATTGCTTTTTTGGATAATAATGCCAAATCTCGGAATCATCATCTAGTTTCCAAGTGATATCAGGTTTTTCACCTTTCGAGCGTGTTCTTTTATTGTTAACTAGTTTTTTTAAATTTTGAGTCATTTGCTCGTATGCACCATCTGTTACTTCTTCAATAGATTTTTTATAATCTATAATCAAATTATCAATGAATATTTTTTGTCTAAGTTCTTTCTTATCGGGTGATACGAACTTATCTTCAGAAAAATATCCATTAGGACCTAATAAATTCACATTATTTAATTCACTTAAATTCTGATATATTGGAGATTCTTCATGCCAACAACAAACCCAATCATTTCCAGACTTGATAAATTTAGGTTTCCCTTTCCCGTTAATTCCAATGAAACAACTTTCATAGTCTTTAGCGCCATAGATAGAAGTCATAGTAGGTAATTTAGCTAATTTTCTGTCAAAAACAGAATCCCTAATAGAATTAAGTTGATTATTATCTAATTTTTTGAAGTTTTTAGATAAATATTTTTTCAGTTGACTTTGATTATTATCCCAATTCTTTTTCGCTTTCTTTGCAACTTCGTGATATATATCCTCCTTTCCTTCATTCGCTAAAACATTGACTTTTTTTGCCAATTCCTTATTATTTATTAGAAGAGAAAGATGCTGATAACCATTTGAAGAAGCATCGAAGTGAATTGGATGTCCAGAGGTAACTTTAGACCAATCTTTTTTATCATTATATTCTTCTAGTAATCTTTTATATTCAAGTAATACAGAAATCCTCTGAAAGGTTTCAGATTTAGGCATTGGGCGTTTATTTAAATCCAAATATTCGATTACCTGGGAATCATCGATATTATTAATTAATAATATGATTCTCGAACTATTCCTATCAATCCATTCACATTTTTCTTCTTTAGAATAAGATTTTAATGGTTGATCATCAATAGGCCAATATTCATGTTCTTTACAAAAATTGAATAAGAATATTCTAAACCATTTCCAGCCATTAATACCCAATTCTTTCCATTCCTTAAATCGAATTAATGAACGATCAATATCTGATTTTTGTGGGCTTAGGATAGGGGCTCTGACAGTCAATCTGCCTCTCCAATCAAATACCCAGGAATGCCAAAATACATTGGCATTATGATCTAATATTCTTGACGCAAATGTGAAACGTTTGTGCCGCTCAATATTCTCTAATCTACGCCCTCTATCTCTCATATCTCCCACTTTTTCATCAAAAAAGAATGATTTTTCAAATTCCTTTTTTATCTTTATTGAATTATAAGAAGTTTCCTTGAGATTAATATCACATATAAACTGCAATAAATCAAGATTTATTTCCCATTGTGTTTTTTGAAGAATATTTAATGCTTTGAGAGATTCAGAAGTATATCTAAATCTTCTTTTATCCTCATCAAATCTAAGAAATGATTTATTCGTAATTTTACTAATCTTTTTTTCTTTAGTTACTGTAATACCAACTGAGGAGTGGATTTTACTCGAGCCTGTATTTATGTAGCCTCCAGAAGTTCTTCTTTCACTAATTTTATGGTCTTCCGGGCAGCAATACATGTATCTATGAGTATCTTTTCTGAATACTCTAAATATAGCATTAGCTTTTCCACCCCTCTTGAAATCTCCATATTCACAGGGGGTAACTTTTTCTTTCAATGTAGAAGAAAAAGATATCATATTTCTGTGTTGCCCTGAAGCCCTTTTTTTTGATTTTTTATCCTCATCATCGATAGGTAAATGTAACAAAAAATCATCAAATGTACCCGCTCGCCTGTGAATCCATCCCTCAGAATTTAATGTTGCAACTATTAGTTGCGAAAATATTCTTGAAGCACGTTGAAATGTATTGCTCAATTTAATTTTGTCTGCATCTAATAATTTATCAAACCATTTTTTCTCTTGAACCATATTGGCTCCAGCCGAGAAGTTCAATTCACCATCATCGAGCAGGTCGGCGTGAATATCTGCTTTATCTCGACCCGTAGCATTGGCGAGAAGTTCTGCTAATTTTTTCACAATTTCTTCATTATTCTTTGATTCTTTTTCTTTTTTATTTTTAAAACCATCGTGTAATTTTTCTTCAATATATTCTGATAAACCTAAAATAAAATTTTTTTCAATGAGGCATATATCGGTATATTCATATTCCTCGACGACTTTTTTCTTTTTTCTATCCCATTTTGACTTTCTCAGTTTTTCTCTAGATTCTTGAATCAGTAGCCGGGCACATTGTTTTGACATCTGTTGGAAAAAACCTAGTTGAGACTGAGTTTGGATAATTTCTTCTATGTTCCTAATAGATAGGTTGCAATAAGTATCCCTAGTTCCGTTACTATGGACAACGTATTCATCCATCCTATCGGCAAACACCTTATGGAAGGATTTTGTAAAAGATAGTATAAGTTCCCTTTCTGTATCATTACATTGTTTTACTTCGAATTCTCTAACTTTTCCAGCTAGTATTCTAATTGAACTATTACCTTCTGCCATTTTCTCTACTCGGGATTGAAGAGCGACTTTGAACAAATAATCATTTTCTGATCTTAGAATATCTCTTAAATCTCCTTTGAAGTCGAGATCTTCTAGATCTATTTTAATTCCACTCTCACTTTTCAGTTTTTTTCCTTCATCAATATGCCAATCATACCAGGACTTTTCGGGTTCTTTTTTAGGTAACGGATACAAATTACCTATTGAAGAATAATAATGTTTTTCGAAATATCCTTTCTTAGTCTCGAGATTTTTTATATTACCTTTAGAGATAATATCTTTCGATTGATTCATACTAAACATTACTTGGAAAGTAAACTGATTTATAAGTTTTAATAATTTAGGTATGACATATTAGATATAAAGTTCTAAAAAAAACTTATTTTTATTTAATAAAACTTAGGTAATTCATATTAGATACTGTTAAAAGTAATTTAGTCTTGACAAAGTATCTAAATTAAGGTCATACATATTAGGAAAGGTTATATAAAAAACTTATTTTATTGTCGAAAAAATACTAAGGTAGAACATATTAGATACAAGGTGAAAGAAATGAATAATAAAAAGATAAAGATATATGGAATTAGATGGCTTATACAGGCGGCAGAGAAGGCAGGTTGGACAATAGGAGGATACAAATTAGCTTACGAAATAAGTGGAGATATAGGGCTGCTTGCTCTAAATATTACAATGTTGATTGCGGCTACCGCAACATCAGGGTTGTTGAATGCTTCTAATATTAATTTCAATTGGAATATAATCAGTAATTCGGTGAAATTACGAGTTATTTCTTTCTTATTTTTCATTTGTGCATGGCAGTTTGAAGAAATAATCTTTATTCTCTGTGGAGGCGTCTTCTCAGGATTCTATGTGGGCTCGTTTTGGCCAGTATTCTACAAGCTCCAGCACCAATCAGATATGAATTTTAAGGCCTGGAATTGCTTTGAGAAAGCAAATGGGATAATCTTGATTATGGCTGCGGCTTTCTTTGTTGAATGGTTAGGTTCTGGGCTGCTATTGATCCTGTCTTTGAGTTTCCTTTTATTCGCATTAATAATTATCTCAAGAGAAGAGGATATAGTTCATGAGGAAAAAGAAAATAGAGTAAAAAATCATCTTACGTTTGTCGATACTTTCCAGTATCCAGCCATCTTGGCGTTCCTTGAAGGATTTCTAAACAACAGTATATCTATTTCTCGACTTGTGATTATTCTTACCGGCACTATAACGATTTCAGATCAACCCGAGATAATTTCGCTTGGAGGAATTATCGCTATCTCTACATTGATAGGAGCTTCTGTACCGGGGTTATTAGAGCGTATAATTGAAGACAGATTTCTTGTGAATATTGGTTTAATTATAACCTTTATTTCAGCGTTGATGTTGTTATTTGAGTCTACATGGTTCTTTGGAATGATAATGATAACCGGAGGTACAGCCGTGTTATTTCCGATTCTCAAAAAAGAAGTTGAATGGGGGTTTGAAAAATTAAATTTAGAAGGATGCCCTAGAGAATACTCAAGAAATCAAGGCAGATTATTTTCAAATCCAATTCTAGCAGTAGCGTGGATTGTTTATGGTACAATATTTTCGACATTTATTGTAATTGGATCAGCAACGATTTTGATCGTATTCGTGTGGATGAATCGCCCTGTCTGGGTTGAAGATGAGGTAGAACATAATGAGAATTAAAGAGTTTTTATGGCGTTTAGCATACTTAAGAATTGCTGGAGAGAATCTAGTGGATTTCTTTCCGGATGATAATCAGAATGACATAGAAGATATGACGACGAATGTGACGAATAATCGAACATGATCTTTTTCGCAAACGCGATGACTTCCTGTTAGAAAGGAAACAGGACCTGAACTTCGGGTACAGAAGTGAAATACAAAAGGAGGTGAAAATATAGGATTATTGAGTGATTTGTTCTGGGTATCGGCTATCATAGCTACTGGAGGATTGGCAACTGCCGTTCTACCAAACGACTGGAACGGCATAGACGGATATGACGGCGGATGTGACGAGTGATCGAACACACTCTATTCGCAAATGCGATGACTTCCTGTTAGAAAGGAAACAGGGCTCGTGTCTCGGGCACAGAGACGACACAAACAAGGAGCGTGATATGTTATGGGATTGCTAAAAGCAATCGTAGGCGGAACTGTTGGTTTGGTCGTGGGCACAATGACTTGTGCACCAATCACTGGAATGATTGGTGGCGCATTTGTAGCTCAAGACTGGGAATAGTTGAACGAGGACATGTGTAAATGTTGGCGTGTTAATGACATTTGAGAAGGTGCAAGACCTAGAAAAAATATGAAGAAAAGGAGGTAACGTAATGGAAAACATAACGACAAAAGTCGAAATTGCTGACCATACGGGGCACACCATCGCTTTATTGACTCAGAGAGAGACTGTTGATCTCGTGTCTGACAATGAGCGTTGGGTTTTCGCTGGAGGACAGATGATTGAGCCAGGAGAATTGGCTGAAGCAGATTGGTCTACAGTTGGAACCGTGAGAGTGATGCCACGTATTGTGTTCGGTTGATTGACTGATTATTTGCTCGAAAGAGCCCGGATTAACGTAAGTCAGGATAGGGTACACTCTATGTTGATGAAAAATAAAAATAAAAGGTGAAAAAAATGGAAGAAAAAATAATATTTACAAATGGAAATGAATTTGAAGGAGAATGGCCCAGTGGGCAAGGGAAAATGACTAGACCTGATGGCTGGAACCATGAAGGATTTTGGAAAAATGGAAAAAGACATGGGTTCGGTATTACAATAGTGCCAAATGGAAATGTATATTCAGGAAAATGGTATAAAAACCAATTCATAATCAATGATTGCCCTGAAGAAAAATCCAAACGCCCTAGATTAGTTGACACAAGAAGGCTTTGCACAGTATGTCAAATAATTGCGGTTGGAAAAAGAAAAATGTGTCATTCATGCTCAAAGAATTCCAAAGAAGAAGGTGCAACTGACACTATATTCCAAATGTGGTACTGACAAAAAAAAACCATAATTTGAGTAGAAAAACTCGTAAGAGTCTTGATTAACGTAAGTCAGCATAGAGTATACTCTATGTTGATGGATAAATAAAAAGGAGAAAATAAAATGAAAATAAAACAAATAAAAAATAAAAATATAATAGAAAATGAAGTAGATTGGAAGCAGCATATACGAGATGTACATAATGATATGGCGGATGATATAGAATATCTCTTCCCTAACAATTCCACTGAAGTCTTTATGACAGCAATATGGAAAACGTCTGTAGACGAACTAGATGGAATAGAAGTGATGGTTATTATTGATGATAAAGATGATTTATACATTAGCAGTGGGACATCTTCTTTAGTATCATTCATAAATCATGAAGATGAATTGACTAATGGTAATAAAATGCAATTACCAATTAAATGTTGTATCCATACTCACCCTTCAGGAAGAGCATATTTCAGCGAAAGAGATTGGATGACAATTAATGCATGGAAATCTGTGATGAATTCATGCATCGTATTAGGACATAATGAATATCTGGCATATAATGTCAAATCAAAATTAGCTAAAATGGTCTATTATGGGATTCTTAATCATAATCTAGGAGGTGATGAATAGTGATTGAAGATTTGTCTATGAAAGATGATATACAATTAATCATACAGATAATAGAAAATAACGGACATAATTTAGATCCAGATACTATTTTATCATTAACGAATTATATTGAAAGAAACTTATCGATATTGATTAAGATAAGAGAAATTCTGACAGGAGTTACAGCATATCGTGCTCTTGTGTTAGAGGAAGAAAAAAAAATCGAAAATTTAGGAGGTGTTTGAGTGATAGGAAATGAAGAAGAATATACACCAGAGAGAAAGAATGGAATTTTTAGATATATTGCCCCTAATTTAGATGCACACAATAAATCACTAGAATGGATTGAATCTGAGAGGAAAAGAATTGGAGCAGAGATTGATTGCACGATAGATGATGGATACGACTCAAGTAGAAAATGTCATATTTTCATAAATGGCAGAGAATCTGGAATTAATTATAGATTAACATTATCTTTCGAATCAAGAATTGCAAATCTATTATCTAAAAGAATTCAAAAAGTCGAGTTGAGTCACAGAAATCTAAAATCAATCTTATTCACATTTCAAAAATTAATTCATTTCGAAACACATTGGTATGATCATTCAGAGGGGCGCTGGCAGCATATTTGCTTAGATGTAAAAACTTCTGTAAACCATCTTTTTTGGCCCGGTGATCATATTGTTTCTGTAATGAATTGTTTGTCTGAAGATATGACTTCAGTACTTGATAGGAACATGAGGACTTTGAGAACAGCTATGATTAAAGGAATTATAATTAGTTGGTTTCAAGGTAATAATTCGGAAGGTATAGATTTTAATAAAATAAGTCAATATAGTGAATGGTTAATCGAATTGGATAAAACTGATAGTGAATTTTCATTTGCAAATAAGAGAGATTTGATATTAAAAAACATAAGTAATGATTGGAGTTATTGGGAAGAATCACAAAAAACAACACAGATGAAATTATATGAAAATGTATTTTCTAATTTGGAGGATTTTCAATGAATCATGCATTAAGTATAGCAATAATAGGGGTCGGTGGGATTGGTTCAAATGTAGCTGCATTATTGATACCATCTTTGTCTCAAGGAGACTTGGCAACAAAATTTGAAAATATTAAAATTAATCTGTATGACTCGGATGAAGTAGAAGAAAGTAATATATTTCATCAGAGATTTTTTCCTTCGAACATAGGTGAGAAGAAAGTTAATGCAACTTATAGGAATTTGAAATGTTTTGAAAATGGAAGATTAGAAATAATTCCTCATGCCAAAGATGTTAGAAATAAGCAAGAAATTGTTGATAATGACTTGATAGTTGTTTGCGTAGATTCATCAGAAGCTAGAATGGTCGTTCATTCAACAGATTGTAGATGGGTAGATCTGAGATGTAGAGGAGATAATTTCATGGCTATTGACAACACCGTTACAAATTTAGAAATAGATAAAGTAACAGATAAAAATCAAAAGCCAGGATCTTGTCAATATGAAGGTGCAGTAGATTCAGGAAATATTCAATTCGGTTTCATCAATGCAGCTTCATTCGGTTGCCAATGGATTATACAAAATCTAAGAAGAATTAATATGGAGAAAAACGTCATAATTCCTTTCCCAAGATCTGAAAGTATTACCTATGGAACATTGGGGAAGTTTCGAACAAAGGAGTGGTGAAAAATGGGAGAAAGGAGTGAGTAAGATGTTTTGGAAGTTTATCAAAGCACTTTTTACAATAGAACCAAACGATTTTGAGGATAGTGATTTATAGAAAGAATTGGAAAATTGATATAGGAAAGCGAATACTAGATTGTTGAGGAAAGTTTGAATTAGAACTACTTCATTGAGTTGCAATTATTCCCTATTCGCCATGATTTAGTCCGAGGTCTCCAAAAAATAACTGTGGATATCCCAATAAAAATACCGCCAAAAACAAGATTTAACCAGCCTTCTAAAATATATCCTTCACTGGCATTGAAATGGGCCCATAAAAAAGAAGGAATTATACCA
>Ga0209362_1003800_pt1 | contig 10177 bp, 6 predicted proteins | sample SaaInlV_165m_DNA_FD_184680 | JGI IMG/M metagenome (GOLD analysis project Ga0209362, IMG submission 184680) | Marine microbial communities from expanding oxygen minimum zones in the Saanich Inlet - Saanich Inlet SI037_S3LV_110m_DNA (SPAdes)... | ecosystem: Environmental > Aquatic > Marine >...
GGTTTATTTTGTACATTCGTATAGAGTAAAACCTGTTTCTAATGATATTATTACTGCAGAATCTGATTATGGAATTAAAGTCCCAGCTGTAGTAGAATATGAAAACTTTTTTGGAACCCAATTTCATCCAGAAAAATCAAGTATTGTTGGAAAAATAATGTTAAAAAATTTCCTTGATGTGTGTAAGAAATGAAAGTAATTCCAGCAATTGATTTGATGAATGGGCAAGTGGTTAGATTGTACAGGGGTGATCCAAAACAAAAGACCGTATATAGTAATGACCCTATTAAAATTGCAAAAAAATGGGAAGCAAATGGTGCTGATATGTTACACATTGTGGATTTGGATGCTACATTGGGAATTGGTTCTAATCTTGGAATTATTAAAAATATTTTAAAAGAAATTACAATTCCAGTTGAAGTAGCAGGTGGCTTACGTGATGAATCTTTAATTTTAGATGTAATAAAAATTTCAAATAGAATTGTAATTGGAACATTGGCATTTAAGAATAAAAAATTGTTAAAAAAATTATCATCATCATTAGGATCTGAAAAAATTGTTATTTCAGTTGATCATATGGATGGTGAAATAGTAATTCATGGATGGCAAGACAAAACTGGAATCAAACTGATTGATTCAATTAAAGAATTTTTGGAAATGGGTTTTAGTGAATTTCTATTAACTAATGTAAGCAAAGATGGAACAATGGAAGGCCCTGATTTGGAATTTTTAGAACAAGCTTGTAGTCTGGATAATACAAATATTATTGCAAGTGGGGGAATTTCTAATGTTAATGATGTTAAAGATGTAAAAGAGAAAAATGCCTTTGGTGTTATTTTAGGAAAGGCTCTATATGAAAATAAAATAACTATTGAAGAGGCAAAGAAAATATCATGACCCTAACTAAGCGAATTATCCCTTGTCTTGATGTAAAAAATGGTAGAGTTGTAAAAGGATTGAACTTTGAATCAATTAAAGATGCAGGTGATCCTGTAGAACTTGCTGCAAAATATAGTAATGAGGGTGCAGATGAATTGGTCTTTTTAGATATTACCGCATCTGATGAACAAAGAAAAACTCTCAAAGATTTGGTCAGAGATATTGCATCAGTTATTGATATTCCATTTACTGTTGGTGGTGGTGTAAAATCATTAGATGATGCAAGAAATATTTTACTTAATGGTGCAGACAAAGTAGGTATCAATACAGGTGCAATAAAGAATCCTAATGTGATTACTGAATTAATGGAATTATTTGGCAGACAATGTATTGTAGTTGCAATAGATGCTAAAAGAAATTATGAAATTAAAAATGGTGTAACTATTTTTTCAGAAAATGATAAGAAATTTTGGTTTGAAGTTTTCATTTATGGTGGAAAAGAAGGGACAGGACTTGATGTTATAGAATGGGCAAAAAAAGCTGAAAAACTTGGAGCTGGTGAGATTCTTCTTACTAGTATTGATAAAGATGGCACAAAAGATGGGTATGATATTTTATTGACTAGTAAAATTGTTAATTCTTTGTCTATTCCAGTAATTGCATCTGGTGGCTGTGGTAAACCTGATGACATGGTTGACATTTTTAAAAAATCAAATGTTGATGCAGCTCTTGCAGCATCAATTTTTCACTATGATACACATGGTGTAACAGGAGTAAAGAAATTCCTTAAAGGAAAAAAAATACCTGTAAGATTATAATAGATACATTTTGAATTTTATTCATGCAGAAATCTATTGATGATATTGATTTTGAAAAAAGTGGAGGTTTAATTCCAATTATAGTTCAGGATGTAAATACCAAAGATGTTCTTACACTTGCATATTCTAATAAAGAATCACTTGAATTAACAAAGAAAACTGGAAATTCTTGGTTTTGGAGTCGTTCTAGAAATAAACTTTGGATGAAAGGTGAAGAATCAGGTAATATTCAAAAAATAAAAGAAATTTTAGTTGATTGTGATTCTGATGCAATTATTTATCTTGTTGAACCATCAGGTCCAGCATGTCACACTGGTGAAAAAGTTTGTTTTCATAATAATTTAGAAAAATAATTTAACAAACGGTTACAACATCTGTTCCTGGAAGTACTTTTTCATTAATTTTAAAATTTAGATTTGGATAATCCGTTTCTCTAAAAACCATCATCCATTCTCCACTCAAATCATCCATAGAACAAATCCCTCGTTTAGAATTAATTTGTGGTGTAAAGTAAGTATTTGATGCAGATCTATCTTCTCCATCAAATGGAATTGTAAGGTATATTTTATGATGAGTTGCATTAAGTGGTCTATAAATTTCAATTTGTCCTTTTTCATTTATTTCAATTCCTCCCATTCTTATGAAGATACTTTCGCCTATGGCATATTCACTTCGATCAACTTGAAATGGTCCTGATGTAATCCACTCTCTTTCTAATGGTATGTATGTAGAATTATTTGCTATTTTTTGAATCTCATCTAATTTTTCTTGAACTCCTGGACTCTCAACTGGTTGAATCTCTTTGTCAAATGTGTCTTCAACTTCCATAATGTCTGATTCTTGATTAAATGTAAAAACGATACTTATGATTACTATAATGATTATAATCACTCCAACTATTTCAATTATGGATTTATTCTTCATGGAATTGTTCTTGTTAAAATATCTAAAAACCTTCTCATTATTCACAATTTTAAAAATTTTATTTTTTACTATTTTCTAAAATTCAACTTTCCCTATTTTTCCCCTTATGATTATTATGATTTATTATATTTTTTGATCCTTAAAATTAAGTATTACTTAACTTGATATTAGGATTTTTTATCTATGCTGTGAGAGGAAAAATTGATCTTGACTAGAACTTCATTACAATGTAGAGAATGTAAAAAAGACTATGACACTGCTTTCAAATACATTTGTGATGAATGTTTTGGACCACTAGATGTAAAATATAATTTTCCTACAATTACAAAAGAAACATTTTCTAATCGTGAACACACCTATTGGCGATATTTTGAATTACTTCCAATAGAAGAAAAGTCAAATATTGTAAGTATTGGTGCAGGTATGACTCCTCTTATCAAAGCTGACAACCTTGGAAAAAAATTAGGATTAAACAATCTATACATCAAAAATGATTCTGTAAACCCTACATTTTCATTTAAAGATAGACCAGCTGGTGTTGCAATATCCAAGGCAAAAGAGTTTGGACTATCAGCTGTTGGATGTGCTTCTACTGGTAATTTGGCATCTGCAACTGCAGCGCATGCGGCTAAAGCTGGATTACCCTGTCATGTATTTGCACCAAGTAATATTGAGATGGCAAAAATTGCACAAGCATTATCCTACGGTGCCAATTACATTGCAGTTGATGGAACATATGATGATGCAAACACAATAGCTGCACAAATTGGAGATAGTAAAGGCATTGGTGTGGTAAATATTAACATGCGTTCACATTATGTGGAGGGTTCTAAAACATTTTCATTTGAAGTTGCAGAACAATTTGATTGGCAAGTTCCTGATCAATTGATAGTTCCAGTTGGTAGTGGTGCAATGCTTAATGCAATTTGTAAAGGATTTGAAGAATTACAAACAGTTTCACTACTTGATGATGTATCTAACATGCACATGATTGCAGCTCAACCACATGGTTGTGCACCTATTGTTGACGCATTTAAGAAAAATAGCAAAGAGGTGATACCAGTTGAATATCCTGATACTATTGCTAAGAGTTTAGCCATAGGCGATCCTGGGGATGGTAGGTATGTTTTGAAACGTTTACAACAGTATAACGGATTTGCAGAAGAATCCAACAACAAAGAAATTTTAGATGCAATTTTACTTCTTGCACAAACTGAAGGAATATTTACAGAACCAGCAGGTGGTGTTTCTATTTCTGTTCTTCAAAAAATGGTTGAGCAAGGAAAAATTGATGCAAATGACAAAGTTGTATGTTATGTAACTGGTAATGGTCTAAAGGCAACTGAATCCATCATGGAAGTTTTACAAAAACCAACAGTGATGAAAGCAGATGTTGGGGAAATATCGGCGGTAGTTAACTAATGGCAAATATCACATTTACAATCCCGTCTGTGCTAAATCAAAGTGGTGGCGAAAAAAAAACAGAGATTACAGCTGATTCTTTAATTGATGCATTTGTAAAAATATCAGAAATTATGGGTGATGATTTTAAACGTCGAGTGTTAGAAGGTGATGGAAATCCGCGTTCCTTGATTAATATTTACATAAACGGAAAAAATGCAAAATTTTCAAGCGGCATGGAAACTTCTCTTAATGATGGTGATGAAGTTTACATTTTACCAGCTGTTGCAGGTGGTTCTGAAGAATTATCCCAAAAAGAACTTGATAAATTTTCAAGACAAGTAATGTTAGAAGAAATAGGATATGGTGGACAATTAAAATTAAAAAATTCTAAAGTTTGTGTTGTTGGAACAGGCGGTTTAGGACATCCCATTATTTCTAGATTAGCTACCATGGGAGTTGGAACTTTACGCATTGTTGATAGAGATGTAATTGAATTATCCAATTTACATAGACAAATGATGTTTGATGAAGATGATGTTGGCCAAGTTAAAGTTGAAGTAGCTGCAAAAAAATTGCAGAAATTAAACCCTGATTGTAAAATAGAATCTTTGGCTGTATCTGTAAATGATTACACTGCATTAGAAGTAATTGAAGGATGTGATGTTGTAATTGATGCACTTGATTCAGTTAATGCACGATATGCATTAAACAAAGCTTGTGTGGAGTTTGGAATCCCATTTGTTACAGGAGCTGCAGTTGGTACATCTGGACAAGCATTTACTGTTTTACCAAAAAAATCTGCATGTTACTTTTGCATGTTCCCTGAATTAGATGAAGATGCAATGCCTACATGTAGTATTGAAGGTGTTCATCCCCCAATCCTTTCCATTGTTGGTGCTATTGAAGTTACAGAAGCTGTAAAAATAATCCTTGGGAAAACTCCTAATCTTTCTGAAAGAATTTTACATATTGATTTAGAAAATTTAGATTTTAACAGCACTAGAACATTTAGAGCTGAAGAATGTCCAATTTGTGGAACTGGAAAATTAAAAGTTGAAGAAAAACAAGAATTGCTTTTAGAAGAATTATGTGGACGAAACAGAGGGAAGAGAACTTTTTCTATCACCCCAACTGAAACTTTTGATCTTAATGTTTCAAGTGTTACTGTAATTGCAAAAGAAAAAGGGTTTCTTGTTGAAAATTTAGGTGACTTGGGTTTATCTATGAGAACAAATGATCTATCTGTTAATTTTATGAAGAAAGGTTCTGCAGTAGTTGTTGGCTCAAAAGATGAATCTGATGCAATATTATTATACAAAAGTCTCTTAGGTAAAGAGATTAAAGTTTAATCTAGTCTGTAATTATTACATGATTGTTATCAAAATACTGAAAAATACTTGGATCAATTGATAAATGAAATGAATATATGTAATTTTTATGATGTATATTATAAAAATTTGATAAAATTAACAAATATGGTGAAATTATCTCAAGATCTGACTAATTTGTGGACAATTCGTCCATTAGGCTTTTATACTAATTTTTAAGAAAATAACCAATAACATGAATAACGAAATAGGACGTAAAATAACTAGTCTTACATTAATGACAATTATGTTAGCCGGTGGTATGGTTATCGCTGCTCCATCTATGATGCCAGTAGCACATGCCGCAAACGCTAACCTATTTGTTTCCGCAGAAAACTCACAGTTTGATAACTATATGTCAGGACCTCAAGTAATCGAGGTGGTCGTCATTGATAGTGATATTGATGACACAGATGAGGCAAAAGGTGAACCAGATGTTACAGTCAACGGAAAGATCCTGAGAATGGTTCAAGCCGTCGACGGTAACTGGTATGGTTACTTTGCAGACAGACAACAAGCATCCAGAGCAGATTTCACAGCTATTACAAATAGTGGTAACTCTACTCTTGGATTAGATTTCGGTACACTATGTGCAACTGGTACAAATACAAACAATGCAGTAGGATTCAGCGTAGCTGATACTGTTGGTATTGCTTTGCCTTTTACTGGTAATGCTTCTCATGGTGGTGGTGCAAATGGTACTGCTGCCGGTACAGCACTTACTGCACAATGTAACGGAGTTTATGAAGTTGATTTTACTGGTAGTAATATACCAGGAGGAACATCAATTCCAAGCAATGGTACAATCAATGTTGTTAGAGAAGCCAAAAATCCAAACAACTCCTTAACAGGAGATACTAATGGACAAATTGGTCTCAACTCCACTACCACTGGTGGTGGTTCAGATAACTTTGATCATGTCTGGCCGTTTATACAACTATACTCTCTAAACCCAACTGGTAACGTAATCGTACAGTACAACAAAGGTGGTGGTGCTCAATCAGTAACACTTACTTTTGATACTGTAGATCAGTTTGCTAGTGCAAGTTTAGACAGAGCAGTATATCCGACAAGTGCACAAGTACACGTAACCATAACTGACCTTTGGCTTAACATAGACCCAACAGATGAAGACTCATGGACATGGACAACTCTATCAAGTAACAACACCGGATACTATCAAGTATTCGATGAAAACGGCAACGTAGCAGGCGATGGTAGTATCGAAACCGGTATGGACATCGTCAGTGTTGCTGGAAACTTGATGTGTGAAGATAATTGTATTCTAAAATTAAATACTGATGCACAAGGAACAGGTGCCGCCATCGTTACCTTAAATGATAACGATGATGTTGTAACTGTAAGTGGAGCAACTAGCAGCCTTTCAGCAGCTAGTCAACCAATTACACTTACAGAACAAGGACCAAACTCTGGTGTATTCGGTACTTATGATGAATCCGATGTATCTATCGTACAAGTTGCTTCCACTGCTTCAAGAGGAACATCTGCAACTATTGATTACAATGAGAAACCAACTACAGTTCTTGTAGGCTTTGACTTCGCAACTGTTGATATCCAAGCAGCCGATGATGAATGGAACTCTGGTGAAGAGATTCCAGTTGTCTTGACTGACTTTGATGCCAACATAAACAGTAGAGCTGATGAAGATCTTGATTTGAATGATCCAAATGTTTCATTGATTCCATCTTTGGTAACAGGCGATCCATTCACTTTAGGTGAAACAAACTCTACTCATAATGCTGTATATCTTGTAGATGCTCACACAGGTGATGCTACCATCGATGCAATCGGTGCTGTCCATGGCCTTCGTGCAACTGCAGGAACTAACTCATCTGGTGTAGTAACCGTTGATGATTTCAGCAAACGTGGTGTAATATCACAGTCTGTTGTAATCGCATCATCTGGTGCATTACTCATTGACTTAGGTACAACATTAGAAGTCTTACAAGAATCAATCTCTGATACAACAACTACATTGAATGGTGTTAATCTCTTTAACTATGATATCCGAAGTGTTACTTCAACAGTAAGTAACATGGATATCTATCTGTTAAATTCAACCGGCCCGATCATCAAAAATCAGGGTCTAATTGGATCCATAGATGATGGTGACTTGTCTGCTATTAAATTAGTCAGACAAGCAAACTCATCACAAGGATTGGTTTCAATTAACAGTACTGCAATTAACACTGCATTGTTTGGTTCAGGAACTGCAACCAGCGCACCAGATTTGCAAAATATTGGTTTGTTGTTTAATTACAACTCATCAACTATTGCTACTGACGCCACAAACAATCCAATTGTAGCAGACTTCTTTTCCTTTGGATTCTTAAATGATGGTTTGGAAGCAGACGAACGTATTGCTAACCAAATTGTCAGATTAGAATTAGAGGAAACTGGTGACAATACAAGTACCTTCACAGGTTCACTTGAATATGTCATGGTTAATCAGCTAAACATACTTAATATCGATACCTACACCAGTCTTACACCAATTGCAGATGATCCAACTTTCATCGTAATTGAAGATTTGACTGACGAAGATGCACCAAGAGTCAATTATCTTGACAAAGGTGCAGATGGTGTTAGTACACAAATAGCTGATCAAGAAGCCGCACCTAGTCACTCTGGTGTCGTATCATTTGATTCAAACAATTACAAGAACGCTGACACAGTTACTGTTACACTAGAAGACTTAGACCTTAACGTCGACTCTGATCTTATTGAAATTTATACCGTAGTATCTGCTTCCGGTGACGCAAACCTTGATGCAGTTGGTACAGCACAATTCCCAGCAGGGAACTCTACCACATTGTCCAATGGTGACGAACTCGGAAGATTACTCGATATAACCTTTGATGACCAAAGATGGCAAACTCCAACTGACGCTACATGTCTTGCAGCCTTAGGCACAGCAGGCGTGACTGATACTGGACTTGGTGCAACTGGATTCTCTCTAGTTGAAACAGGTGCAGCATCTGGTGTCTTTGTTGGTGATTTCCAAATTCCAACAGCATGGTGCCCTTCAGTAGCAGTTACAGGAACTCACGTTCTTACTGCAACTGAATCAGCAACCGGTCTCGATATTGAAGTCAACTATGTTGACTTTAGAGATGCTTCTGGTGAAGTCATTGAAGTCGGTGACAGCGCAGGAATTCGCGCAAATACCGGTTCAGTCAGTCTTGATAGAACTGTCTACCCAGTACCATTTGGTGTTGAGTCAGACTTTACTGCTGATACCACTAATGAAACCCCATCAGGTAGAGCATTATTCCCAATCCACGCAAGTGGAATGAATACTGCTGGAACTGCTAGATCTACTGAAGGTCTGCAAACTGGTGAATTCATTACTGGTGGAGATCTTTCAATCCACGTTAGAGTTAACGACCCAGATCACGATATATCCGCATCTGGTGAAGACAATATCAATAAAAACAGCACAGCAAATAGAGGACCAGTGAAAGTTTCTGTTATCAGAGGCTCTTCATCAGTCATCTTAGGCTATGCTGGTGGCCCTGCTACCTTACAAGGTACCATCGACACAGATAATGTCAACACCCAAGAAACAAGAGCATTTGGTCCAATGACTGAAATCGCTCCTGATGCAGGAATATTCGAGTCTGATATCTCAATCAGATATACTGATGGCCCAGCAAGTAGTAAATGTTCAAGTGTCACTGACACCTGGACTGCACTTAATGGCGCTACCACAACAACAGAAACAGACAGATTTGATGTTGCCGCAACATCTGGCGATTATTGTATCTTACAAGGAGATATTCTCCAAGTAGAATACACTGATGGTGCAGATGCATCTGGTGATATCAACACTGTTACTGATTCTGCTACATTTGATTTGAGAAATGGTGTACTGCAATCCGATAAATCCGTATATATCATTGGATCCGACATGATCTTAACCCTCATTGAACCAGATTTCGATTTGGACAATGACCAGGCTGAGACCTATGACTTGGACTTAATTGAATGGGATTCTGACGCTGCCACCATCACCATGGGTGATGCTGACGGTGAAGGAAGTACCTTCGACCCAGAACCACTTAACTTCAGAGAGACTGGTGACAGTACTGGAATCTTCCAGATTGTTATCGAAATCCCAGAAGTTTTGCAAGGTGACAGATTAGAAAGAGGAGAGGAAACTGTTCTCGAGTATACTGATTGGGGTCCATCCGGATCTGACTATGTAGGTGAAGAAGAAGAGGATGTCAATTTGACAATCTTTACTTCTAACTTCGGAGCAACTGTAGAGCTTGACCAAAAAGTTTACACATGGACTGATAAAGTTTACATTACAATCGTCGCACCAGATCACAATTTCGATGGTGACTTAGTTGATGAAATTGGAAACACTAGCTTAGACCCAATAAAGGTCGCAACTAGAGGATTCAATATCGATACTTACAAACTAGTCGAAACTGGTACTGACACAGGCATCTTTACTGGTGAGGTTATCCTTACTGGATTTACACACGATGCTGATGGTGACACCACAACTGGTGATTCACTAGGTAATGATGTAACCCAAGGAACCGCAAGTGGTAATGGCCCAACTGATGGTGTCATTCCTACTGACGATGATGACGGACTTACTGTCTCCTTTGAATTCTCAGAGGATGAAACTGTAGTAGGTTCAGCACTCATTAGATGGAACATTGGTGAAGTTCAGTGGCTTGAAGCAAGCTATCCAGCTAGCGGAACAGGTGTAACAAGAATTATTGATCCAGATATGAACTTAGATCCAGA
>Ga0209362_1003805_pt1 | contig 10169 bp, 20 predicted proteins | sample SaaInlV_165m_DNA_FD_184680 | JGI IMG/M metagenome (GOLD analysis project Ga0209362, IMG submission 184680) | Marine microbial communities from expanding oxygen minimum zones in the Saanich Inlet - Saanich Inlet SI037_S3LV_110m_DNA (SPAdes)... | ecosystem: Environmental > Aquatic > Marine >...
CTGAAAAAGCAAAATGTAATGAACTCTCGCATAGAAAAGGACAATATCACACATTTTCTGAACCTTGTCCCGTAAAGGAAGAATTATTAAATCATATTACAATACTTAATAAATGGTTAAAGGAGAAGTAAAATGAAATGGATTAAAATGAAGATTTTAACATACTTTAGAAATAGAGGATGGGTGATATTTTACCTTGAGGATGAACACCGAAAATGCAATAACCAATGCTGTTGGCTTAAATTATACGAATCAGAAGAAAAAAGGAGATAGAGAATGAAACTCTATAAAGGTGACTGTTTAGAAGTTATGGATAGAATGATTGCTGAAGGCGTTAAGGTCGATGCAATAATAACAGACCCACCTTATGGCACTACTGCTTGTAAGTGGGATTCAGTGATTGATTTTGAATTAATGTGGGAACAATTAAATAAGTTGATAAAAGATAATGGAGCTATTGTTTTATTTGGGAGCGAACCTTTTAGTAGTGCTTTAAGAATGAGTAATATTAAGAATTATAAGTATGATTGGATTTGGCAAAAAAGCAGGCCAAGTGGGAGTATGCTGGCAAAAAAACAACCGCTAAGAAACACAGAGGTTATTAGTGTGTTTTACAAAAAACAACCTTGCTACAACCCACAAATGACAGAAACAAAAAGAGTTGTGGAAAAAACAAGAACTGTAAATAAAGGCGAAATAGTAGGGGAACAAAAACTAACAAGGAAGTTTGACAACAAAGGTTTAGCTTACCCAAGAACAATAGTAAGTTTTGGCAACTCAAACAACAAGAGCTTGCACCCAACACAAAAACCAGTCGCCCTAATGGAATACCTAATAAAAACCTACACGAACGAATCCGAAACAGTCTTAGATTTCACAATGGGTTCTGGAACAACTGGAGTGGCTTGTAAGAACACAAATAGAAACTTCATAGGTATTGAACAAGACGATAATTATTTTGAAATAGCTAAAGAAAGAATAAATGATTGAACTATTAAAAGGGGACTGCTTAATTGAAAGTGATAAAATAGAAAGTGGAAGTGTTGATTTGATTTTAACAGATTTGCCGTTTGGCACGATGAAACAAGAACTTGGCGGAAAGTCTGACAAAATAAAGCATGGCATGAAGAAAAAAACAGAGTGGGATGATACAATACCAACCGATAAAGTAATGCAAATTGCAAACCGTATATTGAGAAAAAACGGTAAAATGATTTTATTTGCACAAGAGCCTTTTACCCACGAACTAAAAGAAAATGCTATTCCAAATTTGCCGTTTAATTACAGAATGATTTGGGGAAAAGACCACTTTGCGAACGCTTTACTCGCGAAAAAATCACCTGTGAATTATTTCGAGGATATTTTAGTTTTTAGTAAAAAGTATGATTTAGAAGGATTACACCCACTGAGATTATATTTTAAAAAAGTAATGGATTTTGTAGGATTAAATTTAAAGCAAATTAATACAAAATTAGGACATAGAAGAGCCGAACACACTTTTTATATAGATAGCACACAATTTTCACTTTGCACCGAAAAAACATATTTAGAATTAATTAAGCATTTCAGCATTGATAAAATGGAAGGATTTAAACCTTTTTCGGATTTAGTTAAAATTGAAGACCCAAACAAAAGCACTTTCAATTTATGGGAAGGCAACAAATACAAGAGCAATATACTAAAATATAAAAAAGATTATGACGGACACCATCCAACACAAAAGCCCGTTTTATTATTAGAGGATTTAATAAAGACCTTTAGTAATGAAGGGGACTTAGTAGTTGATTTAACAATGGGTAGCGGTTCAACTGGTGTTGCTTGTGTAAATACAAACAGGAACTTCATAGGAATAGAGAAAGACGAAAAGTATTTTAAGATTGCAGAAGAAAGAATCGAAAAACATACTACACAAGAAAGATTATTTTCAGGAGAAATAAAATGAAAGAATTTAAAAATAATGAATATGTGTGGTGGAATAATGAAGGATGGTTATATCTTGGAATGGACGAAGATGGAATGACGCATCTATATAGACCATTAGAGGGGCACCCGTTTTACGTTATACAATTTGAACAATTAGGTGTAGAAGATTTAGAAGATTTTTATAGTGATAATGGGAGAAGTACAAAATGAAAGATAAAGAACACGAAACATTTGAATTAACAGATGATGTATTTGCAAGATGGGATGAAGAGGATGCAAAGTGGTATAATAAATATTTTGTAAGACCACTTCAGAGATTCATTCAGACCATTAAAGATTTCCCATCTGAAGCTAAGTGGTTTTATCAACGTGGAAGTAGAGGTTGGTCTGATAGGTCAGTTTGGTCTATTGATACTTGGTTGGTAGATAATTTGACTCCGATGTTAGAAAGATTGAAGAACAATAAGCTCGGCACACCAGTAACAATGTTTAGAAAGAAAGATGGCGTTGATAAAGATGGAAATTCAACTGATGAAGCAGATAGATTAGCAGAACAACGGTGGGAAAATGTATTGAGTGAAATTATTTATGGATTGAAATGTGCAAAGGCAATTCAGAATTACGATTACGAAGATAAAGAAGAAGTAAAGAAGCTAACAAAGAGTTCTCAGCGTTCATTTGAATTGATTGGAAAGCACTTATTTAATTTGTGGGATTAGTATGAACATAACTATATTATATCTGTTGGTAATATCAATAACTGATATTTGTGACAGATGGAGTATAACTTTAGAGGTTAAACATGATTGACAAAACAATAAAATTAGCTGGTGAGTATCCAAGTGATTTCAAACCATCTATATCAGTACAAGAAGTACAACAATTTTTTAATGCACATAGTTTTCATAATGGTAGAATGATAGGTGGTAGTAAATCGGGATATAGGAATATGCATCCTGATGATTTAATTATATTCAATGCTAATGTATTGATGCCAGGTTATGGTAAAGTATGGTATGGGGATTTAAATCTTACCGAAGATTATTTAGCATTAAAAGAAATTGCTCAAAATTTAAATACAGAGTTATATGTGTTGCGGGAATCGCATGCGAGATTTGGTGAAGAGGATAAACCAATTGATGAGTTATTTGATAAAGCGGTATGGAATACAAGTGAAGATAGCCCAACTCTTGAATGGTATTTAAACAAGCAGGAAAAATAATATGTTAGAAATATTATAAGAATAAATGAAAATAATGCTTGACTTTGTCAAGCATTTGTAGTATATTCAAGTAACGAAAAAAGGAAAAAAACAATGAAATCAAATTACGATGACGCGCTAGATAATCTACTTGTTGGTATTGGTAATGATTATGATAAATGGAATAATCCCAATAGGGATGGAGTTGATGAACAGATGAAGTTGATTAAAGAGGCGAGTGCTGTTAGATTTAAAAAGTCTCTTCGTGTTAAGCCTGGCAGGAAATTTGATAAAGTGATACACGATAATTCTGTTTGGGGTTTTGTTGCTAAAACAGATGGAGAACACAAGGGTATTCCTTATTTTACTGGTGATGTCTTTAAAGCGGCTGGTTGGGCTGCTCCCGCTAAACACGTGAGAGGTTCTATCTTTGCTACCGAACAAAATTGGTTTCATTGGACTGGACCAAATTACTTATAATGAATTACGCTAAAAGAAAACAACAATTAGACCACATCTTAAAGGATAAATCCTATTGGGTTAATGATAATGGCTATAAGAGTTTTGTAGCTGATATGCATAATAAGCTTTCAAAGGGATATAGTTTATCAGAGAAACAAGAAACTGCCATAAACAATACCATTAGTAATTATGCTAAATATTTCTTTAAAAAAAATGATCCTAATTATAAAACAAAAAAAGAAACAATGGTTCAGAAAGTAAGGATGGTTCAAAAACTATTGTATGAATGTAATTACGAAAGAAGTTATGAATATGGTGCTGAAGATTTCTTAAATAGTGTAGAGAAACAAGTTAAAAATCGTGGTACTTTAAGTATCAAACAAAAACAGGCATTAAATAAAATGCATAAGAGATTTAAGAAAAGACTTAAAAAATAATGTTTAAGTTGTTATTAAAAAAATATTATAAACATAGTCCAGAATGTCATTGTGGTTGGACTATGAAACCATTTGAAAGATATACTGATAGATATCAATGGAAATGTATCTGGTCTAAATGTAGGTGGGAAGCATTTGATGGTGGTGATGGTAGATTACATTGGTGGAAAAGGGGAACCCGACGTATTCCTTTAAGTCATAGTATTAAATACACTCGAAATAAAGTTTTAAATTATTTTAAAAAACTTAAAAATAATGCTTGACTTTGTCATTATTTTGTCGTATTATTAGGTGTTAAGAAAAGGAAAAAAACAATGACATTAAAAGAAATATTAAACACGTTAGTAGAAATAGAAGGTCATTTAGATGACGCTTACTATTCTTTGCCAGAATGGGAAGGTGTTTCAGAAGGCAAGTCTTATATAGATGGTGCACGAAATGACGTGTATAATCTTAAAGATGAAATCGAAAGAACTCTATTGGATGAAGATAAAGTTATATCTGGAAAAGAATTAGAAGAAGTCATGAATACACCTGTAGTAAATCCATTATAATTGAAAAGACAAACATTATTAAAAAAATTAAAATCCTTGAGAACTCGCATTGAAGATTGGTGTGAGAAAAATGGTTATGAAAATATGGGTAATTATGTCGAAAGGAAAAATTCGGATGGTAAAATCGTCTGGAAGCGTAGTGATTGGGAACACGTAGATGCCCTACATGATACGATTCTTAATGACGATACGGTTATTTATACTAAATCAACTTTAAAACAATTGAATGAAATGTGGAAGAGATATGAATTTGATGTTGTAGTATTGAATGATACTATGAGTGCGAAATTAAATCATATTCGAAGAGTGCGAAATAATAAAGCCAATATATATAAGAAATAACCAACGAAAAGACTCTCAAAAAAAATTTCAAAGAGGTTCTCTCATATGGAAACCAAATCAATTTACCACATCATCGTAAAAGAATTCATGAAATTCGGATACTATCGGGCTCAAGAAAAACTCAATAAGTTATACTCGGAAGATAAAATATCTTTAGTACAAAAAGGTAAGATAATGGATAACTTATCTGAATTAAAAATGATGTCATCAAAAGAATTAAAGTTTTTTAAGAAACTAGAACAACCAAAGGGAAAATTAGATGCTAAGTGATAGACAACACTTCTTGCTAGGTGTAATGTTAACTTCTTTATCTGTTATGTTGTATAGAGAATATACTTATACATCACCCATAATCAAAACAGAAACCATAGTTCATTTGGTTAGTGATCCGATAATCAGAGGTAACTTTGAATTAGAATCAAATGAGATTAACTCTTCTTTGAATAAATCTAAACTCAAACATCTATTGATTTATGTCAATGCCTTATGTGATGAGTATGGTGTGGATTATGGAATGGTTAAAGCCGTAATACAAACCGAATCAAATTGGAATCATAGAGCTATATCAAGCGTTGGTGCTATGGGATTGATGCAAATATTACCTGAAACTGCTATGTCAGAATTCAATACTCATAAAAATGATTTATTTGATCCTTATATTAATGTAACGGTTGGTATTAAATACTTATCTCATCTGAATAATCACTTTGGTGATATGGAATCCACACTTACGGCTTATAGTCATGGTCCTACTGTTACTAGAAAATACAGTCAGAACTATATCAAGAATAACTTTTATGTAAAACGAGTATATAAGAATTTGTAATGCCATTAAGTAAATTTGGTAGGAGGCATAAAAAAACATTTGGTAAAAAGAAAGAAAAGTGGGATGGTAACTTTCGTATGCCACCTAAACCTAATTCTTACTACGTTCAAGAAAAAGGAACATGTCGTTGGTGTGGTAAAAAGATTATAGAGAATAAAGTACATAATACTCGTAAGACTTGGCATCAAGATTGTGCTACAGACTATATGATTATCTATCATTCAAGTGAAGCTAGAAAACATATATGGAAACGAGACAAAGGGAAGTGTAATGATTGTGGAGAACAATGTACCAGGCGTACTTGGGACTTAGACCACGTTAAACCATTAATGGAACAAAAGGGAATCAAAGCCAATAAGTTAGATTGGTCTTACTATGAATTAAATAATATGCAAACCTTATGCCGCCCATGTCATAAGAAAAAAACTAAACGAGATATGAAAAATAATAAAAATAATGCTTGACATTGGTATAATTAAGTTGTATATTATATCGGATAAACAAATAGGTTATCGTTCTCCAAAGAATTGAATCTCAATAGAGGTTCTATATGGGGCGTAGTTCTTTCTTCCTTTCTTCTACGCCCCTAAAAATTAAAACATAAGAGGTTAATAATGAAAACGAAAATAGACATGAAACAATTTATGAAAGATTGTATGCTAACTAATAATGATAAAAAACAAATGAGATCACTTGACAAAAAAACAATAAAATCTGATCCTAATTACAAAAACAATAAAAGAGTAAATCTTGAATACTATAATGAAGATGAACTCGAAGATACAGGTATGGATAATTATTCCGATAGCGATAACGTGGAGAATTAGAAACACTTGGTGATGCTGGAATGGATGTATATCAATAACACTTAAATCCTAAATGATTTTTATTAATATGGTACTATTTATGGATAGATATGAAAACTACACAAAAAGAAATCGTGGATGTCATAACCACCATCATGACTAGATTAGATAAATTAGAATTTGCACAACACCAACATAAAGAAATGTTCTATAAAGTTAAAAAAAGATTATTAGAATTAAATGATAATTTAAATGACGTATTGGATATCTTGGAGGGTGAAGATATGGAAATGGTTGATGCAGTAAAAAACAAATATTCGGAATTGCGACATTTGGTTGATGATGAGTTAGAAAAAAATGAATATGATTTTGATGATGATGATGCTAGGGAATTAATGAATCAAATTGTTGGTGAATCTTAATGGATGAATTTTTAGCATTTCTACAAGAAATACGAGATTTATTATTAATAATTGAAGAAGATAAAGATTTAACTTATCTAAGCAACGTAATAGAAAAAGTAGAAGAAGAAATAAAAATAATAGAAGAAGAGTCTTAATTGTTACATTACATAATAACGGTTTTATTTGGAATTATTGCACTCTGCACAAGTGTAATAACTTTCTACGCATTAAAACGAATAACTAACTACGAATTAATAATACTAAACATAAACACTACTATAGAATCAATAAAACATCAACTTAAACTAATAGACGATAAGGGTACATTCGAGTCTGATGATGAAGTTGGCTTCTTTTTTCAAGAAGTCAAACAACTCGGAAAACAACTAGAACAATTATTTGAAACTGAGGTTGATGATGGCAGCAAAGAAAGTAGTAAAAAAGATAGTAAAGAAGAGAAAAAAGAAAAGTAAGATATATTTTGGTACGCCAGTACATGATGCGATTGTAAAATATAACAGGTCTGATGATATACCATTCAGACATAAAGTATACACGGAAGAGATTCATACTGCTTTCTTAAAGTTAGCAGAAAATATAATCAATACCTTTAAGTTTAGTTACTTCAGTTATGGTTTCCGAGACCTACAGGAAGAAGTAGTTTCTAATTTAGTTATTAATATCCATAAATTTGATGAGACTAAAGGCAGTAAAGCATTTAGTTATTTTAGTGTAGTTGCTAAAAATTATCTTATATTGAATAATAATGCTAACTATAAGAAGTTAAAAATCCACGATGATATCGATACTCTATATACCCACGGTGTTGATGATGAAGTTATAGAAAAATCACCTTCATCTGATGTATTTAAAAAGACATTAACTTATTTTGAAAACAACTTAGAAACTCTATTTCCTAAACAGCATGATAAAGACGTTGCTGAATCAATATTGTTTCTATGTCGGAATAAGAATAACATTGATAACTTCAATAAGAAAGCTTTATATATAATGATTAGAGAAATGACAGATGTAAAGACATCTAAGATAACCCAAGTATCTAATGTGTTTCGTAAAATATATCCAAAAATACGACATGAAGTTCTTATTAAAGGACACATAGACAATTTAATAAGCACAGGTTCTTTGTAACAACTTTCTAATCGTTCTATATTTATTAATAGAATGTTATGGAAAAAGACTTTAAAATATTCGGTGATAAGAATTTCTCTGATTTATCCCAAGAGATATACGAGAACTCTAAACTAAAGAAAACTCAGATTGAGCTTTTAGTCCAAGAGGTACATGGTTACATACAAGGTATCGAGGATATTGCTATCGTGGGTCCTATATTAAAAGAACTTCTTGATGTCGGTGTCAAGAATGATGATAATCTATTAAAGTTAGCAACCGTAATCCAACGTATCATGAGCAAACATCAAGTAGTTGATGATAGTGATGTTGGTTTATTAAGTGAAGATGAAAAAGAAGAATTGATGAATTCACTTGAAGATGCTGCTGCGGAAATACAAAAAAAATCCGATGATATTGATATAAGTAAAATTAAAGAAAAGTATAGTTCGTAATGGCAAACGATAATAGTATTCAATTTCATTTGGGAACGGTTCGTAGAGTTTATACTGATAATAAAAGGGGTGGTGTTGGTGAAATTTACTCGACAAATATGATAAAGGTAAAGGGATTAAATTCAACCTTACCTTCCGTATCAAAGGAACTACCCGCGAGACCTTTCTTTAGGGGTGTTCATGATTCCATCACAAAGGGTGATTTAGTATTATTTTGTATTCTACCACATAAAAAAGTATATTATATAGGTCCACTTAATACATTTAACAATCCAAACTATTCGCCAAATCCTTCATATTCTAAAGAAAAACAATATCGTGGTCTTGACCATAATGTATCATTAGATGAAAAGGGTTATAGTGAATTATTTCCAAAGATAACTACAAAACCATTAAGCAAAACTTATTCTACAAATTTAGATTTAGATTTTATTACAGAAAATAGAGGAGTACTTACTAACACGACAGCTGTAGAATTTGCTAAATTTACTGATTTAGTTTTAGAAGGTAGACATGGTAATTCAATTCGTATTGGTTCAAGAGCTGTAAATCCAATTTTAAACATACATAATAATAGACTTTCAAACAATACAGAACAATTAGGACAAGGTTCACTTATATCAATGATGTCCGCTGGTTCTATAGAACAAAATTTCTTATCTAATGGGTTTCAACTTTCAGTTGATGCTAACAGAACTAAAGAAGATATTTTTAAAATAAATAACGGTAATGATACTATCAATGCTGAAAATTCATATGATTATAATTACTCAAAAGTAAATCCAGATAATAGTGATGATGATAGAGTAGATTTTGATCAAATGATAATATTTTCTGATAAAATAACATTTGATGCAAGAAGTCCAAATGCTGGTGATTTTACCGTATCCGCAAATAGAAATATTAATTTTGGTGCAACAAAAAACTTTACATTAAACAATAAAGGATTTTCAGTAATTAATTCTGGTAATATTTATATAGGAAAGGAAGCAAAGAATAAAGCTCAACCAATGGTATTGGGAGATGAGCTGAGAATATTATTATTGGACATTATGAACATATTACAAAATTCAAGAGCATTAGTACAAGGAGTTCCAATTCCACTTGTTAATCAACAATCAGGTCCAATGTTTCCTGATATAGATAAAATAATTAAATCATTAAGTCTGGAAGAACCAGAACCAAGAGAACTAGATGATAATGGAGTTTATAAAAATGCCAATACAAAATTTTTAAGTCAATACCATTATGTAGAGCAGAACGTTAGACCAAAACCAACATAGGAGTAAAAAATGAAGTTATCTATATTTAAGAAAATGATCAGAGAAGTAATAAGAGAAGAGTTAGATTATAAATTTAGTCGACTTAGTAAAGAGTTAAAAGAAGTAGTAGTTAGTAGTAATACTAATGATCTAAACAAAGCTAGAACTCACACGACACAAGATACAAGTTTGAAAACCATGATGATGGATTCGACTGGTACCGATTCCAACGTTCCCATAACCAAAGGCAACGTTTCTGTCCCCAAGACAAGTAATAATGTTTTGAATTCTCTACTTGAAGAAACTGCTCAATCCGATGATTGGAAAAGTGTTCGGGGAACTGGTCAAGAAGTTCAATCAGTACAA
>Ga0209362_1003819_pt1 | contig 10150 bp, 9 predicted proteins | sample SaaInlV_165m_DNA_FD_184680 | JGI IMG/M metagenome (GOLD analysis project Ga0209362, IMG submission 184680) | Marine microbial communities from expanding oxygen minimum zones in the Saanich Inlet - Saanich Inlet SI037_S3LV_110m_DNA (SPAdes)... | ecosystem: Environmental > Aquatic > Marine >...
ACGGTTGGCATTTTTGTCTAAGGTCACCAATGGGCATCAAACGGCAATTATCCTTCAAGGGCATCAACGCGACGACATTGCCGAAACCTTTCTCTGGCGATTGGCTCGAGGGGCCGGTTTGGCCGGGTTGGCAGCACCGAGACCTGTTCGTCGATCTGGCAACATGGTATTTGTTCGACCCCTTTTGACCATCTCCCGTGAAGAGGTTCGTCGTGTTCTTGGATCGGTCGGTGCGACTTGGCGGGAAGACGATAGCAATACCTCGCCGATTTACTTACGAAACCGTCTTCGTATCGGAACCATGGAGGCTTGGCGGAAGGATGCTGACCGCGAGGTTGGTTCGGGAACCGTCCGAAGTCGACGATTGCTTGAGGAGGCAGACGATGCATTGGAGCAATGGGCGAACGAAGCTTGGGCCGAATGCTTTGAGGGAAACCTTTTAAAGGTAAATGGTCTGACCTGTTTGCCAACAGCCGTAAGGCGAAAATTGATTGCGCGTTGGCTTCACGAAACCTCTCCCGGTTGCTTTCTCGAATCGACCAATCTCGATAACTTGCTTGATGCACTGGAGCATGGTGAGCGATTCAAAACGAATTTATCATCGAATCTTTGGATTGAAACAGATTGCAAGCACTTGCGTCTGATTGAGGGAATTCCTTCGCTGAGAGCGTGGAACCCCGTGGCCTTCCCGGAAAACGTAAGACTCTTCCTCCCTGAGGGCGGATCTCTTATTTGGCAGGCTGAATCCCTTTCGCCGGAATGCTTTGCATCGCTTGCGGTTGGTCAAGTGAAACCCGGCGAACAGGCGTTTCTTGCGGAGGAGTCCGTTTCGGCGACTAAACTTTTCGTCAGAAAACGCCTACCTGGAGACCGGTTTCATCATTTGGGAGCACCAGGCGGGCGAAAGCTAAAGGATGTCTTAATAGATAAAAAAATTCCCACGCATCTACGAGACAAGCTTCCGGTCATCGTTTCCGGGACCGATGAAATACTTTGGGTTCCCGGTTTGCCTCCTGCCGAGAAAGCAAAATTATTTGAGTCTTCCGATAGGGTAATCCGTTTGACTTATATCTACTCGCCCACATGATGCTAGGGTAGTGGATAACGAACCCAAAAAAGAGGGTGACAACCCCGGACGTACCTTTCACCCGAAAGTTTTGCTCATCTGGCTCGCGATTTTTGCGGCTATTGTCGGGCTTCTCATGGTGCAAACAGAAGAAATCAAGCCATCTCAGCGCTCTATTTCTTCCGTAAATGAACTATTGGAAGCGGCTAAGGAAAAGCGAATCGAGAACGCCACCATTCAAAGTGACGCCAAAGGGGGAGAAGAATGGTATGTGGTCAAAGGGAAAGTATCCAATCCTAGGTTTGAGGAAGATCCCAAACAGTTTAAGACCCTTCCTTTTTCGGTTACCGGGCGCATAACCGAGTCCGACTACAAGGAACTGCGAACTGCTCTTGCCGGAAAACTTAAGGAGGAACCTTCGAGCACCATTTGGACTGATTTGCTTTTCAGCCTTTTGCCATTTCTTTTGATTATTGGTCTGTTGTACTTCCTCTTCGTACGCCAACTTCGCCAAGCGGGCAAAGGCGCCCTGAATTTCGGTAAAAGTAAGGCCAAGCTCCTTACCCGAGACAAGGACAAGATCGTTTTTGGGGATGTCGCGGGTTGCGACGAGGCGAAAGAAGAGGTTGCTGAAATCGTTGACTTCCTAAAAGACCCCAAGCGTTTTCGCAAAATCGGTGGAAAAATACCCAAGGGGGTGCTCATGGTTGGCCCTCCCGGCACGGGGAAGACTTTGCTAGCCAAGGCCGTGGCTGGAGAAGCGGACGTACCTTTTTTCAGTATCAGCGGTTCTGATTTTGTTGAAATGTTCGTGGGTGTCGGTGCCGCCAGAGTTCGAGATATGTTCGAACAGGGCCGAAAGAATGCTCCTTGCTTAGTCTTCATTGACGAAATTGATGCCGTTGGTAGGCAGCGTGGAGCAGGGATGGGCGGAGGCAACGATGAGCGTGAGCAAACCCTGAATTCGCTGCTTGTCGAGATGGACGGTTTTGACGGACATGAGGGAGTCATCATTATTGCCGCCACCAACCGACCCGACGTTCTCGATACTGCTCTTCTCCGCCCCGGTCGATTTGATCGCCAAGTGGTTATCGATCTGCCCGATCTCGAAGGGCGCGATGCCATCCTAAAGGTTCACGCCAAGAAAATTAAACTTTCTGAAACTGTCGACCTGACTAAATTAGCCCGTGCCACTGCAGGCTTTTCCGGAGCCGATCTTGCGAACCTGCTTAATGAGGGTGCTCTCATTGCGGCTCGGCGTCGCAAGAAAATGGTGGAGCCCATCGATTTGGACGATGCTCGTGAAAAAATCTCTTTCGGACGAGAACGGCGCCGTGCAATGGATGAGGAGGATCGCAAGATAATTGCTTATCACGAGTCTGGTCACGCCATTGTGCAAGCTGTCGTGGATGACGGATTGCTCCCTATTCACAAGGTCACTATTATTCCTAGAGGTCAAAGTTTGGGTAGCACGATGTTCACCCCGAAGAAGGATATCCTTAATCACAGCAAGCGCCGGTTGTTGAATCAGGTATGTTGCGCCATGGGTGGGCGGGCTGCCGAGGAATTGGAACTCGGGGATGTTACCAGTGGAGCTGCGGGCGACATTCGTATGGCATCCAATCTAGCCCGCAATATGGTTTGTGACTGGGGAATGAGTGAACTTGGCATGTTGTCTCTTGGTGATAAGCAGGATCAAGTTTTTCTCGGTAAGGAGCTAACCCGATCTCAAAACTACAGTGAAGAGACTGCTCGCAAGGTGGATGCGGCCATCAAGGATATCATCGACGTTCAGTATCAGCGTGCCGTCGGTATCATTACCGAGCGTCGAACCGCTCTCGACAAAATCGCCGCCGCTCTCCTCGAATACGAGACCATCGAGGGCAAGCACGTTCATGAAATTCTTGAGTTAGGAGAGATTCGTTCCCCAATCACCAAGGACGTTCCACCCGAAGATTCCGATGAAGAGGCTGGAGAGGAAGAATCTAAAAAGGAATCGGCAAAAGAAGACGACGCCGGTGGCATTGAACCGGGTTCTGAACCTGCAGGTGTCCCTGCCTGAATATTTCTCTACCGTCAATTATCCTTGCCGATTACAAATAAAAAAGTATTTTCCTTAATCACTATGAGCCAACATCCAAGTTTAAAGCCCCCTGGCGGTTTGTTAAAAAAGCGGAATGTCTTGAAGCGTTTTCAGCGCATTGACTTACTTCGGCAACGTAACCAGTGGAAAGAAGGCGATCGCGTAGTAAATCTTCCCAAAACGAAACCTGAGGAGTAATCCTTAGATTTCATCTGGCTTTTTGTAGGGTTACCCATTTGGCATAACCCTCTGAGGCATCAGCCTCCCAACTTACCCATTGCGGTTCTTCGTATGGGTGGTTTTCGCTTATGTACCGACTCAACGTATTTTCATTTTGCCAAGAGTATTTCAATCGTAACTCCCATTCCTCGCTCTCATCTATTTTTCCTTCCCAACGGTAAACGGAGGCGACGGGACCAACAACTTGAGCGCAAGCGACGAGGTCCAATGCCACTAGTGTTCTCCCAAGGTCCAACGCTTGCTGTCGTGTCTCGAGAGTTGTGCAACCCACTCGAATCAAGTTGGGCACGGCAGAAATAGTTTGCAAATTAATACTGTATTGGGCATTTTCTCTACCTTTCCCCGTTCACGAGTGCCTTGTCAACCTTAGTATATATACCAGCGTGAGAGACGATTATTTACAGGAAGCCCATAAGATTATTACGGACCCCAACGCCCTAATCAACGTCGTGTCCCGCCGGGCAAAGCAACTGAAGTTTGGAAACAAACCTCTAGTTGAGTCGCTTGAGAGACTAGAACCCGAGGATATCGCTCTTCGAGAGATTATCGAAGGTAAGATAACCTACCAACCTTTCGAAGAAGAGGAGGAGATCTAAATCTCCGAGATTGGGCGACTCCTTACTTTCGCCCATGCCTCTCTCACTAGGTGAATATCCATCGTGTCCAAGCGTAAAAAAGACACGACTGGACCGCCTTCGGTAAACAACGCCAAGGCTCGCCATAAGTACTTTGTCGGCGACAAGCTTGAAGTCGGAGTCGCCTTGCGCGGCACGGAAGTAAAATCTTTGCGGGCCGGGCGAGCCCAGATTTCCCAATCTTTTGGAAAATTCGTGAAGGATGAGTTATTTCTCTTTAACGCTCACATCTCTGAATACGAATTCGGTGGTTCAGAGAATCATGAACCCTTGCGTATCCGCAAACTGCTTTTGCACAGGCGTGAACTGGTTCGCCTTAAAGTGGAGGTGGAGGCTGGAGGAAAGTCCATCATCCCTTTGCGAATGTATTTCAAGGGTTCGTTGGTGAAGCTGGAAATTGGAGTCTGCACGGGCAAAAAGTTGCACGACAAGCGAGAGGACCTTAAAAAACGTTCTGCCGAACGTGAAACTGAACAAGCTTTAAAAAATTACAACCGACGGTGATTCACCTAATTCTTCTTCGGCCCGAAATCCCGCAGAATACCGGTAACGTCGGTCGACTATGCGCTTATTCCGGCTGCCATCTGCATCTTATTAAGCCGTATGGTTTCGAGATAGATGACTCCCGTCTTCGACGCGCGGGCATGGATTACTGGCGTTCCTTGGATCTTTCGGAACACGACGATTGGGAGTCGTTTCTAGCATCTGATGAGCGTCCCGAACGCATTTACCTTTTCACCACGAAAGCGGAAACTTCTATTTGGGATACGGAGTTTCGAGATGGAGACGGTCTCCTCTTCGGCAACGAAAGTACCGGAGTCACCTCTGATGTCCACAGTTGGGCAGCGAATAGCAAGGTAAAGATTCCCCAGTTCAAGGATGGACTACGTTCTCTCAACTTAGCCAATGCTGTATCCATTGGTTGTTACGAGGCACTTAGGCAAATTGAGGTTCGTTAGCTTGCCCTCAATTGCTTGCCAGATTCCTGCGGACCGCAAGTGATGACCTCTGCAATTCCTCGTGTTTCTGTAATTCTTCCGGTTCGTGATGCTGAAAAAACTTTGGTAATGGCGATTGAAAGCATTCTCGGCCAAACTGAGAGAAATATCGAACTACTCGTGGTGGATGACGGTTCAACTGATGCTTCCCTTAGGATTCTTCAGGAGTTTGCCGAACTCGACGGGCGCATTCGGGTTCTTGCGACCGTCAATCCCGGTATCGTAGAAGCCCTAAATCTGGGATTGGCGGAGGCTAAAGCCCCATATTTGGCACGAATGGATGCGGATGACGTTTCACTTTCCGAACGACTTTGCCTGCAGTGCGACTTCTTGGATAGCCATCCGACAGTCGGTTTAGTTTCCTCTCGTGTCGAGCATTGGAGTGAAGATTCGAATGTTCGCGCAGGTTACGAAGCCTACGTCGAGTGGACCAACCAAGTTCTGGATGATACCGACCTCCGATTGCGCCGCTTTGTAGAATCACCTTTTGCTCATCCTTCGGTCGTCTACCGCAAAAGCGTGGTCGAGCGTTTTGGCGGCTATCGGGAGGGTTCCTTTCCCGAGGATTACGAATTGTGGCTACGCTGGCTCGAGGGCGGCGTGAGAATGGGGAAACTTCGTGAGATCCTACTTCGTTGGCGAGATCACGACAATCGCCTCTCCCGTATCGATCCTCGTTACTCGGTGGAGGCTTTTTACCAAATGAAGCTCGAATATTTGCATCGGTGGCTGAAAGACAACAACCGCCACTTCCCAAAAGTCAAGATTTGGGGAGCGGGGAGGATCACCCGCAACAGGGCCAAGTCCTTAATGAAGGCGGGGACTGTTGTCTCGGGGTTCTACGATATTGATCCTAGAAAAGTGGGTAACCCAAGGGCTGGCTTGATGGTGCATTCCATTGAGGACATTCCCGAACCCGGGGAAGAATTCATTGTCGCGATGGTGGGAGCTCGCGGAGCTCGCGAAAAGGTCGTCGCCTTTCTTCGTGATCGAGGGCATCGAGAGGGAATCGATTTCGTTCTTGCCGCATAAATATTTCTGCCGAAGCGTTTTTCCGCTTGCGACGAACGCTCCCCGAGACTTCGATATTACTTTTAATCCTTCCTCGATCTTAAAAACCACTCATTTATGAAATTCATAGCGTTACTGTCTTTTTTCACTGTGATTGCCGTCCATGCCGCAAAGCCAAAACCTCCCGCTGGTTTCGTAGCTCTTTTCAACGGGAAGAATTTGGATGGATGGTGGGGATTGAAAACGGAAGATCCCGCCAAGTGGATGGCACTTTCGCCTGAGAAGTTCGCGGCAAAGAAAAAGGCCAGCTTAGAGGACATCCACAAGCACTGGACGGTAGAGGACGGGGTGCTCGTTAACGATGGGCACGGCTTGTATCTCTCGACCGAAAAAAATTACGGAGATTTCGAACTTCTCGTTGACTACAAGACCGTGGCGAAAGCCGACAGTGGTATTTATTTGCGAGGAGTACCGCAGGTACAGATTTGGGACACGACCAAGGAAGGAGGGAAGTGGAATTTGGGAGCCGATAAAGGTTCGGGTGGATTATGGAACAACCCAAAAGGAGGAGCTGGAAAGGATCCGAAAGTACTTGCCGACAAACCATTAGGTCAGTGGAACTCCTTCCGAATCATCATGGTGGGTAACCTCGTGACTATCACCCTCAACGACAAACTGGTTGTGGACAAGGCTCCTCTGAATAATTTCTGGGATCGCAAGACCCCCATAGAGAAACGTAAGCCACTCATCAAGGAAGGCCCCATTCAGCTTCAAACCCACGGCGGGGAAATTCGCTGGAGGAATGTATATTTAAAGGAGTTATCCGCTCCAACTTCAGACTAAGGATTCATCGAATGACCAAAACTATACTGTCGATTCTTCTAGCAAGCGTTCTTCCGGTAATGTCGGAGTCGGAGGAGAAAGGCTTCAAGAGCATCTTCAACGGAAAGGACTTCACGGGTTGGTCAGGTCCTTTGGACAATTACCAAATTGTTGAAGGTGCCATCCAATGCAAAAAAGGGAAGGGCGGTACCATATTCACCAAGGAGGTCTATGCCGACTTTGTGGTGCGTTTTGAATTCAAGGTTCCTCCCGGAGGCAACAACGGTCTTGCCATTCGTTACCCTGGCAAAGGAAACACCGCTTACGGCGGCATGTGCGAACTCCAAGTGCTCGACGAAAATTATGAGAAGGTGAGGAAAGCCAAGTTGGACCCGCGGCAAGTTCATGGTTCAGCTTACGGCATGGCTGGCGCCAAGCGAGGTTTTCAACGACCAACCGGAGAGTGGAACGAGCAGGAGGTCACGGTCAAGGGGGCGACCATCAAGGTGATCCTAAACGGTACGGAAATTCTTGATGCCGACTTGAGCAAGGTGAAAGACTTCATGGGAGGGAAATCTCACCCCGGCATGAATCGCAAGGATGGTCATTTTGGCTTTGCGGGTCATAGCGATCCCGTTTCCTTTCGGAAAATACGAATCAAAAGGCTCTGAGCCTTTTGATTCCGGTCTACAAGGACTTTTCTCCCCTTATTTAGGCGTTTGAAGTTTCGTGAGTAGTTTCCGAATTCGAAAGAATTTGGTCCGGTCTCTCGGTTGGGCTTGTTACGTTCTTTTTTCCCAAGGAGCAATGGGGGCACCCGCTTTCCCCCTGTTCGACCATTCCGGGGACGGTGGTGCCCTTATCCATCAACTGAATTGCGTGGCCTGTCACGAGGGGAAGGTCAATGCCATGCTGCCTTCGGTCGGTGCTCCAAACTTAAGTGAAGCGGGTAGCCGTCTCACCCCCAACTGGATTCGCACCTTTTTGATAAATCCCGAGAAAGTTAAACCCGGCTCCAGTCATCCGCAGTTCCTTAAGGGGCTTCTTCCTTCGGAAAGTATGGATAAGGCCGAAGCTCTCGCCCAATATCTGTCTATGCTCAAGTCAACTCGAGTGCCCGAGGAATCCTTGAGGGGAAATGCTGAGACGGGGCAACAACTCTTTGATCAAGTGGGGTGCGTAGCTTGTCATGGTGAGGCAGGAGATATGAATTTGCAGGCGAAATATTCAAATGCCCAAGGCTTGGCGAATTTTTTGGAAAACCCGCGTCGGCTCAATCCCCACGGACGAATGCCCTCCCTCGGATTGAATGCCCAAGAAGCACTGGACATAGCGTCCGCCCTAGTCAAGGGCGGCCCGCCGAGGTTGCCCGACAATCCAAAAAACGATCGGCCTGGCGTTTACTATCAAACCTACGCCGGAGATTGGGACCGCTTGCCTGATTTCGATAAACTCAAGCCCTTTAAGAAAGGGGTAATCGACAATCTTTCACCGACCATTGCAGGATTGGAGGATCATTTTGGCGTGCGACACACCGGTTTTCTAATCATTGAGAAGTCGGGTGAATATGAATTCTCCACCAATTCCGACGATGGTTCGCGTTTTTACGTGGGTGACCGGTTGGTCGTTAATAACGATGGCGTCCACGGGGGGATTACGAAAAAGGGAACCATATCGCTCGCTCCCGGCAAGCATGCCTTCACTCTTCTTTTTTTCGACAAGGAGGGCGGAGAGCACAATCATGTTAGCTGGAGCGGTCCGGGCTTTTCCGAAAAGGCTCTTGGAGGCGATTTTCTCACTCAGAGTCCCGATGAGCATCCCGGCATTCGTCCTTCCAAGGCGAATCGCTTCATTGCGGAGTTCGACAAGGTGAAGCTCGGTAAACAATTGTTTTCCGAATTGAACTGCGCCGCGTGTCACGCCGTCGAGCCGAACGGGAAACTCCATCGTCCGGAAGGAATTTTGGGTCCGCCTCCCGCTTTGGTTGAGATGAAAGAAGCCTTGGGACGAGGTTGCTTGTCAAGCACCCCTATCGATATCGCTCCTCACTTCAGGCTAACTCTGAAGCAGACCAAGGCCATCGCTGCCGCCTTGGGTAATTCACCGGCCAAGCTTAAGCCTGCTGAGGTTCTGGATCACGCCTTGGTTGCCTACCAATGCTACCCATGCCACAAGCGGAATGGAATCGGTGGCCCCACCGATGAGCGCGACACCTATTTTCTTACCAGCCAACAGGTCATGGGGCCGGAGGGGCGTCTTCCGCCGCACCTAAATGGGGTAGGGGCCAAGCTCAAATCGAATTGGCTAAAGCAGGTAATTGCCACTGGAACAAAGGTGCGCCCATACATGTTGACCAGAATGCCGAGCTACGGTCCAGAAATTGCTGCTCGTTTGACCGAGAGCTTTATTGAAGTAGACAAACCTCAGAAAGTTGCGACACCATTTCCTGAACTTTCCCAGCGTGAGGCCCATAAAAAGGGTAGGGAACTTATCGGAAGCAAAGGCATGGCTTGCGTATCTTGTCATACCTTTGCTGGGATTCCCTCCCTTGGCGTGCAGGGCATGGATTTAACCGTCATGAGTAAGCGCCTGCGGATTGATTGGCTTAAACGCTATCTTTTGGATCCTGGCTCACTTCGTCCCGGAACTCGCATGCCCTCTTTCTGGCCTCAAGGAAAGTCGACCAAGCCTGACGTGCTTGATGGGGATACCGACAAGCAGATAGCAGCTATCTATCAATACCTCTCGCTGGGAGAAAAGGCTCCTATCCCAAGTGGATTGGCTCGCAGCGGGATGCAGTTGGCCGTCGACGACGAAGCTCGCCTCTATCGCAATTTTATTGATGGCGCCGGTACGCGAGCCATCGGTGTGGGTTACCCTGGAGAAGTGAATCTTGCCTGGGATGCCAACCACCTGAGACCTGCGCTCCTCTGGCACGGCCCTTTCATCGATGCTTCCAGACATTGGTCCGGACGTGGTCAAGGGTTTCAGGCGCCCGATGGTTTTAATCGCCTAACTCTTTTCGATGGACCTCCCTTGGCAATCCTAACTACTCCCGGTGCACCTTGGCCAAAGGTCGATGCCAGACCGGCGGGCTTTCGCTTCGGCGGTTATCTTTTGGATGAAAAACGTCGACCCACTTTTCGTTATTCTTTTGGCAAGTTGAAGGTGGAAGACTTTTTCAAGGAGAGGCACCACGGGGATGATGAGGATTTTGCCTTGGATCGCATCGTGACAATCACGGGAAAGATTAGCACCGGCCTTTATTTCCGAATCGGATCGGGTGGTTCCGCTC
>Ga0209362_1003821_pt1 | contig 10147 bp, 9 predicted proteins | sample SaaInlV_165m_DNA_FD_184680 | JGI IMG/M metagenome (GOLD analysis project Ga0209362, IMG submission 184680) | Marine microbial communities from expanding oxygen minimum zones in the Saanich Inlet - Saanich Inlet SI037_S3LV_110m_DNA (SPAdes)... | ecosystem: Environmental > Aquatic > Marine >...
ACTGGGCCAAGGCCAATCCCGAGAAGGTTGCCTGCATCTACGGCGATGCCCCCGTGTGCGACTTCAAAAGTTGGCCGGGAGGCAAGGGAAAGGGAAAAGGGAGCGCCGGCACTTGGAACAATTGCCTGAAGGCCTACGGTTTGACGGAAAAAGAAGCAATGGACTTCAAGGGCAATCCCATCGACGGTCTAGAAGTCCTTGCCAAAGCAAAGGTTCCCCTCTTTCACGTAATCGGTGAGGCCGATACCGTCGTGCCGGTGGCCGAAAATTCAGACGTTATTGAAAAACGGTACGAGGAACTGGGCGGTTCCATCGAGGTGATTCGCAAACCGGGCATCGGACATCACCCGCATAGCCTGAAGGACCCCAATCCCATTGTAGATTTCGTTCTCCGTTCGAGCAAACAATAGAAAAAGCATTCTCCAACAGGGAAAGCTTGAGCATTTCCCTTTGCCTGCTAGTGTGACTGCCAATAATGAGCGAACGCATAGCAACTGACGCCACTTCGCCCGCACACTTGTTAGTGGTGGGTTCCGTGGCCTTCGACAACGTCATCACGCCCTATGGCGAGAAAGAGCACATCCTCGGGGGGGCCGCCTCGTACTGTTCCTTCGCCTCCAGCTACTTTGCCGAGACCCGCATGGTCGGAGTCGTCGGCAACGACTTCGGTGAAGAGTTCATGGATAGACTGCGCTCACGAGGAATCGACCTAGAAGGCCTACAGAGAGACGAAAGTGGACCTACCTTCTTTTGGAAGGGCAAGTACCACGAAAATTTCAATCGTCGCGACACGCTGGACCTTCAGCTGAACGTTTTTGAGAAATTCCGGCCCGACCTTCCCGAATCGTATCGGGCCTCCCCATTCGTCCTGCTCGGAAACATTCACCCGGCATTGCAGGCTCACGTTCTCGATCAACTTAGCGGTGACTCCTTCGTGTTAGCCGACACCATCGATCTCTGGATCGAGATCGAACGAGAAAACCTTCTCAACCTGATAAAGAGAATTAACCTCTTTGTAATCAACGATTCCGAAGCCGAAGAACTCACAGGCGAAAAAAACATTATTCTGGCCGGTCACAAACTTCAAGAGATGGGACCTGAAAGCGTGATCATAAAGAAGGGCGAACATGGGGCCGTCCTCTTTCACAAAGAAGGTCTCTTCGCCTTGCCCGCATTCCCCGTCACCGAACTTCGCGACCCCACGGGCGCCGGCGACTCGTTTGCAGGAGCCTTGCTCGGTCGGCTGGCCTCTCGTAACCGCAATGACTTTGCCGCCATCAAGGAAGCGATGCTCTATGCCACCGCCACAGCCAGTCTCACCGTTGAAGCATTCGGTTGCGACCGACTTGAATCAGCGGGAGCAACAGTAATCAGCGAACGCGTAGAACAGCTGCGTGAACTGATATCGGTTGATTGAGCCAAACGGGCTTGCCGTTTAGCCTCCGAGCCCGGCATGCTTGCCTGCATGCATATCCCCAAAGTGCTCGCAATCCATAGTGCCGTTATCCTCGTCACATCACTTTCCTTATGGCTTTCCGCATGCAACGAGGCCAAGGTCGAAATCACCTCAACCGATAGCGAACAAAATGCCTCCGATGTTTCAAGCATACCGCCTGAAATAAAAAAAACTAAGGATTCGAGCGAGCATGCCGAACACGCTTACGTTCGGAAAGCAATACCTTCGCCCGAAGCCCTTAAGAAGCTTCCTGCGGACGGAGGTCCCGATTTCAATCGTCTCGTTTTTGAACAAAGCCCATACCTGCTCCAACATGCGGGCAACCCGATCAACTGGTATCCTTGGGGAGAAGAGGCCTTCGCGAAGGCAAAGAAAGAAAACAAGCCGGTATTCCTTTCCGTCGGATACACAACTTGCCACTGGTGCCATGTGATGGAGCACGAATCGTTCGAAGACGATGAAGTTGCCGCGCTAATGAACAAGCACTACGTGTGCGTGAAGGTGGATCGCGAGGAACGTCCCGACGTCGACAACGTCTACATGTCCGTGACTCAGATGATGACCGGAAGGGGTGGCTGGCCAATGACCGTGATCATGACGCCGGCGAAGGTACCTTTTTTCTCAGGAACTTATTTCCCGAAGCAATCAATGATGCAACTGCTTCCACACTTTTCCGGCATTTGGGCCAACGAACGAGAGCAAGTCTTCAAGTTGGGAGAGGCGATCACCACCGACTTGGCGAAACTTTCTGGCGGACAACCCGGAGGCGACCTAAACGCAACGCACCTCGATGCCTGCTATCGTTCCCTCTCCTCCTCTTACGACCCGATTAATGGAGGATTCGGGCGGCGTCCGAAGTTTCCCACAGCTCACAACCTCTCCTTTCTGCTACGCTATTATGCCCGAACCGGTGAATCAAAGGCCTTGCGAATGGTGGAGAAAAGCTTGGAGAAAATAAGGCACGGCGGAGTCTACGATCACATTGGTCTCGGCATCCATCGCTACTCAACGGACGAACGATGGTTTTTGCCGCACTTTGAAAAAATGCTCTATGACCAAGCCCTCTTCGCAACCGCCAACTTGGAGTGTCACCAGATTACAAAGAAAGAATCGTACGCCGAGGCGGCGAAAGAGATCTTCACCTATGTGCTCCGGGACATGACCGACTCCGAAGGTGGATTCTATTCGGCCGAGGACGCAGACAGCGAGGGGGAGGAAGGCAAGTTCTACGTCTGGACGACAACCGAACTCGTGGAAATCCTAGGGAAGGAAGACGCCACCCTTTATGCCCGGGTATATAACTTCGAACCCGATGGGAATTTCTTCGAAGAAGCCGCCAACAGAAAGACAGGGGCGAACATCCCTCACCTTCGCCAACGCCTCAAGGACGTCGCTCACGAACTAAAAAAAGAAATCGATCCCTTGAAATCGAAGCTGGAAGGGATCCGAAAAAAGCTCTTCGAGTTTCGAGAGAAACGAATCCATCCACAAAAGGACGATAAGATCCTGACCGACTGGAACGGGCTCATGATTTCCGCATTCGCCAAGGGTGGTCGGATTCTGGGCGACAAGCAGTACATCGAGGCCGCCACCAAGGCAGCCGACTATTGCCTAACCAAGCTTCGTCGAAAGGATGGTCGACTCCTGAAGCGCTCAAGACTGGGCGTAGCAGGACTACCTGCCCACTTGGAAGATTACGCCTTCCTCATTCAAGGCCTGCTCGATCTTCACGAATCCGCCTTTCACCATCGTCACCTGAAAGCTGCCGCGGAATTGACAGACCTCACCCTGAAGCATTTTGAAGACAAAGAGAACGGGGGTCTCTTCCTCACTGCCGACGACGGTGAAAAACTCCTTGTTCGGGCCAAGGAAATCTACGACGGGGCCATCCCCTCGGGCAATTCCGTGATGGCCCTCAATCTCCTTCGAATCGCCCGCATCACTGGAAGCAAGAAATACGAGGATGCCGCTAACAGTCTCTTTGCCGCATTCTCAGGCTTTGCCGCCAAAAGCCCAAGTGGATGCGACGTGCTCATGACCGCTTTGGACTTCGCCGTAGGGCCTAGCCTTGAGGTCGTAGTGGCTGGCAAACGAGGAGAAACAGCCACCGAGGAACTGCTCAAAGTCATCCATTCGTCCTTCCTTCCCAACAAGGTGCTTCTATTCCGTCCTGCCGCAGATGAGAAACCCGAAGTAGCCAAGCTTGCGCCATTCGTGCAAAACCAAGGTCTAGTTAAAGGCAAGTCCGCCGTGTACGTTTGCCGTAACCAAGCTTGCGAGCTCCCCGTCACCACAGTCGAGGAACTCGAGAAGACTTTGGCAAAAGCCTTGGGAAAAGAAAAGTAGATTACTTTTTCTCGCCCATATGCAAGGCGACGACGGCTCCGGTTAACGAGACGAATCCGACCTTGTGGAAATTCGCTTGGCGGAACTCCTCAGCAAGACCGAACCGATCGGGGAAGCCCGAAATGGAGGAACCCAAGTACTCGTAGGCCTTGCGATCACCGGTCACCCATCGAGCGAAAAGCGGTAGAATTACTCGAAGATAAAGATAATAAAAGGGACGAAGAAAAAAGAAAGGTTGGCTGAATTCCAGAATCAACAACCTGCCACCGGGACGAAGAACTCGCTGCATCTCAGATAGACCGACCGCTCGGTCACAAAGGTTGCGTAATCCGAAGGAAATCGTAACGAGGTCGAAACTGTCATCGGGAAAGTTCAGTGAGAGGCAATCTCCCTGCAGAAACCTAAGGCTATCGGGCGAGTGACCGGCGACGATTCTTTTGCGCTCAGCCTCAGCGAGCATGGGCGGACAGAAGTCGAGCCCCGTAACCTTCACGTCGATCGGCAAAACCTCACGGAGAGCAAGGGCGACGTCGCCACTGCCTGTGGCTAAATCAAGAACGTCGCCGGTACGGGAAACCATAGCTTCCCGTACGAGACGCCGTCGCCAAAGAAAGTCTAAGCCACCCGACAGCAGATGGTTGGCGAGATCGTAACGCGGGGCGATGCCTTCGAAGGTAGCCCTTACGGCATCGGGATCAGGAGTCGTCACCAGACTCGGATGAGCCGAAACTTTTCACGACCCACTCGGAGAGTTCCTTGTCGGGGTCGTCCACGACTTTTTTGTCGATCACGAATTCAAACTTGCCCGTGCGCTTGGAAATAATTCCGAGACCGTGCTCAAAATCATTAAACTTACGCTCGCAAATAGCTAGGATCGAACGATTCTCCTTGGTGGCGATCTTAGCCAAGGCAACCTTGGCTGGCTTTCGAAACTTCAAGTTGTAACCGTGCCTGGCGGAAAAATCGGCGGCAAAACGATCCACGTCGCCCAAGAGGGCCTCGTCAAGCAAGTCCTTATTGCTCTCGAGAAGATCTTGAAGAGCATCCTCGGGGTCATCAATGGTCTCGGCATCGACTTCGAAGCTTTTAATAGCAGAGGAAGGCAACTCGAATTTAAAGTCACGAAAAGTGCGCTCGAGTACGGTTACCAGACCGCGTGCACCAGTTTGCTCGAGGGCGGCCTTCTCGGCAATTTTGCCGATTGCGTCTTCCGTAATATCGAAGGTTACGTCATAACCTGCGAAATCGCTCCGATATTGCTCCAGTACATTACCCTCGGAACTGAGAAGAATGCTTGCCAGATCCTCTCCGGAAAGTTCATCGCAGGCTACGCGAACCGGAAGCCTCCCAACGAATTCGGGTTCAAAACCATAATCGATAAAATCTTTGGTCTCGGACTGATGAAGGAATTCCGAAACCGGGCGAGCATCGGCGGATTGCTCTTCCGAGGAACCGAAACCGATACGGGAAAGGGATAAACGTCGTTTCACGTTTTCCGCCAGCTTATCGAAAGCTCCACTCACGATGAAGAGAATATTTCGGGTACTGATGGAGCTCTTGCGTGGCTTGTCGCCACCCTTTTGCATTTCCATAAACGCCTTCATCTGCCCCATCATGTCCTGAGGAGAGTGAAGATTGACCTCCGTCTCCTCCATCAACTTGAGAAGGTTGATCTGCACGCCTCGACCTGAAACGTCTCGACCACCTTTCGAAGACTCCGACGCAATTTTGTCGATTTCGTCGACAAAGATTATTCCGTATTCAGCCAACTCGACGTCCCCGTCGGCAACTTTTACAAGATCTCTCACGAGGTCCTCGACGTCGTTGCCGACATACCCCGTCTCCGAAAACTTCGTGGCGTCTGCCTTGACAAAGGGAACCCCGATAAGCTTGGCCACATTTCGCATAAGGTAGGTTTTGCCCACCCCGGTCGGACCGAGAAGGAGCAAATTGGGCTTCATGTATTCGCGGTTCGCCAGCTTTGGTTCCTCGATACAACGCCGGACATGATTGAAGTGATCGCAGACAGCAACCGACAAAACACGCTTCGCTTGTTCCTGCTTCACAACAAAGCGATCGAGGTAATCGCGAATTTCCTTCGGTTTCCGATCAAAGTTCCTTATCCCGGCGAGTCGCTCATCTCGGGACTTGCCCTCCTCGGGCTCATCGGATGCTCCGGAACTTCCGGCATCGTCTCCCTTTTCGGCATCGTCTCCTGAAGCTCCGGCATTCATGAAAGGAGCAAAGGCTACTTGCACATTTTGATTTTTAAGAAGATCTTTGAGTTGCTTCTGAAGCTCTTCCAGAGGGTTTTCGTCGTCTTTTTTCGACATGGAAAAAATAAATTGGGTTTGACAGGTCGTTGATTTAGAAAAATCTATGTGATTTACCTTATACCTAAACTCCTCTTCATCCATTTACAAACTGTTTTACCGCCATGTCCAACAACCTCACCAAGCGGCAGATCGTCCAAACGATTTACGAGAACAATAATTACAAACAAGAGGACGTTCGTCAGATCGTCCAACAAACCTTGGATATTGTTCGGGATGCTCTCGTTGCCGGTCGCAACATCGAGTTACGCAAATTCGGCGTATTTGAAATCCAAGTTCGCAAAGCCCGAGTGGGACGGAACCCGAACCGTCCGGAAACGGATGTCGTCATTCCGCGCCGTGCCGTAGTCAAGTTTAAGGCGGGCAAGGAATTGAAGGAAGGGCTGGTCAATCTGGATTTGGACTCGATCGATCCTTCCTGACTCTTTTTTTCGTAACGCACAGTAACGGCCATGTTTGAAAGCCTGCCAGGCTTTCGGGAATTCTATCCGGAGGATTGTTCGCGCCGTAACCACTTGTTTCGAATCTTTCGAAACATCGCCCGCACTTTCTCCTTTAGGGAATATGACGCTCCCGTGCTTGAACCACTCGATCTTTACGTCGAAAAATCAGGCGAAGAAATAGTCGGACAACTCTTTCACTTCACCGACAAGGGCGACCGTCAAGTCGCCCTGCGTCCTGAATTGACTCCTACCTTGGCTCGTATGGTTGCTGCTCGGGCAAACTCGCTTAGACGACCGATCAAGTGGTTCAACGTCGGCGAGCACTTCCGTTACGAGCGCCCACAAAAGGGACGATTGCGAGCCTTCTATCAGTTCAACGCCGACGTCATGGGCGAGAAGGACGTCGCGGCAGACGCAGAGCTCGTCGCGCTGCTGGTAGCCATTTTCAAGGCTTGTGGACTCGGGAGTAACGACTTTCGAGTCCGACTCAGCGACCGAGTGACCTGGGCTTTGTTTCTTTCCTCTCTCGGCGTAAGCGACGACCAACGCCCTGCCCTACTCGACGCAATCGACAAAAGCGAACGAAGAAAACCTGAGCAAACTCTCGAAAGCATTGAGGGAGCGATGCCCGGCAGAAGCGAAGAAATTCTTTCGGGCATCGAGGAGATGAAGGCCGTTTCAACTGTTGATGCCTTGAACGAGCGTCTCGTTTCTTTCGGCGAAGAAGGTGAAAGACGTGCCGGCGAGTGGGCCGAACTTCTTAAACTCCTCAAATCCCATGATGCGGCGGATTGCGTGGGTATAGATCTATCCATTGTTCGAGGTCTCGCCTATTACACGGGCTTCGTCTACGAGGCCTTCGAGACCTCCAGCGAGTCCAGAGCTCTTGCTGGTGGGGGGCGCTACGACCATCTCGTAAAAAAACTTTCGGGCAACGTGGACCTGCCGGCTGCCGGTTTCGCCATAGGAGACGTCACTCTGACTGATTGCTTGGAGGCTAAAAAGCTCCTGCCCGACTACATCGACGCCGCCGAAATATTCATAGTGGCAGGTGAGAACGAACGGGCCACCGCTCTTCAAGATGTTGCACGCCTTCGTCAAGCGGGCTACTCCACAGCTTATCCACTTAAACGACAAGCATTCGGGAAGCAATTCAAGGAAGCGGGCCGAAGTGGAGCTAAATTCGCCATTGTCTACGGCGAGGAAGAGGTACTTGAGAACAAAGTGAAAATTAAAGATCTTTCCACTGGGGCCGAGGTGTCGATCAATTCCTCAGATCTTCTTCACAACTTGCGTTCGCTCGAAGAATCCGGTGGCATACCAGTAGACGAATGAGCGGCAACTGGCAGTTACTTAGTTAGTTTTTTAGTTAATCAAGGAATAGAAAGAATTGAGCGTTGCTTAATTCTTGTCTAATTATCAATCATATTAATTGAACTAAAAGATTCGCTAAGATCCAAGTAGGTATTTAAAGTAAGCTTCCTAGATGACAGACGAAAACATTCCCGACTTCACGGCCACCTTGGCTGAGGCCAACCGCAAACGCACGACACCCCCCAGTCTTTGCCGGCGATTTATGAAATGGATGCTAGGCTTGGGTGTCGTTGGGCTTGGAGTTTGGGGATACATGAGACTTGAAGCCGACTGGCTGGAGGTCCATCGGGAAACCTTGCCCAAGGCCCAATTTCCCGTTCACCGATCTTTTAGAATCCTTCACCTATCTGACTTTCACGTATCCGACAAAGTGCCCTTTTCCCTGGTCGAAGAAGCTATCGAACTCGGGTTAGCGGAGAAACCCGACGTCTGCTTCATTACTGGAGACTTCATTACGAGCAAGCTCACCGACATAGAATTTGATAGTTACAGGGAAGTCCTGTCCAAATTGTCCGAGGCAGTTCCCACCTTCGCCTGCCTTGGAAACCATGATGGGGGGCAATGGGCGGGCTCCAATAAGGGCTACTCCACTTCGGAGAATGTAGAAACGATGTTGAAGGATACCAAAATTCATCTTCTGCAAAATCGCCGGCAAGTCATTTACGTCAAGGGACAGCCGCTGACCTTGGTCGGTCTCGGCGACATCTGGGCCCAACGCTGCTTCCCCGACAAGTGCCTCAGCAAGGTTAGCGCGGACCGTTCCCCTCAGGAACCTCCGGTCATCGTTCTGAGCCACAACCCGGACTCCAAGACCTTCATCGCCGATCACGATTGGCAACTGATGCTTTCCGGACACACCCACGGTGGGCAGTGCAAGGCTCCTTTTGTTGACTACACTCCGTTTGCTCCCGTCAAGGATCACTCGATTGTCGAGGGCTTGCACAACTGGCAGGGGCGTCTGATCTACGTTACACGTGGCATAGGCAACCTCCACGGTCTGCGCTTTAATTGTCGCCCACAGGTCAGCATTCTCGAAGCAAAGGCATCCTGAAACATGCCCGTCGTCCTTCTCGACGACTCGGAACCAGCTTGGTTCCCTCATCCCGACACCCCCCCACCCGACGGACTCCTTGCCGTAGGCGGTTCCCTAACTACCGAACGTCTGCTTCTGGCCTACTCGAACGGTATCTTCCCATGGGAATCCTGGGGAGATCCGCCCCTGTGGCACTGGTTTTCCCCGGATCCTCGTTTCCTGCTTTTTCCCGACGAATTCAAAGTATCCCGGAGTTTGCGTTCCGCCCTCAAGAAGGAAACTTTCGAAATCCGAGTCGACACCGCGTTCGAGGAGGTTATTCGTTCCTGTTCTCGAGCTCCGAGAAAAAATCAACCCGGCACATGGATCGCCCCGGACATGGTGAAAGCCTACTCGAAGTTACATGCGGAAGGCTTCGCCCATTCCTTCGAAAGCTATCGGGATGGCAAGCTCGTGGGAGGACTCTATGGGATCTCCTTGGGCACAGCCTTTTTCGGGGAATCCATGTTCCATCACGAACCCGAGGCCTCCAAGGTGGCTTTGGCTCACCTCGTAGAATTCGCCAAGCAACGCGATTTCCACTTCATCGACTGCCAAGTGCCCACCGATCATCTAGGCAACCTGGGAGCGCGCGAGGTGCCACGAACGGAATTTCTCGACCTTTTGGGCAAAGCTCTCAAAACCCCGGGAATTCGGGGTTCATGGACAAGTTGACGAGAAAAAATCTTCTGCATTGCCGTTTTGCCATACTCATGGAAAATCATTTCCCCTCGTGAGCGAAAATACTGAACACAAAAACTTGACCCAACTCGGCGAAGGGGCCACCACCCCAAAGCGTGAGCTGGAAACCTTTCCCAACCGCAATCCCGAGCGCGACTACGTCGTCGAACTCGAGACCAACGAATTCACTTGCTTGTGCCCGGCTACCGGCCAGCCGGACTTCGCCGAGATTCGCATTCGCTACGTACCCGAAGAACGCATCGTCGAATCCAAGTCCCTCAAACTCTATCTCTGGACCTTTCGGGACGAGGGCGTCTTCCACGAACATTTCGCCAACCTCCTGCTCGACGATCTCGTAGCTGCCCTCTCACCCCGCTGGTGCGAAGTCGAGACGCGCTTCAACGCCCGCGGAGGCATCGCCATAAATGTCCGGGCCGAGCAT
>Ga0209362_1003824_pt1 | contig 10144 bp, 7 predicted proteins | sample SaaInlV_165m_DNA_FD_184680 | JGI IMG/M metagenome (GOLD analysis project Ga0209362, IMG submission 184680) | Marine microbial communities from expanding oxygen minimum zones in the Saanich Inlet - Saanich Inlet SI037_S3LV_110m_DNA (SPAdes)... | ecosystem: Environmental > Aquatic > Marine >...
ATTGCTAATGCAAACATAACCATTGCAGTTAATGGAAAATTTTGGGGTGCAGGTAGAATAAACCAATAGTAAATACCAAAAGCTACAGATACAACTGCCTGAGTCCAAAGTTTAATCCATTTTGGAATTTTGATTACTCGACATATGATTTCAACAATAAAGATTCCAATTACGGGATAAATTGTATAAAAAAGAAAATCTATAACATCTACTCCAGTATGAGACATGATCTGTAAAGATTATAGGTATAATTTCTACCTAATCTTCCCATCTAACTTTTGTTGCAATATTTTTAGCAATTAATGCCTGAGCATTTTCATATGGAATTGTGGCAATATCTTCAGCCTGAAATGGACCATATTTTTCAAGATCTGCGCCTACAATTTCATCTACTTCACTAAGAAATCTAATTACAACTTTCTTAATTTTATGATTTTCAGCTAATGATTCAAGGAATTTTGATTTACCATTAATTGTTGCAGAAAGAATCATCTCTATTCTTTCATTCTGTTCATCTTGAGAATCTAAAATGTATTTTTCTTCATCAAGAAGATGACCTATATCATAATCATTAGAATCAAAAATTTTTTCCAATCTAATATGTATTAGTAATGATGTTAATTCAGATGCCATTTCTATCATAGTATCTTTAATTTTATTTTCTACACCATCAAATTCTTGTTTTCTTAAATTTCCAATGAAATCAGATAAAAATCGATAAAAGTTTGGATTGATTTCTAGTAATGAATCATTTTCAGTTTCTCGTAAAACTGTATTATGTAATGAATTGATATCAATTTGATTTGATTCTGACATTTCTACCTAATCCTTAAATGCTGGTTGTATTTGTGTTTGATTGAAGTATAAAATTGCCATATAAAGTCAGTCACGGAAAAGCTATGCAGATAGGGTATTCACCTGACGAAGTATTCTCAAGAATTCAACATGAAGGAATTCAATTTATTGATTTACAATTTACAGGTCTAACTGGTCATTTTCATCACACCACAATTTCAGCAAATACTTTCACACCAGAACAAATGAGAGATGGTTTACCAAAACTAGATGGTTCATCAATTGTAGGTTTTACAACTATTGATGATTCAGATTTACTTTTAAAACCAGATCCAAATACATTTGCAATTATTCCTTGGATGACTGAAAATAAAACAGCTAGACTTCTTTGTGATGTTTATTGGGGGGAAGATAGGGGAAGATTATCTAGAGATCCTAGAGGCATTGCTCAAAAAGCTGAAGAATATATCAAAACTCAAGGATTTGATTTTAGTACATGGGGTCCTGAAGTAGAATTTTTTGTTTTTGATAAAGTTCATTGGGATGTTTTAACACCATACAAAGGACAATCATATTCAATTGAATCAAAAGAAGCACCATGGAGTAATGATGGAGATGGTTATCCAATGGGGTTACAAGAAGGATATTATCCAACAACACCTTCAGATACTCTCACACCATACAGAAATGAATGTGTAAATATTCTTAGTAAAAATTTTGGAATTTTATGTGATAATCATCATCACGAAGTTGCAACTGCAGGACAATGTGAGATTGATATCATGTATGATCATATGACAAATGCTGCAGATGCTGCACAATCTTACAAATATGTAATTAAAAATGTGGCACAAAAATATGGAAAAGTGGCAACATGTATGCCTAAACCAATTGCAATGGATGCAGGTTCAGGAATGCATGTTAATGTTAGTTTATGGAAAGGAAAGGAAAATGCATTTTATGATCCTGATGATGAAATTGAATTAAGTCAAACTGGTAGATATTTTTGTGGTGGAATAATTAATCACGCAAAAGCACTATCTGCAATTTGTAATCCTACTACAAATTCATATCACAGATTAGTACCAGGATATGAAGCTCCGGCATATATTGCATGGAGTGCAGGAAATCGTTCAGCAATTGTAAGAGTTCCAAAACATTTGAAAGGAAAACAACATTCTAAATTAAAGAGATTAGAGTTTAGAGCACCAGATCCTTCATCAAATCCATATCTTGTATTTGCAGCAGTTACAGCAGCAGGTATGGATGGAATCAAAAAGAAAATGGATCCAGGTGATCAAGTACAAGATGATATCTTCAAAATGACAAAATCAGATAGAGCTAAACGAGGTATTGGAGTTCTTCCAAAAAGTCTTGGTGAAGCATTAGATGAATTAGAGAGTGATAGAAAATTCTTGAATCCAATTTACACTAATGATGTAATAGATAAAATTATTGAATTAGAAAGAAGAGATCAAAGAGAAATTGCAATTAGACCCCATCCTCATGAATTTTATCTGTACTTTGATGTTTAGATTGTTCCAGTAATATAATAAATAGAATACAATGAAATTGCAATTAAACCAAATCCAATTCCAAAAAATATTTCTTTTTTAGTTTCAGATGTAGTTGATTTGAATACTAAAATTCCACCAATTAATCCAATAAATAAAACAAAAACTCCAGCGATTACAATATCAAGACTAAGGTCCTGAATCAATGGATAAAAAATGCCTGAAAGTAATGTAAAAAATATTATCAAATAAACATACTTGAAACTTGTAAGTGTTTTAGATGAAATGGTACTCATAATGATTCGTAAATATAGTAATCAAATAAACTTTTGAAAGAAGAAATATTTTGAAATAATCTTACATCATTCCGCCCATATCAGGCATTCCACCCATTCCACCCATTCCAGGTGGCATTCCTCCACCCATTCCAGGTGGCATTCCAGGTGGCATTCCTCCTTCTCCTCCACCGCCACCACCAGAACTTTGGGTAGCGATTACATCATCGATTCGAAGTAGCATACATGCTGCTTCAGCTGCTGCTGAAACAATTTGAAGTTTAACTGCAAGTGGTTCAATAATATCACTTGATTTCATATTTCCAATTTTTCCTTTCATTACATCAATTCCAGTCCATTTTTCACCTTTTTGTTGTTTAGAACGAAGAACTGTAAGAGTATCAATTGGATCCATACCTGCATTTTCTGAAAGTGTTAATGGAATTGATTCTAAAGCATCTGCAAATTTCTCTGCAGCTAATTGTTCTCTTCCTTCTAATGATTTTGCCCAACCTCTAAGTTTTGTTGAAGCAAATGTTTCAGGAGCGCCTCCACCTGCTACAATTTGTGGTTTCAAAATTACATCTTTTACTACCATTAATGCGTCATGAACAGAACGTTCAACTTCGTCAACAACTCTTTGTGAACCCCCACGTAAAAGTAAAGTAACAGATTTTGGATGTTTACAACCTTCAACAAAAACCCATTTGTCTTCTTCAATTTTTCTTTCTTCAACAGTTTCAGCACTTCCTAAATCTTTTTCAAACAAATCATCAAGATTTGTAACAATTCTGGCACCTGTTGCTTTTGCAAGTTTAGTAAGATCACTTTCTTTAATTCTTCTGACTGCAATAATTCCTGCTTTAGCAAGATAATGTTGTGCCATATCATCAAGTCCTTTTTGACATAATACCACATTTGCACCAGAACCAATAACCTTGTCAACCATGGTCTTTAGCATTTTATTTTCTTCATCTAAAAATGATTTTAGTTGTTGTGGATTTGAAATATTGATTTTAGCATCAGTTTCAGTTTTGCTTATCTCTAATGCAGTGTTAATTAATGCAATCTTTGCATCAGTAATTTTTCTAGGCATACCGCCATGAACAATTTCTTTGTCAAGTACAATTCCTTCAATAATTATAGAATCTTTAATGGAACCACCTGCCTTCTTTTCTACTTTAATATCATCAATATCAACTTCATAATTTTCACCTTCTTTTTCTGAAACAGCAAGTACAGATTTTACAATAATATCTGCAAGTAAATCAGAATCTTTTCTAACCAGTTTTGTTTGCATTGAAGTTTTTGCAATTTTAGTAAGCATATTTTTATCAGCTGGAGAAATTGAATCTGCAATTTCTTCAAGATATTCTTTAGTTTTTCTTGATGCTTTTTTATATCCATCAACAATGATTGTTGGATGAACATCTTGATCAATTAATGATTCAGCATGTTCTAGTAATGCGCCAGCTAAAACAACAGCTGAAGTTGTTCCATCGCCTACTTCATTATCAGTAGTCTTAGAAATCTCAACTAGCATTTTTGCTGCTGGGTGTTGAACATCAATTTCTTTAAGAATAGTAGCACCATCATTTGTAATTGTAACGTCGCCTAAGGAATCAACTAGCATTTTATCCATTCCTCGTGGACCTAAACTGGTATGAACAATTTCTGCAACTATTTTGGCTGCTGCAATATTATTTTTTTGAGCATCTTTGCCTTTAGTTTCTGAACCGCCTTCTTTTAGCAGTACAACAGGCATATTTCCTTTTGAAGTTGCTTGCATACCCATAATTGGCAAAACTCCAGATTCCCCTTTTATACCTTCCAGATCAGGATTGGTGAAAAATAATCAGATATCGGTGTTTTTAAATTGGGAAAACCAAATTGTAAAGCATGGTTAAATCTCAAAATAAAGAATCTTACAATAAAATATTTGCAAAATTAAAAGAACATCACAAATGGTTTGAAAATTCAATTCCATTAATTGCTAGTGAGAATATTCCTAGTCCAGCAGTAAGAGAAGCAATTATTTCTGATTTTGGTAATAGATATGCTGAAGGATGGCCTGGAGAAAGAGTCTATGCAGGATGTATCTACATTGATGATGTAGAGTTTGAATGTATGAAATTAGCTAAAAAATTATACAAAGCAAAATTTGCAGATGTAAGACCAATTTCTGGTGTGGTTGCAAATTTAGCAGTATACTCAGCTTATTCAAATCCGGGAGATGTAATGATTGCACCATCTATTCCTGCTGGTGGTCATATTTCCCATGGTAAAAGAGAACATTCAGGAACTGCTGGATTAGTTCATGGTTTAGAAATTGAATTTTATCCATTTAATGCTGAAGAAATGACAATTGATGTTGAAAAAACTAAACAAAAAGTAAAGGAACTCAAAAAGAATAATCGTCTTCCTAAAATGGCAATGTTTGGAGGCTCATTATTCTTGTTTCCACATCCTGTAAAGGAATTATCTGATTTTCTTAAAACATATGATATTCACATCAATTATGATGCAGCTCATGTTGCAGGATTAATTGCAGGTGGTAAATTCCAAGATCCATTACGTGAAGGTGCAGATACAATGACAATGAGTACCCATAAAACATTATTTGGTCCTCAAGGTGGATTAGTTTTAGGTTCTGAAGAACATGAAGAGCCAATTAAAAAAGCAACATTCCCAGGTTTGACAAGTAGTCATCATATTAACAATATGGCAGGAAAAGCTGTTGCATTTGCAGAAGCATTAGAATTTGGAAAAGATTATGCATCTGATGTAATTAAAAATGCTAAATCATTTGCTGAAGCATTAAGTGATGCAGGATTCAAAGTATTAGGAGAAAGTAGAGGATTTACACAATCACATCAAATTGCAGTTAATGTTTTAGATTATTCTGATGGTGGTAAAGTTGAAGCTGAGTTAGAAAAAGCAAACATAATTGTAAACAGACAACTAATTCCTGGAGATATTAAAGCTGGAAGAAATTATTTCCATCCAGGAGGTATCAGATTAGGTGTATCTGAAATTACAAGATTAGGAATGAAAGAAAATGAAATGAAAGAAATTGCAACATTCATGAAACAAATCATTATTGAGAAAAAGGATCCAAAGAAAATTCTTCCAAAAGTCAAATCTTGGAGAAAAGATTATCAAAAAGTCAAATATTGTTTTGATAGTAAACTTGGTGCCTACGAATACGTCAAATTAAGATAATTTTACGCATAATCTGTAAGGAGTGACTGATCTCCCTGACTTTTACCAAAAACTAATTCAATTTCATCAGATAGAGCATGAATTCTTCCACGTTGATATTCCCCAACATCGTATTTGTCAACGAGTCTTTTTGCAAGTTTTAGATATTTTTCAACAGAACCTCTAGTAATTGTTGCAATTAGTTTATGCCCACATACACAAGTTTGAATTAAAGGCATTCGACGATATGATTTTCCACAAGCAGTACATCTGAAACTTTGTCTTGCATATGCTCTAAGATTTCCCATAATATCTGGAACAAGATGTGTTGAAATTACATTTGAAACAAGTTCAGATGGATTGACTACATCAATTAATTCAGCATTTCTAACTTGCATATCAAATTTATCAAGCATAGAACCTAAAGTTGAATATGCACTTCGAGATTTAGAAGTTGTAAGTGATGAAGTTGAATGAGTAAAATGATAATCATAAAATTGCCTTTTAGTTTCTAATCTTGATTTAATAATTTCAACTGAAGTTACATCAGATGCTTTACTTTGTTGAACTGTAGATTCAAAAAATTCTAGAGGAAGAATTTTTGTTACTTCAAGATTATGTGCTTGAGGTTGAGATTCGTGTGGTAAAACAAGAGGTTGAACAAGGAGTGGAGCATCCATTAAACCTCCTATTCTATCAGAAAGGAATTGTCGTGAGAAATTAAGTAAACTATCCATCAACAACATAATAGAATCAGCATCGCCGTCAGCATCACGTCTTTTTGCTGAATGCCAATTAGGTGTTCCAAAACAAACATGGGTTTCAGTATATCCAATAATTCTACCTACAATTCCAACAGAAGTATGAGGTGCTAAACCAATAATCAAATGACCAATTAATTCTTCAGTATTTTTCACATTGTAAAATGAAGATTTACCATAAAGTTTAGTCAAAAGTGTATCAATGTATTTACAAGTAGAAACCAGATACCTTCCACTTTCATTAGGAATTACTACATCTTGCATTCTAAGTTCAATAATTTGATCTATATTTTCAAGAGGTTTTCCATCAATATCATGAGAATAACCTAATTGTTTTAATTTTTCAATAGAAGTTCCAATCCACGATGGTTTGAATTGAGTTAAAGGAGAATTTGTTGCATCAAATCTAATCGTTCCATCTTTGAATGTAGTTAATCCTAAATTTTGACGTACAAGTCCCTTTTCAAGAGGTTCTGCAATTTTATCCTGACTGATTAATTCTTTGAGACCTTTGAAAGGTTCTTTTGCACGAATGCCCATTTTTTCTTGAGCCAATAATAATCGTGATTTTAGTGGAAATTCCTTATGAGAATGGGCAGGAGCTTTTCTTTTACATTTTTCACAAAATGGTTCTGTTAGTATATCTCTACAACTATTACATCTGAAAGAAATTGTTGTTTTTTCACCACAAAGTGAACAATTAATTCCAATAGATGGTTCATTACATTTTGAGCAGTGTCTATTGTAAATATTTGCAAAAAAGTGCTCATTTCGTGATGCTTTAAGAAGATCTCGTGTTGGTCCGCCTTTATCAGAAATTGGAAATAATACATGTGTGGGAGGCTTCATTTGTCGAGGAGCAGCTTTTTCAGGTCTTCCTATTCTAACTCCAATTGAAGTAGAAAATTTATTATTAATTTTAATTTTGGATGAATTTGTTAAAATTTCAGGAACTGATAATTCATTGATTGTTGGATTTTTTATAAATAATAAATTAAAGAAAATTTTTGCTTCATCATTTTCTAAAACAATAGATTGATTTACAACTTTATGTGGTGTTCCCAATTTTTCTAGAATTTTTTTAATTTCAATTGGATATTCAATTTTATTTTCGTTAAAGTTGTTTGATTGTAAAAGTTGAATTAATTCTTCTGATGAAATTTTATCCCAATAATAGAGATAATGTGGATGTAATGAAAATTGGAAATCAATAGAGATTTTTAATGCCTCATCTACTGAGGGTAATTTGATCAAAAACTGTTCTAGATATTGGTTTTTAGGCTCAGATTTTGAAATGATTTGTTTTAATTCCTCTATCCAAATCTCTTCAACATATCCTGAAGGAATTAGTTGAGCATTATTTTCAAGAAAATCTCCAAATGTGATTAGAATATCACCTAGGTGGAGAATTTTTTCAATTTTATTTTTAATTTCTATTCCATGTTTAACATCTCGAATTTTTACAACATCCCCATTAAGTAGACGTACAGTTGGAGTTTCAATAGAGTCGACAAATGCTACAGTTGCTCCTTTTCCAGGAAGATCACATTTGACTTGTGTTCCAACTGCGATAGTATGATCTAAAATTTCAGCAACAACAGGATGAAATCCTACTGCTGCAAATCCAGTATTACATGCTCTTCCATATCTAAGCCTAAATCCACCTAATTTGTTAGGCATAGATAATACAGATCTGCCTGTAATTACCTCACGCATTCTTTTTGCTGCAGCATCTTCTTGATTATCACCTGTTTGAACTGCACCTTTAAGGTCACCAAGCCATTCCCAACCATCTAAATTGTACATTTCTATTCTTTTGAGTAATTTTTTTGATCTTCCAATCAAACCATCATTAAGAACACGTAAAGCTCCTCCCCTAACTCTATCAGTTTGGATTCTAGTCATTCCTTTATGATTTACAACCTCATATGGATCAGTGTCTACACCAGCCAATTCAACTGGAAGATTTGAAATCACATGTTCAATATCCTCATCCAAAATATGAAATTGAAAGCTACTAGCTTCTCTTTCATAAATTCTCAATTCTTCAACAAATCTACCTGTCTCATCATCAAAGGAATTTGCTTGAAATTTTGATAATCCCGCTATTTTTCTAACATGATCTGCAATTAGTAGAGTAACAGCAGATTCTGTACCTCCTGCAGAACGCATAGGTCCCGCAATTGAAACTGAAAGATAATCAGTCCCATCTTTATTTTTTTTAATTTTTACTTCACTAATTCCTTGTAGAGGTGCAATTGTAACACCTTCAGTAATTATTGCTAACCCTACACGAACTGCAAGATCCAATTTATCTTCTATAGAAGCATCTGGTAGTGAATATTTTCCCAAAGCAATGTCTTTTGCTATAATTAATGCAGAAAGTTCTTTTCCATTAATTTTTAAAATTTCTCTTAATGGATCAGCAATATCAATTTCGTGCATTTTTGCTACTCTATCTGCTAAATCAAATGCGATTTTAGGCTCAATTATGCCTGAAGAATCAACTAAAGTTGATTTTGCTGCTGCTGCATGCTCAAATATAGAATATGTCTCAGTTGATAGATTTGAATAATAATTAAGGTAATAATCTGGCATTTCAATACCACGAATACGAGAAATTGCGTCATTTTCAGACATTATAGTATTGTATTATTTGCTACTTTGAATTGCTTTTGCTATTTCTTCTAATTTTGTAAGACTTCCACCTTTTTCAAGGAAAGTCCCAATAACTAAGGCATCTGCACCTGCTTTAACTAGACTTTCTGCAGTTTCAACATCTTTGATACCACCACCAACTATTAGAAATCCATTGAATGTATGTCTAACAGTTTTTACCATTTCAGGAGTTACACTAGATTTTGCACCAGATCCTGCTTCTAGATATACAAATCTCATTCCAAGAAACTGTGCTGCTAATGAATATGCTGCAGCAATTTTTGGTTTTTCAAATGGAATTCCTCTAGCAGAACCAACAAACCAAGCAGATGTACCATCTCCTATCACTAAGTAAGCAGTTGGTAATGGTTCCAAACCAAATTTTGCAACGCTTGGAGCAGCCAATGCTTGTGCCTGAGTGATAAAGTAAGGATTTTCTGAGTTCATTAAGGAACTAAACAGAATAGCATCAGCATCAGGAACAACTCCTGTAACATTACCAGGAAATAGGATAATTGGAATTTGTATATTTTGTTTAATGCCTTTAACAACTTGAGACATCTCAATTTGATCAGTAGCAGATGAACCGCCTACAAGAATAGCAGAAGCACCGATTTTTTCAACATCTTGAGCTAGTTTACTAGATGCTTCTAAATTTGAAACTTCAGAATCGATTAACACAAACAGTAATGCATTTTTCTTCTCTAATTCAGATTTTAAGAATGATTCTACTTTTCCAGCCATAGTTGTGGTTTGTATATGACACTTTAAAGTTTAATTGGAATAGCGGTATACAGTATTGTATAGCTATGACAGAGTCTAAAGAATCTAATTTTAACAACATTATTAGTAAAATTATCAAAAAATCACTGTTTACAGAGCGACAAATTGAAATTATTTTAAATCAAAAGGATCTTTTAGAATCAAGTTTTTCCATATC
>Ga0209362_1003828_pt1 | contig 10135 bp, 20 predicted proteins | sample SaaInlV_165m_DNA_FD_184680 | JGI IMG/M metagenome (GOLD analysis project Ga0209362, IMG submission 184680) | Marine microbial communities from expanding oxygen minimum zones in the Saanich Inlet - Saanich Inlet SI037_S3LV_110m_DNA (SPAdes)... | ecosystem: Environmental > Aquatic > Marine >...
TCATGTACATCCAGGAAAGACTTGAGGATGCAGGTGGTTCAATCTGTACAAAGCGTGAGGTATACGAGGATTATGTGGAGTTCGCAAGAGGTCATGAAATGGTTCCGCTAAGAATCGGAGCATTTGGCACAGAGTTCAGAAACTACTATGAGGAAGTTACCGTAAGAGACAAGGACACGTCAAGTGTATCAAAGTACTGGTGTGACTTTAAGATAAAACCAGAGGTTTCCCAAGACGGGGCCCTGGACAAACACCTAGGGTAAAACCTATACTATATTACAATGAAATATTATGGTAAAGGTATGAATCGACGTGAAAAAGAAAAAAAACTAGAAATGTTAAGAACTTTGGTAAAATCACCATATAATTACCAAGTACCACAATTAATGTCATTGGTTGATATTGGCCATTCAACATTTTATGATTGGGTAAAAAAATATGGTTTAAAAAAACCAGTATCTAGACCAATGCAATTTAATAGTGATTGGAAAAATTTGTTCCTCCTTAATACCACGAATATCACAAGTAAGAAGTCATTACAAACAATGGATAATTTTATGAAGATTCCAATTATTGCACTTTTTATAAAAAACGAAATAAATATGGATGACAGTAATTCTAGAAAGATAATAAATTCTCTTTATAAAATGTGTTGGATTTTAGGTGAGGAGCCAGATGAATTTTTTGATAATATAGTACATCACAAAAAACAATACAACAAATTTCTTTTAAAATTCAGGAAAGATGACCCCGATATATCTGATGAAAATTACAGAAAGGCATGTAAAAAATACCGGATGTTCTTGGGTCATGAAAAAACAAAATATGATGATCCTTATTTAAATCAAATTAATGGAAAACCTACAAACCATTACCCAGACAAGTTAAAAAAATGGGAGTATTTGGAGAAACATCCTACATGTGAGGGTGTAGATTGTAATGGTAAAAAATGCACAAATAAAGCAACAGAAGTTAATCATATACAACCTGTCAAGATATATCCAGAATTTGCTAATGGTATTATTAATGGCAGAGAAGGTGCAAATTTCCAGGCCTTTTGTGGAGAATGTCATTTGTATTGGCATTCATGTCACGAGGACAGACATCATTCAGATAAGATTAAAAGTGTACATATGGCTGCAGTAAATTTATTACAACATCATATTAGAATAGACAAGAAAATATTAGATAAGATACATCAGGACAAACACCTAGGGTAAACTTTATATAGACATTAATTGTTTAGTTTTATATGTTAATAAAGGTACCTGTCATGATACTTGGCATTGTTTTTGCGGCACATGTCGTAGGCATATTCATACTGCTTGGAGGACTTGACTGAAATGTGGGCTCTTGCTTCCTGTGTTTCATGTGGTAGACCTATAGACCTGGGTTCCAGAACCAAACGCAGGCGATACTGTGACGATTGTAAAAAAATAAGACAGCGTGCAGGTGTTCAGTCTTTCATCTTGCGTCAAAAGAAGAAAATATTATCATAGATTTTTTCTTTTACCAAATTTTATAGGATTTAACACATGCAACTCCTTGTGACATCTTCTGCAAAGTATGCATCCGTTGTTTTCTATTAAGGCAAGCTTTATCTGTGTCTTTTTGTATATGATGTGATGACATTCCAACTTTGCCCTCTTTCCCTTTGCACCGCAGTATACACAGCACTTGTTGTCACGTTTCATTATGACACCCTTCCATGCCATAATCATATATCGATAAGCATCAGAAGTTACCTCAAACGCATATGACTCCTTTGCATATCTTTTTTCCCATGCCCTTCGTTTTACTTCTGGATTCTTTTTATTGTATTTTTTAATACGCTTGATTATTTTTTTCTTGTTTTTCTGATAATATACTGCGCCAGCATTGCATTTCTTTTCCCTGTTTTTCCAGTATCTTTTTCTCTCTTCCGTTGCAAGGTGTACCTTGTTTGCCTGGTAATATGCATTGCCTTTCTTACGTGCTGCCTTTGGGTCTGCTGCACGCTTTTCCTTTTGTACCTTTAGTATGTCTTCCCTATTTTCCTTGTATCTTTCATTGGCTCTGGCAATTGCCTTTTTTTTATACTTTGGATAGTTTGCCTTTGATCTTGTATTATGATAATCCTTGTTTTTTACATAGTCATGTTTTCCGCAAAGACCAAACCTTGCGACTGGCCTGTCACAGTTCTTTTTCTTGCATATGGACCTAGCCACTGTTGTCCTCTATAAACAGATTCCATAATGCAGCCTTCTGTTTGCATCTTCTGCAATCCTCGCTTATTGGTATTTTCAATTCTTACAGCTATGCTCCCTTACGCACGTATCACAAAACTCTAACTTACACTTTGGACAGTCTGCCAGCATTCCAGGTCTGTAGCCTGCCCCACATTCGTCACACTGTATACCATTCATTGTTTACTCTGTTTTACACATACTAATAAACTTTTCAATGTGTCATTACCATACCTTAATAAACGTTCAACTGCCTGGTGATGTGGCGAACATAGATAGATGAAGCGCCTCGGGTTCTTGCGAATCAAAGGTGCCAGATCCTTATAGTATTGCAGCGTACCACTTGAGTTCTTGGGATAGTTGGAATGTACCACGTCGTTTGTTATGTATCGCTTGTGATGAAATGTCATCCCTTTCTTGGACTTTGATTTTTTACATACGAAACATACACCGTCATAATATCTCTCGGCAAGCTCAAGCTTGATTGCCTTTATCTCATCCTGTAAGGTCAACTACTTTCTCTATTTTCTTTTCCTTTTGTTTAAGGTCCTGGATTATCCCCTTCAACATAATCACCTCGTTCTGCAGGTCAAGTATGTGCTGTGCAATGTCTATCGATCTGATATGTGGACCATGTGTTATGATTAATTCGTTGATACCTGAAAAACTTTTGAACTGTGACTTTTTTATTTCCATGATTATAAATGATTATGGAACATTCCCTGCTTTGATTTCTTTTCAGCTGCACGTCTTTTCTCATCATTGCCTATCCCCTTATACATAAAGTATTTTGCATTGAGTGATTTCTTTGTAGGGTGTTCTTTGTAGTCATCCTTTTGCTGATATGATCCAAGTCTGTGTCTAAGGCCATAACGATATCTTTGTTTTTCATCCTTTCCCCACTTGGCACCTACCTTGCCTGCAGTGGTTCCGACGTAAACAGGTTTTTTGTCTTTATTATATAAAGTATAATTTCCAGCAGAGTTTGGCGTTTTAGCCAGATTTTCTTTTGTTAATTTATAAACCCTACCGCTTCGTAGCCATCCCATAAAAAAACTAAGTATTACCTTCTATTTAAATATGACCTTTTATTTTCTTTTGGTTCCTCTGTTTACAGTACTGCCTGGAGTATCTTTACTTTTACCATGTTTAGTAATAATGTCACCCCTATATAAATCTATAAATCCAATCCAAATGACTGAGATATGGTATCCCATTTCTTATACTCTTCAAGAAACATCTTACCTCTTTCTGTTATAATAAATACCTTTTTATTTTTGTCTACATTAACCTCATTCATAAGGTTGTTCTGTACAAGTTTCTTAATGAAATCAGTAGCTCTACCAAAAGGCAGATTTGATTGTCTTAATAATGGCGTTATAGATATTCCATCATTGCCACTAATCAGAACAGTGTCAAGTATTGTTTGATTTATTTGTTGTTTATTTCTATACATATTGTTACTACTTAAAATTGACGTTATATAAAGTTAATGTTTTGTATATCTACCAATTAGTTTTGGCCCATAGTCTTCCGGATGTTCGTTGACTGCACACTTTACACATAGTTGGTATTTTTTCCAACACTCATACTTTGTAGTTATTCTTGTCCTATGACCACAATTTAAACATTTCAAAATTTAAAACCTCTATTATATCGTTCATTAAGATAATGACATTTTGCACAATGCTGGGACCTTGTCCAACAATGTGCTTTGTTTGCTTGCGTTGCTTTTACTGTTGTACCGCAAAGCAAACATCTCATTGTCAATCAATTATGTCGTCGTCATCCAATACTTTCTTTTCAGAATCAAACCTGTCCTTCTCGGCTGGCTCAAACTGTATCAATGCAGTTATTGGATTCTCTGGGTCATGTATTCTTTGGTGACATTTTGAATGCACCCATGCTATGGTTTCCGGCTCATAGTATCTGATGTGATGTCTTACCATCGGATTGTCATCATCAGAACTGCCTACATGGCATACAATGCATGTTTCCTGTGTATTGACGAAAGGTGTGCCTTCTATAATCAACGCTCGTCACCAGTGCCCGTTATGACTCCCCGAGCTTTACGGTCAGTCAATTTCTGTATATTGGTTACTGCAACGTCATCCATTGATATGTTATAACGTTTGCCTATCATGGCCACATACCATAGTACATCACCCAATTCTTTCTTGAGTTTCTCATTGTCTATGTTTCCCTCATCTCTTAGGAATCGTTTGCGTAACCCAGCAACTTCACCAGACTCCTCTACCAATCCAAGGAAGTAATAGTTCAATGGATGGCCCAAGTCTGTTTCATCTGCTAGTTTCTCATATGTGTCGAAATTCATTTATCTAAACTGTATATTTATTTCTCATACTCTTATTTATAGATTGCGTTGTACAATTCTTTAATTCATCCTCTGAATGTTTGCTTGTAATTTTTCCGCAGTTCTCGCAGGGGATCTCCCCTGTCGGGGATGGGGTTGTAGGGGAAGGGGTATTTGGTTTCTTTGACGAAAGGTCTTCTTCAGGTTCTCTGAACCAAAAGGTCAGAACTTTCTACCTTCCTTATACTTGGCTGCGTAGTAACTTTTCCTTCCAGTATTGTTAGTGCCCAATGATTGGTTTAACCATCTGCTACCGCACGCATTGCATGATATACTGGACGGATATTTCTGTTCGAGTACTCCGTTCTGACATGCTGCACATATCATGGTTCCTCGTCCTCTCCTCCGTCAGTCAGCCATTCCCATTCTGGTCTTTCCATATTAATCGTCATATCTATTACTATTTAAGCTTTGTTAAGAAAAAAATGTCACTCTCTTTCGATGTCGTGACGCTTGTAGAATTTGTCTAGTTCTTCCTCACTCATTCTAGGTTTGGCATTTCTGGCTTTCCATTTAAATGCCATTATTCCACCTATTGCTGCCAAAGCAAAGAATAATGCCGTTGTAATCTCTGTGATCATATTACTGTTACTCCGTACCAAGACGGCTCAAGTTCTGGATTTTCGATATTTATAATATCGCCATAGCATTCAAAACACATATACTCTTGAACGTATGTTGGTATCCAATATGGCTTGTCAGGTTTTCCTAGCCATCCACCACCACATTCTTCACAATTATATTTAATGACTCTTTCATTGATTTTTTCTTCAGTGAATTTCTTATGGTCACATTTTATAATGGTTGGCGCCATTGATATCTCTGCCTTACTGATGTACTTTTTACATGTATGGCATTCCTTATGGTCCGGTACCACTTCAACCAAGATTGCAACAAATCTTACCATATCTGTTTTTCCTTTGGCATCAGTTATGGGTAATTTGTATGGGAAAAATCCCTCTGTAACTACCTCCTTATAACCGTCTAGTTTTTTTGATTTATTTTTTTCCATAATCTTAATTCATTCCTTTCCTTTGTTTGTATTCCACTTCCTTGCATAGAATATAATGTTTACTAGTAGGATACCAATACTTGTGATAAAAGTACCTAGTTCGATCCATATCAAAGGTGTCTAGGTTCTCCTTGTCCTCTGATACATCTTATCAATACAGTAATGTATCCTGGCCCATCATAATCTAATGTATAATCAATACCACTTTTTTTATTTTTTAATGTTATTATTTTAAAGTCTTCTAAGTTTATAGCAACTGCTGGTGACTTACTTTTTACTAAAGGTCCACCCAATAAAGACGTTTTATCTAATGCAAGACAAGTACCTACATAAACTGAATAACCATAAACTGTTATCTGTGATGATTTTGTTATCCATCCCCATGTAATTGATTTTAACCATTTTTCTAAATATTCCGCATCTGTTATTTCAAAGAACGATGAAGGTTTTTCCTTTGTGATATCATTCTTTATTTTTTCCCAGATCAAAGAAATCTCCTATGTAGTTTAATCAATATGTTTGGTGCAAAGAAACCAGGGTTCTGTTCCATGGTACACTTGGCACATGTTTCAAACTGCTGATAACATTTTACTTTGTCAGCATAACGGACACGTTGGTGACATGATATACATCTCATCAATCATCTTCCTCACATTTTTCCTGATTGTAACAGGCAAAACATTTTGGGATTCCTCTGCATAGTATCTGTTCAACATTGCTTGAAAAACATTTCTGACATAAGCCTTTCATCTTCTTGTTTTCCTTTTCTTTTTAGTCTTATAAGTACGTTTGCTTTTTTTAGTTCCACCTTGTCCAAGGTCTATACCTGCCTGTGACATATCCATCTTTACCGGGTCACCTGCCATGTTTCCTAATCCTTGCATCAGTTGTGAGATACCTGCTCCCACCTGGACCATTGTCTTGATTGCAGAATCCATTTTTTCCTGTCCTGATTTTTTAGGTTTTTCATTTTGTATAACATTAGGATTCACACCATCGTCCTGAATAAAGAGACTTAGTAATCTATGTTGGTCAAAACCCTTTGCTGTTAGCATTGTCTGTATTCCGTTAGGTCCGACAGCATCAACTATAAGTCCTTCCTTTCTTAGTTTTTCAATTGCCTTTTTAAATATTTCATTTTCTGTTTGTGCTTCTGTTTTAGCCATTATTATTATCTCCTTCATCCCAGCCTGATTGGCTATCGCCAATAGTTTTTATATCTTTTAATTGATTTGTCATATCTTTAATTCTGTTTCTTATAGTTACTTCTGTTATACCTGCTGCAATTGCTATTGTTCTTTGTGTGTAATCCCATCCCTTAAGACAGCAACAATAATACAATGCTGCTGCAGCAAGACCTACTGGGTCCTTGCCTTCTTTGTGGTTGAGTGATTTTAATAGCTGAATTGCCTGTTGTTGTGTCTTTACATTTATTGGCGGTACTGTGTTTGATCCAATTCTTGATATGTATGAAATTGGTGACATTATGTTAACTTTTAATTCAAGTGTTTTTATTATCAGTCTATAGTATGCGCTTATGTCGCTACGCCTTGCATAGCATACGTTTGTAAAATCAGTCAATGTCTTGCTTGATCCCTCTTCACGACATGCAGCGTAAAGACATGCTGCTGAAAACACTGTAGTTGTTCTGCCTCTCATCATTTTGTTTTTTTCACATTCCCTGAATATTGCAGCACCGCGCTGTTTTACGTTTTCATTTATTTTTAATACGTCACATATTCTTGTTATCTCTGAATTTGCAACAATAAATGTTTTCTTTCCGTTTGACTTTCCCCTCTTGTCCCATAAAGTAATACGTCGGGCCATATCCTTTGCTTCACCTTTAAGATAACGTCCACTTGCATCTTTACCGCTTGTTGATATTACTGGACCACTTGTAATCATTTTGTTTTCTGGAGGCCCTGTCCTTGCACTTTTTCCAAACTCATCACTGTCATAATCATATGTGTCGTCAGCAAACCTTTCTGCCCATACTACCCCACATTTACTACATACTCTTTCATGTTCCGTAGTTACTAAAGGAGCATTGCATCTACCACATATTTTATTTGTTTGTTCTCTGTCCATTCCTTGTACCATTTTTATTACATAACATATTATTATTACTAATATATAAAGTTAACTAATTAGAAAAAATGTGAAATTACCAGTTAATACTGGCATTCCAACCACTTGATTGTTTTGGTTTGGATTTGTATTTCACTTTGTTGGTTTTTTTATAAGACGGTCGATCATCTTTTTTAGCTGCTGCTTCTAAGATATCTATGACCTTGTCAAGTCTTGACCTTGTTACAGGTTTATTTACCTTGAGGGTATTGGACCGCTTATACTTTTTTTGTTTTTTTTGCCCGAACATTTTTGGAACTCTTTCTCTTTGGTTTTGGTTTTGGTTTTGCTGAAACTACCTCTTCTGCAGCCTTTGAGCTTTCAGATCGTTTCAATATGAATCTACCAGATGATACTACTGTATCATAATGGGTTCCTCCATACTGACTGCCGAACAGTACAGCATTCAAATCTACTTGATGTAGATATGTTATACGTCCGTCACAATTTGCAATTGCATCACCAAGTCCATTATAATTGAACTTTAGTATTTCTACCAATTCCCAATCATATGGATATTGTGTACCCAAGAAATCATCCCAACCTTTCCATTCTGATCTATAGAACAGATCAGGTATTGCTGGCATATTTTTCATGTTTGTCATATTTACCATAAGTTGAAATTAAAAAAAGATTAATAGTGAACATCAAAGCCACTAACATATATAGGGTTCTTATATTCCTTTGTCATATAAGTAACAATCTTATTAAAATAATCAATGTCCGTAACAGGTCCTCCTGAAGACCATCCAGTAGCATCAAATACATGAAATGTTGAGAGTCCTGTTGCCAGTTTCAAATACAAATAATAATCATAGAAAGAATTATTTTCGTCATGTAAAGCTTCATCTGCTTTTTTAATCCAACTCAAAGACTCTTGCTTGCCTACGTTAATCAGTCTTGACAGTTCACCAAATATTGTCTGGCCATTTTTATAAACTGTTTCATCAGATATATCAAAAGTTTTCTTTTTGGCAAACAAAGTGTCATATTTTCTGTCACTTGTTTTTAATGGATTGTAATAATCATGTTCTGTATGTCCGTCAGTCAAGTCATTGCAAAATTCAATTGCAGAATCGTATGCAAGTGACTTGTTTTCATCTTGAGTTAATACCAGTATTATTCTATGCAAATAAAATCTCCTTTGGTTTTTGATTGTCATCCAATACAAATGCCTTCATGTTCTTTTCAGTACCTGAATAAATTATCCATACCCCTGGATTGATTTTCATAAACCTTTCGTCAGTTACTGATGGATATGCTTTGTTATTAGGATGTGAATGAAATATTCCTATGATATCCATATTCATTTCGGCTGCTTTCTTGTAACCATTTATAAGTTGCTCATTAGATATTGTAAAATGTACTGGGGACTTTTCAATATTGTCTGTAAAGTATATATGATTTACTTGTGTTCCTTTACCAATTAGCAATGCGCACATCTCATATGATTCGGAATTTGAATATTCTGTTAAAACATTTTGATACCCTTTGTTTATAATTACTTCAGTCATTATCTTTCCTCACATAAATTTCTATTATCATCTTTGCTCCGCACTGCTTTTCCTGTTTGATAGAGTTCTCGTACTTTATCTTGATCTTGCAGTTCTCCAATTCAAAATCAGACATCTGTTTTTCCACATTGTTTCTGACGTCCCATACTACAAGTCTGTTAGGTTCCTTTAGCCATCTGTTGTAGCGTGCCCTGTATGCCAGAATCCATTCGGGTTTGATCTTATTGTATCTGTAATCTATTTTCATTGTCAATTTAAATCTCATTATGTGTATTTTTATGGGCTTCATACTCTTTACCGAGTTTGTAATAAATTTCCAAATCACCATTATCTTTTCTCAAGAATGCCTCTTTTTGTTTTAGGAAACTTAGACATATATTACATTTAATATCTGCGTAAGTTCTCATTATTTAAATTCCTCCATAACAAACTCTGTTGCTATTGGAACACCTCCGTTATGTATGTAGTCTGTAAATATGTTTACATATGTTTTTGTAGGTGTCTCGTTTTCTGGTATTGTAAATCCAAAGCTTATTGGCACCGTGCCATTTACTAACGTAGTCTTGTACATCATGACACCGATTGGCGTTGAGTCGATTCCCTCGATATACATTGTAACAAGTACTGGTTGCTCGACAGTGTTTTCTATTTCTATATGTGTCTGCATCATATTATGATTCATATGTCTTTCATAATCAGAGTAGCCAGATATGACCTGTGTATAGCCGTCCACACTTTGCACACACATTATTGTTGTTGCAAGTAATAATATTAATAATACTTTCATTATTTAAAGTCCTCCGAATCATTTAAATTAAGTTTGAACATTGTCATCATTCTTAGATATGCATGTTTTTTCTGATGTTTGAATGCCTCGGTCTTT
>Ga0209362_1003829_pt1 | contig 10135 bp, 10 predicted proteins | sample SaaInlV_165m_DNA_FD_184680 | JGI IMG/M metagenome (GOLD analysis project Ga0209362, IMG submission 184680) | Marine microbial communities from expanding oxygen minimum zones in the Saanich Inlet - Saanich Inlet SI037_S3LV_110m_DNA (SPAdes)... | ecosystem: Environmental > Aquatic > Marine >...
TACCATAAAATTTTGAAAGATCTAATTCCTCTCCATTAATTGAGTTTATTTTAAAGTCAAAAAAAGTTTTAGAATTATCTGACAAAGTTTTATTTAAAAAAGAAAACATAATAATTAATATATAAATGATAATTTTTTTATTTAACATTTATTTTTTTAATGACATTGACAAGATTATATATCCAAAGACTGTAGATAATAACGATCCAGTTAAAACACCAATTTTTACACCGTCTATATATTGAGTATTCTCTACAAAAGCTAAATTTCCTACAAATAAACTCATCGTAAATCCAATTCCTGTTAAAATAGAGACACCATATAAACTTAACCAATTCGAATTGTTTGGAGCTTCTGCAAATTTGAATTTAATCGAGATAAAAGAAAACAACAAAACTCCAATTTGTTTTCCAAAAAATAATCCACACAAAATCCCAAGTGGCACTGGTGAAAGTAGACTGGATAAAGATAAGCCTTCTAAACTTACACCAGCATTAGCAAATGCAAAAAGTGGCATTATAATAAACGCTACATAGGGTGAGATTGCATGTTCTATTTTAACTAGTAATGAAAAATCTTTATCTTTAATTCTGTGGGGTATTGTTGACGCTAACAAAACGCCAGCAATAGTTGCATGTATGCCTGATTTGTAAGTAAAAAACCACATAAACAGACCGATGATTAAATAAGGAATAAATATTTTTACTGAAAATTTATTTAAAACTAAAAGTAAAATATAACTTAATAAAATAAGACTTAGATATGGAATACTTAAATCTCCAGAATAAAAGAAAGCTATTATTAATATAGCACCAAGATCGTCAATAATTGCTAAAGCTGTTAAAAAAACTTTTAATGATATTGGAACTCTTGAACCTAACAATGACAATATACCCAAAGAAAAAGCTATATCTGTAGCGGAAGGTATAGCCCAACCATTCATTGTTTCTGAATTCCCCCAATTAATAACAATGTAAAATAGAGCAGGGACCAACATACCACCAACAGCAGCAATAATTGGAAGCATAGCTTGTTTTATATTTGAAAGCTCGCCTTGTAAAAACTCTCTTTTTATTTCTAAGGTAACAAAGAAGAAGAATATTGCCATTAGAGCATCATTTATCCAATGATGAACTGAGAGTTTTAAACCAAATTCGTTAATACCAATAAATAAATATTTTTCAAGACTATGAAAATATAAATCACTTAAATCACTATTGCTTATTAATAGTGCAAGAATTGCAGCTATTAACAATATTAGTCCACTTGCTGCTTCTAGTTTAAAAAACCATTTAAAAGGTTTGGATAAATAGTTAATCATAAAATTTTAAGATAGGTCTATAATAAATAGCTTTATATCTTGCAATGTTTCAAATAAGTTAAATAGTATTATTTCTATACCTGGAAAAACGTTAATAATTGGGGCTTTTAACGTATCAACTAAGATTATAAATGCTACAAAAGATATGACTAAAACTATTAAATATGAAAAAAATTTGCCACCTGAACTTCTTTTCTTTATATGAGTTTTTTTACTATCAAAATTATCTATAGTTTTTTTCTCTTTATTTTTTGGTTTTTCCTGAATTATTGATTCATTTTTATCAGTTATTTTTTCAATTTCTTTTTTTGGTAAATTATCTTCAACCTTTGTATTAAGAAGATCTTCATTAAGAGTTAATGGTAAAGAGTTTTCATTTTCTACTTTATAAAACCAAATATTTTCACATGAACCGCATTGTAAATCTCGTCCTTCCACAGGTAACAAATTAGGGTCTATTTGGAATTTTTTCTTACAATTAGGACACGTAATAATCATGCTTCGTTTTATATCAGATTTTTATTAAATTTCTTTTATTTTTGATGTCTTTATACTTTGAAATTATCAATATCTGCTGTAATAGTACTCGGATCGGAGTGTAGCGCAGCCTGGTAGCGCATCTGGTTTGGGACCAGAGGGTCGCAGGTTCGAATCCTGCCACTCCGACCATCTTTTATGAAAAAAGCAATTATTTATATACCTAATAAAAATCCAATGCAGTCAGGTTTAGCTAAAAATGATAAATGGATTTTAGAATTTAAAACTAAAGACCCAACAACAAACCCCTTAATGGGATGGGAAAGCTCATCTGATACACTTACAGAATTAAAGTTAGAATTTTCATCTAAGGATCTTGCTATAAATTATGCAAAAAAGAAGAAAATTGAATATGAATTAATTGAACCGCGTAAAAGAAAAACAGTAAAAAAATCATATGCTGATAATTTTCTAAAATAACAAATGTTTAGATTCTTTAAATTAAAAAAATGGATTATGTGGTCTTGGTTAGGATCGTTTGTTATTTTATTTTCTCTATGGGTCCAAGTTAAAATCGATGTAAAAATTAACGAATGGTTTGGTGTTTTTTACGATATGATTCAAAAAGCTCTTGCTGCACCTAATGCTATTACCATAGAAGAGTATTGGAGTAGTTTAGCATCTTTTATAACATTGGCTGGAATGTACATTGCTCTTTATGTAGCTATAAGTTTTTTCACAGCTCATTATTTATTCAGATGGAGAACAGCAATGGTTGAATGGTATCATAGTGTTTATGATGAAGCTGCCAAAATAGAAGGTGCCTCTCAAAGAGTTCAAGAAGATACAATAAAGTTTACAAGAATTATGGAAGGTCTTGGTACTAGTTTTGTTGAGTCTGTAATGGTTTTAATTCAATTTACTCCAATTTTATTAGGTCTTTCGATTGGTATACCAATTTTCTTTTTTGGTGATTGGCAATACGGATTAATAACAGGTGCTCTTCTTTGGACAATAGGAGGAACAATTTTTTTGATAGGATTAGGTTGGTTATTAAGATTAGTTGGTGTTGAATATGATCTTCAAAAAAAGGAAGCTGCGTATAGAAAAATATTAGTCATAGCAGAGGATGATAATAACATAAGGCCTAAAACAATTGACGAGTTATTTGCAGATGTTCGTTCAATTCACTTTTTAAGCTACATACGTTATTTATATTTTAATATTGGTAGAATGGCTTATTTACAAGCAAATGTATTATCTGCATATGTATTTTTAGCTCCCGCTATAGTTGCTGGTGTTGTGACATTGGGTGTTATGCAGCAAATTATTAGAGCTTTTGGTAGAGTAGAAGGTTCAATGCAGTACCTTTTAAAGGCATGGCCAACTATAATTGAACTAGCAAGCGTTTATAAAAGATTAAGGGAATTTGAGTCTCAAATAAATACAAAAGTACTAGTAGATGAAAATATTTAATGACAATAGATAAAAGATTTATTGATCAATTTATAAATGTTACTTCAAAAGCTGCTCTAGCTTCATCATATTTAATTGGTAAAAAAGATAAAATTGCTGCTGATAAAGCAGCTGTAGACGTCATGAGATCTGAATTAAATAAAATTGATATGACGGGAAAAGTTGTAATTGGGGAGGGGACACTTGATGAAGCACCTATGTTATTCACAGGTGAAATGCTGGGCACAAAAAATGGACCAAGCTTTGATATAGCTGTTGACCCTGTAGAGGGAACAAATTTTGTTGCAAATAACTTACCAGGAGGAATAGCTGTTCTAGCAATTGCAGATAAAGGCAATTTATTTAATGCACCTGAAACTTATATGAATAAAATAGCGACAGGAAAAATTGCAAAAGGTTTAATTGATCTTGATTATCCACTTGAAAAAAATATCAAAAATTTATCTGAATTTAAGGGTAAAGAATACTCTTCTCTTACAGTATGTTTATTAGACAGACCCCGTCATAAAAAGATAATTGATAAATTAAAAGAGTTAAATGTAAATATAAAATTAATTTCTGATGGAGATGTTCTTGGAGCTCTATACGTGTCTGATCCAAAATATAATGTTGATATGTTTGTTGGAATAGGTGGTGGACCAGAGGGTGTACTTGCGGCATCTGCTCTTGATTCCTATGGGTGCAATTTTCAAGGTAGATTTATTTTTGATAATGATAAAGATATAATTGAAGCAAAATCTATGGGTATCACGGATTTAGATAAGAAATATAATTTATCTGAATTAGTTAAAGGTGACTCTCTTTTTTGTGCTACAGGTATAACCAATTCTGATATTTTAAATGGAATTAAGGTTGATAATAATGATTATATATCAGAAACATTAGTAACTCATAAAGATAGTAATTTAAAAAAAATTGTAAAAAAAGTTACTTCTTTAAATGAATGATTTCAATTTCTGGAAAAAAATGGGTCGAAAAAAAAGTTAATAGAAATTCAATAGAAAAGATTAAGCAAGATTTTAACTTTAAAGATATTTTAGCTAGATTAATTGTTTTAAGAAATTACGATATCACGGAAATAAATAATATTAATAATAACTTGAAATTAACAAATATCTTTAAAAAAAATTCAGATTTTATTAGTGCCTCAGACATTTTGTTAAATTCCATTAATAAAAAAGAAAATATATGCATTTTAGGCGATTATGATGTTGATGGTATTTCTGCAACTTCTTTATTAATTAGATATTTTAAACATATTAACCAAAATTTTTTCTATTATATTCCTGATAGAGAAAAAGATGGATACGGTGCAACAACTAAACTTTTTCAAAAACTAATATCAAAAAAACCAAAATTAGTAATCATGGTTGATTGTGGCTCAACATCAAATAAGGCAATCGATTACCTTAATCAGAATAATATTAAATCTATAATAATTGATCATCATGAAATGAACAAACCTTATCCAAAGTCAAACGTGATTATAAATCCAAAAAAAAAAACTGATTATGGTGAGTATGACTACTTATGTTCTACGACTTTAACATATTTTTTTATTGATATAGTAATTCTAAAAATGAAATCTAAATTTAAATTATCAGATTTTTTAATCTATGTACTTTTAGCTACAGTTTGTGATGTTATGCCATTAAGAAAACTTAATAAAATATTAACCTCTAATGTACTTAGAAATTTTAAATTGGAAAATAATTTAGCTTTTAAAACTATATTTGATGAATTGAGTCTAAAAAAAAAACTTACTGTAGAAGATTTAGGTTTTTTAATTGGTCCTATTATAAATTCTGGTGGTAGACTTGGTTATTCTAATTACGGTACAGAATTGTTAACTTCTAATAATAAAGACACATTACAAAAAAAAACTTCAGAACTTATTAATCTCAATAATAAAAGAAAAAAATTAGAAAAAAATATTTTAAATGAAATTAATTTTACAAAAATATCTAGAAAAAATAAGAATGTTATAATTTATCATGATAACAACATGCATGAGGGACTTATAGGAATCATAGCAGCAAGATTAAAAGAATACTTTAACAAACCATCTATTGTTTTAACAAAATCTAATAATTTATTAAAAGCCTCTGCCAGATCAACTAAAAATTATAATATTGGTAAAATAATAAAATTACTAATAGATAAAAATATAATTGAAAATGGTGGTGGACATAATATGGCAGCTGGTTTTTCGATAAAAAAAAAAAATTTAAATTTATTAGATGATTTTGTTCAAAAAGATTATTTAACAAATAATCAAAATTTCAAATTAATTTTTAAATATGATTCTGAGATATCTGCTGCAGCTTTAAATAAAGATTTTTATGACGAAATTAATAAACTAGGCCCATTTGGTAATGATAATGAATTACCTATTTTTTTGATCAAAAATGTAAAAATATTTAAACCTAAAGTGGTTGGTGAAAATCACATCTCTTCTATAATAAAACCATCATCAGGACATTCTATAAAATCAATATGTTTTAACTGTGCTAATACTAAAATAAGTGAATATTTATTATCTTATAAAAAAAAAATTAATATTATTGCTCATATTGCTGAAAATTCTTTTAACAATAAAAAATCTATTCAGTTGAATATAAAAGATTTGTTTCTTTCGGGTAATTGAGCTTGAAATATATAAACTTTTAAAATAAAAGACCTTTGATGGTCCCTTCGTCTATCGGTTAGGACAGCTGGTTTTCATCCTGCAAAGGGGGGTTCGATTCCCCCAGGGACCGCCATAAATTTATACATTATTTAAATGGTCTATTATGTTTATTTAATAAAAACCTTAGAAGGGTTCATTAATAAATCATATGTTGGATATACAAATAATCTTTCAAAAAGATTAGATAAACACAATAATAATCTAGGTGCAAAATCAACAAAAGGTTATAAATGGGAGCTTATTTATAAAAAGAGATTTTATTCAAAAAATAAAGCTCTTTCATTTGAATATAAACTTAAAAAAGATAGAAATGAAAGATCAAGATTAATTAATGATTTCAAAAAAAATTCAAAATCTTAAAATAGCAACAATTTTACCTTACAAAGAAAATTATTCTTTAGAAAAAGCATCTGCAGCCTCCTTATGGGTAGCAGAATTTTTTAAAAACTCAAAGTTTAAAGAAAATAACTTTATATACGGATACACTAAATCAAAAAATTATCTAACAAAAAATTATGTAAATATTATCATAAAGAGTATTAATTCTAAATTTACAAGTTCAACAAATGAATATAGTTCCAAATTAATTAAACAAATTAATTCAAAAAATTTTGATATAGTTGAGATTCATAATAGACCACTTATACTTTTTAATTTGGTGAATAAAGTTGATAATAGGTTTGTTTTTTACTTTCACAATGATCCATTATCAATGAAAGGATCAAAAAAAATTTCTGAGAGGTTATTTATTTTAAAAAATACTGAAAAGATTATTTTTGTTAGTGAATGGGTTAGAAAAAGATTTTTTTTAGATTTAGACAAAAAGCTTACTACCAAAACTGAAGTCATATATCCAAGTGTTTTAGCTCAACGTCCTATAAAAAAAGAAAAAGTCATAACATTTGTTGGTAGATTAAATGAGTCCAAAGGTTATGATATTTTTGCTAAATCTATAATTAGGATTTTAAATGAATTTCCAAAATGGAAAGCCTTATCTATTGGTGATGAAGATAGAAGAAGTATTTATATAGATCATAAACAACATAAGGAATTAGGTTTTTTAAATCATAAAAAGACTCTCAATATATTAAATAAATCAGAAATTGCCGTTGTTCCATCAAGATGGGAGGAGCCATTTGGTAGAACAGGTCTAGAAGCAAGCTCAAGAGGTTGTGCAACAATTATTTCTAATAGAGGAGGTTTAACAGAAACTACAAATCATGCTGTTGTACTTAAAAAACTTGATGAAATAAATCTGTATAAAGAATTAAAAAGATTAATTAAAAATCATAAGATAAGAAAAGATTTACAAAAATTAAGTAGAAAAAATATCAAACACTCAATCTCACAAAATACAAAAGCTATTGATCAAATGAGAGAAAGTATATTTCCAAGATATAATCTTAATATTTTAAAAAATAGATTAAAGATTTTAAATTTATATAATCAAGGACAAAAACTTAATCATAGATTATACAATATTTCTTTAGGAAAAAAATTTACTAATGGTTTTATAAGAAATAACCATGATGTATTGGAGATCAGTGATCGTGATTTTCTAAAAAACAATAAATCCTTTAATTTATTTCAAAATAGAAAAAATTTTCAAAAATATTTACTTGATTCATTTAAGAATTATAACCCTGATTTATTTTTTTTTGGCCATACAAAAAATATTGATTTAAGCACCATTGACGAATTCAAGTCATATAATAAAAATTTGATAATATCTCAATGGAATGAAGATCCAGTAATGCCAAGTTTAAACTATTCTAAGCAAAATATTTCTAATATAAATTTATATTCAAATTTTGTTGACCACAATTTTATAACAACGCATCCATCATTAATTAAAAATAAAGTTAATTCAAAAAATTTTCATTTTTTCTTTGTGCCTGTTGATAAAAATATTGAATGTTTTGATGTATTTAATATGAAACCAAAAAATGACTTGTTTTACGCAATGAGTCATGGTGTAAATCGAGCAGTACTCAAAGCTGGCACCGAAGATACTAGGGTTGAGTTCTTAGATAAGCTTGTAAAAAAAATACCAAATATAAAATATGATTTTTATGGTTTTTCCAACAAACAGCCGATTTGGGGGAATGATTTCAATAACCAGCTCATCAATTCAAAAATGGGGCTTAATTTAAGTAGAGGAAAACCAACAAAATATTATTCTAGTAATAGAATAGCCTCTATTATGGGCAATGGATTATTGACCTTCGTTGATGAAAAAGTTCAAATGAATGATTTTTTTACTAAAAATGAAATTATATTTTATAAAAATATAAATGATTTAGCGGAGAAGATAAAATTTTATTCCATTAATGATAAATTAAGAGGGAAAATAGCAAAAAATGGTAAAGAAAAATATTTTAAGCTTTTTAACGAAACTAAAATAACTAAATATTTTGTTGATATTTCTATCGGTAACAAGACTTCATTTTTTTTATAAAAAAATTAGAGTTTTATTTTATTAAGAGCATTGTTTTTAAACAAATTTGCTTCTTTAATATATCTTCGAACCATTTCTGTTGATTTATGACCTGTCATAGCCATTATACTTCTTTCTTCTGCTCCAGATTCAGCAGCAGATGTTGCAAAACCTGACCTTAAACTATGACCAGAATAATTTTTACTATCTATACCCGCTAAATTTAAGTATTTTTTTATTAGAAGCGCCACTGTTTGATCGGTCAACTTATTCTCTGTCAATTTAGAACCTTTTGAAAACCTCCTAAACAAAGGTCCTGAGTTAATATTTGATGTTTCAATCCATTTTTTAAGTGATAATACTGGACAATATTGTGAGCTATCGAAGTAGGGTAGTCCTTTTAAAGTACCTTCTCCAAATTGGTCTGTTTTAGACCTTTTTAAAGTTATTTTGAGGCCTTCTGGAACAAAATCTAAATCATCATAATCTAATGATACTATTTCATTTCTTCTAAAGCCTCCTGAAAATCCAATTAAGATAATTGTCCTATCTCTAATTTTTTTAATTTCATCTGTTTTTAGTTCATCTATTACATTGATTATTTTTTTTAAACTGTTGATTAATATAGGTTTTTTACCTTTCTGAACACTACCTTTTCTTCTCTTTATTCCCATAATATTTTCTATTATTGATGGGTGTTTTGTATCCAAATAATGTCCTTTTAGTTTATGAATAACTCCTATTGATACCAATCTACGTTTTAATGTGCTCATTTTTACCTCTTTAGTAGATAAATGAGTTAAGTATAATGAAACAATATTAGGTTCAGATGGAAGAGATTTTAATCCATTCTGTGCACAAAATAATCCAAAATCATTAAAATCTGATTTGTAAGCTCTTACAGTGTTGTTTGCTTTAGAGCTTTGTAAATTTATTAGAGTTTCTTCTTGTAAAGCTTTTATATCAGTTATTATATTATTCATATATATTACTATTGATAACCATTAATTATCGTTAGTAATATATTAAGTGATTTTATAAGTCAAACAAATAATCTAATTAAAAAATAAAAAACAATGAGGATATAAAAATGGATAATTACAGTAGATCAATGTTAACGGTAATAGCTTTATTAATGTTTGGAATTTTATTTAAAGATCAATTTATTACTTCTGCTTACGCAGCAATGGACATAGGAGATTTTCAAATGGTAAGTTCGCGTTTAAGTGATATAGCTCGTGCTATAAGGTCATGTAATTAAATAGTAAAAAAAATTTATTAAAATCAATAATTTGTTATATTTTATTAAGGTAAATGATTAGAAAATTAGAACAAAAAGACAAGGTAAATTGGGATAAATTATATAAAGGTTATGCCGATTTCTATAAAGTTCCAATGAATACAGAGATTTTAGACACTTTATGGGGATGGATTCAAGATGAAAATCATATTGTAAAGGGTATTTGCTTTGAATTAGAGGGTAAAATCGTTGGTATTGCTCATTATAGAACAATGCCAAGACCGATTAAGGGTCAATATATAGGCTTTTTAGATGATTTGTTTGTTGAGCCAGAATTTAGGGGTAAAAAAATAGCTCAAAAGCTTATTAATCATCTAAAATCCTTATCTAAAGTCAATAATTGGGAGGGAATTCGTTGGATCACCCACTCTTCCAATGAAAATGCAAAGAAATTATACGATAAAATAGCCAATAAAACAGGTTTTGAACTTTATG
>Ga0209362_1003835_pt1 | contig 10123 bp, 11 predicted proteins | sample SaaInlV_165m_DNA_FD_184680 | JGI IMG/M metagenome (GOLD analysis project Ga0209362, IMG submission 184680) | Marine microbial communities from expanding oxygen minimum zones in the Saanich Inlet - Saanich Inlet SI037_S3LV_110m_DNA (SPAdes)... | ecosystem: Environmental > Aquatic > Marine >...
TGGTTCGAGCCAGGATTGTTGCTATGGATTTCGATGTCTGGTTATTCTCTAATTTATCGTGAGGCTTTTCTTCCCGTAGAACGGCCCATGCATTCAGTACGAAAAAAGAGAGGCCTAAGGCGAACCATCGATTGCGTACGATGTTTGATTTTGAAGATTGTTTTGTCTCATTGTTTTTCATCATGCTTTGTTTAGACAAATGGAATGTGGCAGAAATAAGGCAGAACCATGATTAATTTAGCCGAGATGCCTTCTTTTTAGTAGATGCTTATAATGATTTAGGGGCTGAAGTAGCTAAGACCATGAAAACAGTCTATAATTCGAATTATGTACATAAGAAAAAGTCGTCTTTCGCCGAGAAGACAAAACAGGCTTTTGGAGCACTTTGTAGCCGGGACGACGGCAAGAGCTGCTGCCGAGATTATTGGTGTCCAACCCAACACGGCCATTCGTTTCTACATGAGGCTGAGATTTCTCATAGCCTCTCAACTTCCCAGCTACGAATTGAATGGGGAGGTCGAGGCTGATGAGAGTTATTTCGGTGGAATCCGAAAAGGGAAACGAGGCAGAGGAGCAGCTGGCAAAGTGGCTGTATTCGGCTTGCTTAAGCGGGGAGGGAAGGTTTTTACGGCTATCGTGCCTAACGCAAGAACCGAAACCTTGCTCCCGATCATTGAAGAGATAGTCACTCCGGACAGCATTGTTTACACCGACACTTTCAAGGCGTACAATGCACTCGACGTCACAGAATTTCATCACATGCGCATCAATCATTCCAAGCTCTTCGCCGACAGGGGAAATCACATCAACGGGATCGAAAACTTTTGGAACCAAGCCAAACGACATCTGCGAAGATTCAATGGCATCAAATCGAACAATTTTCATTGGTTTCTCAAGGAGTGCGAATGGCGCGTCAATGGAGGCAAGCATCAAAACCTATACAAACAGCTTAAATACTGGCATTCCAAGTCAAAGCACTAACCCTTAGCTACTTCAGCCCCTTCATCTATTCTACGGAATCATCATTGGCATTCTCGCAATGTTCTGCGTTGGACAGAAACAGTCAGACAAGAAGGAGTTCAAGGAGGAGAGGATGTTTGTCGTAGTGGGAAAGAAAAGTGATGAAGTAAACAAAGGAATCAAGAACTTGAAGAAACGTGTCTGTTCCAGAATCGTACTCAAGAAGACTGGAATCTGTTTGCCAGTTCTTATGGATCAGAAAAAAGGGTCAGTCATTGAAGATTGTTTCAATACCTCTCCCTTCATTATAGGTAGTTCGAGACCTCTCTGTTCCATCTTTGTGGTACCTAATCCATAGTCCGTCGAATTTACCATCTTTGAAACTTCCTTTCCTTTTCATTTGTCCGTTGGGATACCAATCAGCATATTCTCCGTTTAATCTACCATTTCTATAATTTACTTCTGCTTTCTTTTTACCTTCTGAATAATATTCGATCGCTCTTCCGCTAAATGGATTTTCCTGTTTCTGCAAGTAAGCTAATTCACCACGAAATTCGATTTTAGAATAGTCAACTGTTTTGGGGGATTTTTCACATCCTATTAGAGATATAAATATTATAAACAAGTATTTCATTTGATTGTTCCCCTACTCTTTCAAGTTTCATTTATTGAGATAAAACTAATGCTTCTTGTGGTGTAATGTTCATCTTTTCGTTTTGCCTGTTTACAACATCAATCCACACATAATCAATTGATGTTTCTTGATGTCCACTTTCAAGGTTTATTCTCCCGCCCAAAATGCTCGAAATGCTTTTCAAGGGAAAAACCTTACCACCATCAGCAGAAACAAGTGCAACGGGTGTGTTGTGATGATATTCCCAATGTTGCCAACCCGCAATTCCCAACAAAGCAAGAACGGATAAAACAATAAGAATTTTCTTTTTCTTATTCATTTGTTTATTCCCCTACTCTTTCAAAGCTTATAACCAATAGAATCTAATTCTTTTTTTACCTTGTTGAGTGCTTGTGCATGGTGTCTTTCGTTGATGCATTTCAAGTGTTCACAAATTTTATTTATTTTGTAAAGTTCCTTGTGAAGTCAAAAAAATCTAGTTTCCCCGTTACTCGTGTCAAGAATCCAGAACCATTGAAAGATAGTCCAGATTGGATTATCTGGGCTGCTTGGGCAGACCGTATCACTTTTGAGGAAATTCGAAAAGTTACTGGATTAAGTGAAGGTCATGTCATCCAATTCATGAGAAAGTCCATAAAGCCCGCTAGTTTTCGACGCTGGCGAAAAAGAGCGTCTACCCAAAGTCTCAAACACAGAAAATTATTCAGCCAAAGACGAAAATCTTTTCACCAATACAAGACGATTTAGGAAGTCGATTTCGGTAAAACCTTTTCCCGGCCGACTTGGTGGCGACAGTCTAAAGAGTGAGGGAACGCTTCCGAGCCACCACTTCCCATGACTCGGAAGTAACCCGACCATCGCGGACCAAGTGGGCATGAGCATGCAAGGCAACCGTGGGACAAACATGCCAAGGTACCGCCAACAGAGCATCACCGACCGCGAAGTCTCCAGCATTCGGGGCCTCCAAAACAAAATGCTCCTCGCTTTGCAGAAAGGGTTTCGCCTCAGGAAGGTCGGGGAACCATGCACGGTTCCCGATCGGCTTCTCCGCGGCCACCGACTTGTGGCCCAAGTCAAGACAAAGACGCCCGGCGGGCTTGCTGATAATGCGAGTGAGCAGCATGGCAGCGCACTCGAACTCCAAGTCCGGAAACGCATGACCATAGCCCGCGTCCCAAAAAAGCGTAGTGCCCGGGCTGCATTGCCAGTTATCCATTTGAGCGAAGAGGCCAAAGGTAGGACTTCCGCCGACTACGATGGTGTAAGGAGCAAGGTTCTCGTTCTCCAGTAACTGCAACAAACCGGCCCACGACTCGATGGCGGCGGCGTGGGCTTCGGTTCGATCAATCAGGCCGGGGAGGTGCAAGTGCCCGTCATAGGCATGCAGGCCCGCGAACTCTAAATTTTCGGAAGAAGCAATTCGCCGGCACAAGGCCAAAGCTCCCTCCCCAGGTTCGATCCCCGTGCGATGCATACCGCAATCGACGTCCACGAAAAGACTCGCCGACTGGCCCGTTTTTTCGAACTCGGCCACCACCTCCGGAGAATCGACAGTGGCCGAGAAAGAAACTTCCGAGAAACGATCCTGCAACTGAAGGAATCGGGATAAGTTGGGACCGACGGGCTGATGTGCCAGCAAGACGTCGCTCCCGCCCGAAATCGCAGTCATTTCGGCCTCGGCAATGGTGGCGCACTTAAATCGGGTGATGCCCTTGGCCACCTGCAACCTGACCACCTCCGCCATTTTGTGCGTCTTGACGTGTGGGCGCAGACGCAAAACATCACCGCCCACCATGTCCAGCATACGATCGACGTTTGCCTCGACCCGTTCCGGAAAAACCAACAGAGAAGGCGAAGATATCGCCTCCAAATTACTGATATCCGCAGTCTTGACGGGATTCATGCAAAAGGGATTCTTTGGCAATGAGCCCCAGCTATTCAGACCTAGAAACCTGATTCCTCAGGGGGCGAGCAACTGCTCGAGCAGTTCTAGGTTTCGCTTTGCCATAACATCGCCGCCTGCAGCCGCCATGCGCAGCCACTTCGCCGCTTCCAACCTGTCTTTGGCCACGCCTTTGCCGCGAAGATAAATGATTCCGAGGTAACGGGCAGCCTCAACGTCGCCCCCGTTGGCGGCAATCACGAAATTGCTGCGAGCTGTGGTATAGTCAAGCGGTACGCCAATCCCGGAATAATGGCGCTTGGCTAATTCACGAGTGTCAGCAGCTGAAGTTGATGGGGGTGCGGTAAAGGAGGGCGTGGGAGTGAATGTCGTTGGAGGTGGTGGAGTGGGTATCGGAAGAGGTGAGGAGGTAGGTGGTGGAGCAACGGGAACGAAAGTTGTTTCAGCGGGATTTGGCGCTCTGGGAATATAGGTTGGCGTGGAAGTCTTAGGATCGGGACTAGGAGAGGACGGCAGGGACGGCGGGGTGGGCGGGATGATTCCGGAAGAGCTTGGTGGTGGAGGTGGTGGCGGAACACCCGTTTCCACAGGTTCGGGAACATCGGATGAAGTGGCGACCAAAGCGCCTGACTCCGCCAATGCTTGAATCTCCAGTATTTTCTCCTCGGCCCCGGGTTCCTTTACGGCGGCAGCCCGACGGGCGTATACCGAAGCAAGATCGAAGTCTACGGGAGTAGCCAAACCGCCGGCATAGAAGTGAGACGTGAGGATCATTGAACTACCGTGCCCGAGGTCGGCGGCTTTACGAAAGTGAACAAGTGCAGTCCCGAGATCCTTAGGTACAGCCTTACCATTGGAGTAGACAACTCCCATATAATTGTGAGCTCCAGGAAGATCTATGGAAATCGCTTGCCGGACCAGAGCAAGCCCACCTTCGATGTCTTTGGCCGCAAGCATATTCTCCATCTTCAATATTCCAAGCTGCAAAACAGAGGGCATATAGTCGGCGTTAACGGCAGCTTGGTGATGCCTTGCAGCCAGTTCAAGATCCGGAATCATCCTCGGGCGAAGTTCGTCGGATGTTAAAATCATGCCGAGGGCATAACAGGCGATTGGGTCACCCGATAGAGCCGTCCTCACAAGCTCTCCTTTTCTTTCACCAAATGCGGCCAAAAAATACTTACCCGGAGTAGCCGAGTCGGCTTCCAGAATTGGATTTTGAGACAGGTAGCCCATTGCAAAGTAACCTATCGGATGTTTTTGGGAGGCAGACTGACGAGCCCACTTCTCGGCTTCGATAATCGATATGGGCAAGCCCTTGTCTCCATTTGCAAGGGCAATGGCGAAAGCCGCTTGCGCATAGGCATCTCCACTCTCGGCCAACTGTCGTAATTCAGCTGACGAAGCCTTTGACAGTTCCACGCCAGTAGCGCCAAAAGAAAAATTCAATCCCCAAGAAAAAAAGAAGATCGGGGCTAAAATCAAACGACTGAAGCTAAAATACGTCATGGTTTGAAAATCGAAAGACTTGGCGCTACAGCCACGAAAGCAAGCCGTTTATTCGACAAGAGCCTCCAAGGTATTTCATAAAGGGTTGATATTGTGGCTGAAAGGGATAAGAGTAATGATGTAATAAATATGGTTCATTTCATAATTCCCGAATCTTTGCGAAACGAAAAATGACCGACTTCGACTCAGAAAGAGTGACCATTCGGAATCCCGGCAGGGAACTGATTCGTCAATTCGTCATCCATGCCGAAAACAAGGTAGGGTGGTTAAACGACATGGTGAGCAAGCTGAATTCAGCCGATGTGCACGTCATGGCCATATCGGTCTTGGACACTACCGACAGCGCCCTAGTTCGAATGGTTACCAATTATCCCGACGAAACGCGTGAAATCCTTCGCCGACTGGGAATCACCCACTCGGAACGCAAAATCGTAGCGGTTGAAATACCAAACGAGGGTTCCCTCAAGCACGTCACCTCGGCGCTGCTGCAAGCGGAAATCAACATTCACTACGTCTACCCCTTTCTCACTTGGCCGAACGACAGGCCGGTACTGGCAATCGGACTGGAGGACGAAGACATTGCGATCGACGTGTTGACCCGAAACAATCTTCGCGTTCTTTCGCAAGAAGACTTGGCCCGATAGAGTCAATGGTGATTGGCTCTCCCCTACCCGATCGGGAGATTCATGAGCTTGCCAATCAATCGTAGAGGAAAAACTTACGAGAGGAAGTCCGGAAGAGTTGAGAGGACCGGTTCCATTCACGAAGAAACTTGTCGGGATCGGAGGCTACTCCCATGGTAGAAAGTTCACTCCACCAAGCCGATGACCCCACATGCTTGTTGAAAAGATTAGATTGAGCTTCGGTAGCTTGTGAAAATGGCTGGGGACTTTCCCATTTGGCAGACAGCTTCATCATGTGAAAGGCAAGAGCCGTGGGGCGCCATTTTTTCCAATCACTGACAACGAGATAAACTCCGGAAACCGATTTCCCTTTGGAATTCACAACGGTCTTTAGTTGATACTTCAGACCTGGCAAACCCAAGGCTTCGAGCTCTCTCTTTATTTCAGCCGGGGAACGCCCTTCGAAAGTGAGAAACCTAAAGGGATGCGGCGTACCAATACCATGGCGAAATTTTCCGAGCTGAGCACCTAGACCGGTCATTGGGTAACCGGCCACGGAATCAAGGGTTGGAATATTAGGAGAAGTGGGCACCCATTTGAGACCTGTTTGAGGCCACGTCATGGAGCGTTTCCACCCGATCATCGGCACTACGGTAAGTTTACCTTTCCGTCTTGCTTCTGCCTCTATCTTAAGGACCCCAGGAGTTTTTTTGGAAAAAAGAGCTAGCTCCCCAATAGTAAGACCGTGAACAAAAGGCACTTGAAAGGCTCCGACATAGCTCATCCATCTTTCATCCATGGGCGGGCCATCCACCAACATACCACCAAGAGGGTTCGGTCTGTCCAACACGATGACTTCCACCTCATTCTCAAAGCATGCCTCCATCGCGTATCTCATACAGCTGACATAAGTGTAGCAACGAACCCCGACGTCTTGGAGATCAACCACCAAAGCATCGATCTTTTGCAACATCCTAGAGGAAGGTTTGCGAAATTTGCCGTACAAGGAGAAAACAGGAAGACCCGTGCGCGAGTCAACCTTGTCATCCACGGGAACGGCCGCCTTTTCGTCTCCGTAGATGCCATGCTCCGGACCGAACAAGGCAACCAGATTCACATTCGATTGCCGCCGCAGCACTTCAACCGTGCTTTGCCCAACGGCATTCTTTCCCGCAGGATGCGTGAGTAGTCCAACTCTTTTTCCTTGAAGCACTCTGAACTTAGTTCGTTCGAGATGGTCGATACCAAGACCGACTTTCGAAGCACCATTCACCGTTGTCGTAAAGACGGCCAAAAGTACCGACAAACATAAGTTAAACCACACCTTGTTTCTGACTTCTGCGCTCTTATTCATTATTTTCCATGCTCCGTTCGTATCCAGATTCAGTTATCAGTACCCAAAGAGGCGTAGGGTCCCTTTGACCATTTGGCGAGCCATTTGTAGGCGACCGACACAACGAGGCCAATAAAAGAGCCCAAAGCGAGACCACCGAGCATCATCGGGGGAAATGTGTCGAGCAACGCCCCAAGATCCCGCAGTTCGAAATGAGCCCAGTCATAATCAGGCTGCAGCAGAGGGTTTGGTTCGGGAGCGATGCTGAACAATTCCATCATCGCCAGACCGATTTGATAGTCAGCGAAATAAATGGGACCCATGGTAAAAGGATTAGAGACCCACTGCAGGGCCACAATGACCGGAAGATTCGCCCGAAACCAGAGGGCGAGGAAAAAGACAATTAGCATCTGAATCCCAACCAAAGGCATAAAGGCGACGATCAGTCCGAGGAACAAGGCAGTGACCATTTCTCGAGAACGGAAAGACCACAAGAACACGCGACGGCGGGCCATACCGGAAAACCACTTGAGCACGGGATAGCGATGAATGTTAGAGCGACGCGGCAGAGGTCGCATCCATTTCTTGAGACGGCGGATGCGACGACGTCGATCCTCTAGCTTCATAGTTTCGTCTTCTGTCACTGTTTCGTCCACTCTTTCTCTTCGACCAAATTTTGCAAGGTTTGCTCGAAAAATTCTTCGAATCGGCTCAAGTTTTCTTCCAAGGAAAGCTCAGATCGTCCTATCGGATGAAAAAAAACTCTTGGAAAAGCTTTCCTGACTTCTCGCCTTGCCTCTTCGGAAACAGAGCCTGCTAAAACAAATACCGGCCTACCTGCTCGATGCGCCAACTCCAAAACTTTTCCCGGACCCTTGCCACGGAGGGAAGTCGAGTCGAAGCGACCCTCACCAGTCAGGACAACCTCGGCTTCATTAATTTCCTCTTCCAGTTTTAACCAAGCCGCGACAAGAGAAAAACCCTGCACGAAACATCCACCGCAAGCCACTCCAAGCCCGAAACCGATACCACCGGCAGCCCCGGTTCCGGGGACGACCAGCATGTCCTTGTGCACCTCGAACTTATCCGACAGCATAAACGCCATTCTCCTCATTTCGGAATCCATTCGCAAGACATCCTCGGCAAGCAGCCCTTTTTGAGGACCATAAGAGGCGGTAGCGCCTGAAGAACCGAGAAGAGGATTGTCTACGTCGCAAGCGATTCTCAAGGGAGGCAATTTCGGCAATGCCCCAGAAATGCGAGCCACCCTTGGCCATTCGGAAGGACAGGCATTCTCGATTTCAGCATCTTCAGAATCAAAAAAACGCAAGCCAAGAGCTCTCAATGCTCCAATACCCAAATCGTTTGTGGCGCTACCACCGATGCCAAGCAATATGGCGGCAGCACCTTCCTTGGCAGCATGTAGAATAAGTTCCCCCACGCCAAAGGTAGAAGCCGACCAAAGATCACGCATCGACATCTCCACTTGCTCCAATCCTGCCGCAGAAGCCATTTCCAGAACTGCAACTTCTCCCACAGAGGGAAGACTCGCCAGCTCTCGCACTTCAGGAGATAAAAGGCCTAGATCTACATAGCCAATACGAGCCTCTACTGGCTTTCCAAGTGGCCCTGCAACGATATGGCTACTGAATCGCCCACCTGCCGCTCCAGTTAGAATGTCGCAGAATCCTTCCCCACCATCGGTTAGCGGGCTCTCGGATACTCGTACGTTTGGCAAGCTGAACTCGAGCTTTTCACGAGCGACACGACAGACATCGCCCGCACTCAAGGCATCCTTGAACTTATCGAAGGCGGCGAGGAAGCGCATGCCCGGAGAGCTAACGAATTTCCTTGTCCGTCAATTCGTCGATCACCTTGAAATTCTCGACGTGAAAGGATTCCGAAGCCTCGAACGTCAAGGTGATGTCGTAATTTCGCTCCATGAGACCAATCAAGGAAGCATCCGGACCGCGTAAACGGCGAAGAGAACTGGGATGCATATACACCTTGAATTTGATATCTCGACGGGTGAGATCGACCTTTACCTGACGAACAGCGCTTATGATCCGACGCTGTATTTCAATACTCACCGAACGGGACGACTTTACGATTCCTCGCCCGCTGCAATAGTGACAGTCGTCGTAAATCCCACTGGTATTGCTCTCCTCATGTCGCTGGCGAGTGATCTGCATGATCCCAAGTTGCGAAATGGGCAGGATATTGTGCTTTGCCTTGTCCTCCGACATAGCGGCTTTCATTCGTTGGTGGACCTTGCGTTGGTCCCCTTTGTTTTTCATATCGATGAAATCGATTATGACAAGGCCTCCGAGGTTGCGCAGTCGTAATTGGCGAGCCACTTCAACGCCCGCCTCGATGTTGGCTTGAAGAATAAAGTTTTTGCCATCCTTTCGATCGACCTTGTGGCTACCTGTGTTCACATCGATTGAAACTAATGCTTCTGTCTCCTCAATCACGATTTCCCCTCCCGAAGGCAGGGGCACTTTACGCATAAAGGTCTGCTCAATCTGGCGTTCGACGCTAAAGCGTTCGAAAATTGGGATTTCCTCGTCAAAATGATTGATTTTGGACTTCGACTTAGGAGAAATCTTCTGTACGGACTCAATGAGTCGGTCATAGTCTTCCTTCTTGTCGACTTGGACCCGATCGACGTCTTCGGTCAGAAAATCGCGAGCGGTCAACCCAATGAGATCGGGTTCCTGATACAGACAAGCGGAACCTCTAACCGTCTTCATTTTAGCTTCGATCTCATCCCACTGCTGCAAGAGAAGTTGCAAATCGCGGTCAAAGAACTTCTCGGGCTTGCTTTCCCCAACAGTCCTAATGATAACGCCCATTCCCTCGCGGAGGGAAAGATTGGTGATTATTCGCTTGAGACGATTTCTCTCGGTTCTGTCGTCGATCTTGCGAGAAATGCCGCACTGGCCTCCATAGGGCATGAGTACGAGAAATCGGCCCGCAAGAGCCAAGTTCGTAGTGGTGCGGGGACCCTTGGAGCCTATTTGACCCTTGGTGATCTGCACAACGATTTCAGAACCGATGGGAAACACCTTTGGAATATCCTTTATGGACTTGGCTTCGGTTCGACCACTGTTCTTCCCCTTGTTTTCACGAACAATTTCCAGATCGGGATCGTTGTTCCC
>Ga0209362_1003846_pt1 | contig 10112 bp, 12 predicted proteins | sample SaaInlV_165m_DNA_FD_184680 | JGI IMG/M metagenome (GOLD analysis project Ga0209362, IMG submission 184680) | Marine microbial communities from expanding oxygen minimum zones in the Saanich Inlet - Saanich Inlet SI037_S3LV_110m_DNA (SPAdes)... | ecosystem: Environmental > Aquatic > Marine >...
GAATTACATTGTATGAAGCAAGCTCTTGCATGATATATTTACACTCGGCAAACACTATGCCCGTAACTTGAGTTAGTTATATACTCCATTTACAAAATTTCCCAAAATTTTTCCGTCTTTGTCTTCCATTTTTCCGTTCCAAATAAAACCATTTTTCCATTCCCCCACATATTTTGTTCCATCAGGGAAAGTTTCTATTCCTAGACCGTGTCTCTTATCATCTATGTAATCACCTATATACACTCTTCCGCCAAGTGAAGTGAATGTGCCTTGTCCGTGTTGTTTACCATCTTTCCAGTTCCCATTATACCTGTATCCATCGTTGGTAGTAATTGTTCCTTGACCGTTAGGTAATCCATTCTCAATTTCACCCACATATTTTAGAAAGTCACTTTTCTTACGAGTACCCCCAAACCATTCAGTCTTACCATTCCTAAAACGTGGATACAAAACACCCAAACTTATCTTCCATTCCCCATTTACCCATTTCCCAATTAGAGTTCCATCCTTTTTAGTATGTTTGGTGTTCCACTCCTTACCATTCGCCCATTCACCAACTACACTTTTTTCAGAATATGGATAAGTCAAAACACCCAATCCATCCATTATTCCATTCTTTATTTCTCCCTTGTATTTGGGTTGAACTTTTCCATCTCCAAAGGTTTTCCATTGTATTCCAGAAGAAGTTTCATATTGATAGAGAACACCAGTTTCCTGACCAATCACAGGAGAAGAAAGAAGAAGGAGAGAGAAGATGATGAGTAAATGTCTCACTTGGTTTCCTATTGGTGGTTTAGAAGAATCCAATATATACCACGATTCGGGGGGATTTTACAAGAAGTGGGGATTTTACTTGGAGGGTGTCTGACTTGTGAAGAATTAGTGGGGGTTACTCACGGGAGATGAATGGGTAGTTATTCTGTGTATTTAACTCTCATAAAATGTTCTGTTGTACCAGAACTCCTTGAAGTTATAGTTTGATCAACCATACTCGCAATGTATCCACTTTTACCAACTAATACCCAAATACCGTTCCCGTATGTAAGTCCAAAGAGTTTGCTTGTAATTCCAGTAGATTGAGTTGACCAGGATGCTCCATCTGAAGAATTTATTATTGTACCATTATCACCAACTGTCGTGAATTGACTGTTACCGTATGTAACATCATGGAGACGGTTTGATGTTCCAGAAGACCTCTGAGTCCATGTGGTTCCATCCGGAGATGTGAGGATATCTCCCCCCCGACTCACAACTACAAAAGTATTGTTCCCGTATGACACCCCCCAGATTGCATTTGTTATTCCAGAAGATCTAGAAGTCCAAGTGATTCCATCCAAAGAGGATTGGATCCCTCCAGAACTATCACTAAGCACAAATGTATTATTGCCATAAGTGACACCCCATAGTGAATTTGATGTTGCTGAAGTCCTAGCAGACCAAGTGGTTCCATCTGATGAAGTTAGAATAGTTCCAGAACCAGAATCATTATCCCCTACTACCACGAAAGTACTTTTACCGTACGTGACTCCATATAGATCAACCCCTATTCCAGAAGTCCTTGGAGTCCATGTAGTACCGTTCGATGAAGTTAGTATGACACCTCCATTACCCACTGATACATATGTACTATTCCCGAATACCATGTCTCCCAAATGTTCCGATGTCCCAGAAGTCCTTGCAGTCCAAGTTGTTGCATCAGACGAAGTGAGTATGGTTCCTGCGTAACCAAAAGCAAGAAATAATGGATTAGAAGTGGTGGTGGTGTTTTGGGTTGTGGTTGCAGTTGAATCAGTTGATTCATCTTTTTTAGCACAGGAAATGACCGTGAGACTAAAAAGTGATATGAGAATTATGTATAAAACTTTATTCATATTTTTCTTTCACCAGTAATGAGAGAAAATAAGTTTGAAAAGTCACATATTCATATTTTGGAGTCAGAAACTCTGAGTAGATAATCTAGAGTTACTGAATCTGCACAAGAGATTGTCTATTAAATCCCTCCTAATCGGAAAGTACAACTATGTTTACAATTTGTCAACACTTCTATATTCTTTTTAGGAAGAAAGAAGAAGTAAAAAAATAGTATGAGTAGGTGCTTAACAAGGATTCCTATGTTTAAACAAGAGACTTGAACTATTTTTTGGTAGGACTAAATTACGTTTTGATTTGATAAGTGAAATGATCAAATATCATTGTAAGATTAACCTTTTTAAAAAGATAGATATATGGTATAAGTGGTTTATGTTAGAAAAACAGAGGAGTTTATTTTAATTCTTCCATTAGGGAAAAAGACGTACTGACTCTGTACACAGTGATGGTTGAGTTAAGGAACTCGTCGAAATTCATCATCCATATATGAGATATGTTGGTATACTGTTTTGTAACTAAAAAACATTAGAAAAAATCATGGGGAATCTACTAAAATTTCTTGATGCAACTGAGAACCATCTTCTAAATTTTGTTAGGCGGTCTATTTTAGTTGTTTCAATTCTTGCCCTAATCCTATCCGGAATTATTTTGATCATTGCGACTATCAATTTTTTTGACAGTCCCGATATTTCACCTGAAGATAATATATGGCCTAAGATAAAATGGAATGATCCTTACGAAAATATAATAGAAAAGCAGGAAAGACTCAAAAAGGAATCAGCAAATAAAACTGAAAAAAAGACTGATACAAATATAACCGATGATACTCCAGTACCTGTTAAAGAAACTATAGACGATTCAGATGTTTTAATAGTTGTAAAAAATTATGAAAGGGCATTGCCTCCCAAAAAGTTTGAGAAATTTAAAGGTAGATTTATTGAAGCTCTAAAAGACTATAAAGAATTAATGAGAAAGCACAACGGAGAAGACCGGTCAGAAGAGTTCATGGACCAGTTGATAGATTATTCCAATGACCTGGGTAATTATTATTATTCTTTTAAATTTAAGATCACAGATGAACAGGTATCTATTGTTACATCTGAGGTTTTGGGAACTCTGAATACGTTTGTGAGTAGGTTTGAAAAAGCAGTCAGTGATAGAAAATCGGAAGCCCGTATGTCAGAGAGAGAAGCAAGGAGAAATAACGAAAAAGCCATGGAACAGATTATGTGGAGTTTGTACCTACTGGGTTCTGTAATAGTTATAATTTTTGTCATTTTATTGTTTAAGTTTGAATCCGGGCTAAGGGAAATTTCTCCTTCAATTAATAGGTCTAATAGCATTGGGGATGAAGAGTAGATATTCAGTATGTATAGAAACCAATAATGCTGTCAGGAAATTTGTCTACAAGGATATTGTGACTATTGATAAAAGGGAAATAGCAGGTAAGTAATCCCATTTTTAAACTCTAAATAAAATCAAACTATCTCTTTGGCATCAACTACATAGATACGAGAAAAGTACAATGAGAATTATTCGAATTTTACTTATACTTTTCGGTCTAGCTCTAATAGGTTGGTATTTTTACGTTGAGCTGATGTGGTTAGTTCCGTCTTCATTCCATTTCTTTTACTTCAATAATTTGATCGAATCTTCAATTAGTACTGTTAGAGATGAATATCTCCCAGTTGAATCGGGTATTACGGGATTAATAATGATTTTAATTGGATCGGGGAGAATTGGAGTATTCATGAAAAATCGTGTTAATACAAAGGAAGACAACGAAACATCTATCGAAGAAAATTTGACTACACCAATACTTCTAGAGGAAAATTTGAGTACACCAAAACTACTAGCGGACAAACTGTTAAAGACAAATTTGAGTGAGGCAAATCTGAGTGAGGCAAATCTTTCTGATACAAATTTTACTGGTGCTAATTTAAGTAAGGTGAATCTTAGTGGGGCAAATCTTTCCGGAACAAATCTGACTAAAGCGGATCTTAATGGAGCAAATCTTTCTGGAGCAAATCTCACTGGGGCAAAACTGGTTGACTCAAATCTGACCGGTGCAGATCTGAATGAGGCAAAACTGAAAGACGCAAATCTTACTGGAGCTAATCTTACTGGAACAAATCTGACTAAGGCGGATCTTACTGGGATCACTCTGAGAAACTCATCTCTTGAGGATAATTTTAAAATATAATTCTTTGGTGGGATATAAGTTAAGTTTTTCTCAAATAAAAATATCTTAGAGTGTTTCAACTATCAATCATTTCTTCGTTCTCTCAATCAATCAACAAGAGTTTAGTAATTTGAGACCCAGACAATCCAATCATCTCACCAACTACATCTCGGATCTTCTTACCTGTGTTCGCACGAACACAAGTTGAAATATCCGTTCTTTTTCATAGTAGCCTCTTTTAATTTAAATTAGAATTTCAATTCCAGTTGAACTGGAATTTCCGTATAAACACTACCATCACCACCCTTAAATTCTACTTCAACAGACTTTCTCCTCTTAATGCTCTTTTCAAAATGTAAGTATGGTTTTTTCTCAGAAAAAACAGCAGTTGCTAAAACTGTTACTTTCTTTTTACTGTCACTTGTAATTCTAAAAATAGTTGATTTTGCAGGTAAATCAGCACTTAACATAAAATTTATATCTTTTAATTCACTATTAAGTGTTTTTAAACTTCCAGTTGATTCAAGAATAATCTTATTTTCAGAAATCTTTAACATTAAAGGTCTGGGATTTTCTTTAATGTAATTAGGTAGTGATTTTTTTGTACCCATAGGAATGGTTGTTACAATAGTCATTACTTTACCGAAAGTACCCTTGGTTATTTCAAATTCAGAATCTTCTGGTAAATATTTTTTTGCTAAATCTGTTGCCTTAGACAATTCATTATCTTTGTCTTCCCCTATCATACTGAACTCAATTTTCAGTGGAACTTCAAGTACTTCACCTTCATTTACAGATTTAATATCAGAAGTATAGACCTCTATTTGGATTTTTTCAGGTTTACAGGCAGGAAGAATAAATAAAGATAAGATGACGATTATCAAAAATTTGAATTTATTATTCATCATCATAATTTGATTTAAATGTTTGATATTACGTCTGGAACTCATTTGGTCTCCATTTGTTTAAATAATAATCATTTTGGGGTCCACTTCATAGTTAGACTAAAAAGGGATATGAGAATTATGAATAAAACTTTATTCATCTTTCTCCTTTACAAATAATGAGAGGAAATAAGTTAGAAAAGTCACATATTCATATTTTGAAATCAGAAACTCTGAGTAGATAATCTAGAGTTAATGAATCTGCACAAGAGATTGTCTGTTAAATCCCTCCTAATCGGAAAGTACACCCATGTTTACAATTTGTCAACTCTTATATACTCTTTGTGGTGAAGAAAGAAGAAGATGAGATATTAGGTATGAGTAGGTGTTTCACCTGGTTTCCTAATTGGTTATTTCATGAGAACCTTACATGTACTACAATTCAGGGGATTTTGCTTTAAAGTTTTGTCGAGAAGAGTTATTTTGGTGATTGTTTGGTGATTGTCAAATCCCAAACTGTGTTATTTACATCACGTCATTTGATGATGAAACCTCAATGATACCATATATTTAAGAGGGAATAGAGGGGTTAGGCGAAAGAGTGAAGTTGTTATCCCCCCTCGTCTCCACCACTTCCTCCATATTCTAAAGTAATTTCCGCTAATCTTAATTTCGCCTGTCCAAACAGTTATAAGTTGTCAATCTCATAATATTGGGAATTGAGGAACTTACCATTATTAGCTGTTTAAAGATCAAAACTAATTGTGAAATACAGCGAATTAATATATTGATCCGTAATTCGATATTTATCCGAAGATTGGCCAAGGTCACCATAATTAATGTTTATAGAGGTAGCCTTAATGTCATCCATTTTAAATTCAAAATCAAAAAATCCCAACATGGCACTTCTTTAAGTTTGCATTAGTTGCTGATATTATAGAATATTATCTCATTAACTGTTGTATTAAACAAACATTATTAAGAAAATTCAATTTAAATGGGTTTTTGAGATGCCTTTAAAAGTGTTGACACTTGCTAAGATAAGGCTAGAATGCGTAAGCTTAAATTGATTGGATGGCTAATTTTGAGCAAAATTAGTAACTCAGGATTATCTAATCAGTTTTTCTGATTCCAAAATTTGAATATGTGACTTTTCATATATTCTATAAAATCTTTAGAGGTTTAAGATGAAAAATATTTTACACGTAATTATAATATCCCTTTTTAGTCTTACCGTCATCTCCTGCAGTAGTAGCGATACTAAGACTACCACTGACAATACCAGCACCAGCACCACTTCTAGTCCATTGTATATTTCTGTGGGTGATAATGGAACTATCCTCACCTCTTCTGATGGAAGCACATGGACTTCAAGGACTTCGGGAACAACTAATCGTAATTGGGGAGTCACCTACGGAAACAGTACATTCATTGCGGTTGGTGATAATGGAACCATCCTATCCTCATCGGATGGAACCACTTGGACTTCAAGGACTTCTGGTACAACAGAACTTCTCTATAGAGTCACCTACGGAAACGATACATTCGTGACGGTGGGAGGCAATGGAACAATCCTCACCTCATCGGATGGAACCACATGGACTTCAAGGACTTCGGGGACATCAAATTATCTTGATGGTATTATCTACTCCAACAGCATATTCATGACGGTGGGAGGCAATGGAACAATCCTCACCTCATCGGATGCAACTACTTGGACTTCAAGGACTTCGGGAACAACGCAAGATCTGGCAGGATTGACCTACGGAAACAGCACATTCGTTGCGGTTGGTGGTGATGATACTAATTATGATAATGGAACCATTCTCACTTCTTCAGATGGAACCACTTGGACTACAAAGACTTCTGGAGCAACGTATGCTTACTGGGGAATAAGCTACGGAAATAGCACATTTGTGACGACAGGTACATCAGGATCTATCTTAACTTCTTCAGATGGATCTACTTGGACTTCAAGGACTTCTGGAATAACTAATCATCTTTGGGGAGTAACCTACGGAAACAGTACATTCATGACGGTAAGTTATGGAGGAGATATCCTCACTTCATCGGACGGAATATCTTGGACTTCTGGAACCTCTGGAACTACAAATGCTTTATCTGATGTCACCTACAAAGAGTGACCATTACCAACCCAAGTAGTTAGAATTGGATGACAGAGAGAGTGAGTATAATTTTTGTTTTTGAAATAAAAAATATTAAAACTACTTAGAAGGATAAAAATATGATTGTTCTGATATTACAGAAAGTAATTTTAGAAATGGGTTCAATAAGAGGGTATGTTGTAAATCCTCTCACCTCGACCAAATCACATTATTCCTTCCTTTAGCGATCAATCCAGCTTATTCAGCTTATTCGTAATATATACTTGCGAGCCACGAATTTTGTAGTGTCAACCCGAACGTATCTGAGGGGTCTTGAATTGCAACTTTTAGATTGCGGGTGCATACGTGGAAATGTGATCGTAAAGCTCGTGGTGGACTTGTTTAGCTTTTTGTGTATCATAGCGCAACTGGAGATTCATGAAGTAGCGCTCGGACAGCCCCAGGAACTTGGCTAGCCGCAAGCCGGTATCAGCAGTGATACTACGTTGTCCTTTCAGAATTTTACTCAAATTTGGCTGACTGATACCCGTTTCCTTGCTTACACGATAAGGGGTCAGACCCAATTCTCCTAGGTCGTCTTTTAGCAATAGACCAGGATGCGTAAATTCAAGAGGTGTTGTTTTTGAAACACTCATTTTTTTCTCAATTTTCTGTTAATGATAATCTACAAGTTGCAGATTTTGCACATGGCCGTCAAATTCAAAACACAGCCTCCACTGTTGATTGACACGGATGCTGTATTGTCCCTGACGTTTTCCTTTTAATATTTCAAATCGATTTGAAGGTGGAAAGCGGAAATCTGTCAGTTGTTCTGCGGCATCAATACGCTGCATTTTATTGAGTACCCGTTGCTGAATCTCAGCTGGGAATTTACGGGAATGTAACCTCCTCCATATTTTTTCGGTTTCCTTACATTGGAAAGATTCAATCATTCGGACATTCTTTCAATATATACTAAACTGATGGTATACTAAACTAACCGATGAGTATAGACAAGTTTTTTTCAGTTTACCCTGCTCGATCTTCAGGGGCTAATTCTGCGATAGTTTTCTGAACCTTTATTTCGTCGAGCGCAATTCGAGCCTTCAATTCCTTGCTATATTTTTTCTGACCATTCTGTATCTCCATTTCTAATTGAAAATACACCTTAGCAAATTGTCTCATTTATGGGGTCTACTATAGTTCACTATACTTACGATTATTAGCTGTTTAAAGATCAAAACTAATTGTGAAATACAACGAATTAATATATTGATCAGTAATTCGATATTTATCCGAAGATTGTAGTCAACATTGCAATAAATATTGATGGTAATATTCTCATTCAAAAAGCTATGCAGGTAATAAATTTTGCATTGGAACAACTATTACCTGAAGAACCCACAAATGACGACATTGAATAAAAGTCAGCTAACGCACCCATTCCATTACCTGCGGTAGTACTTGTCCAATTTGCACAATTGTACGGGCTCAGTGCCCCACTTTGTGTTGATCCTGTATAAGCATATTGTTCTATATAGTCTTTGATAAAATGATGTTTTATTGCCTTAGTTATGTTTCCATCTAGATGGTCAGAAATATTATCTGAAATAGTAGTACCAAAAGGGGAAATTATTGGAGCGGTAGATGGGACACTGTAATTAGAAACCATATCTCTGATTTCATCTGTTTCTGAAATTGACATGAATGCCCTAATATTAGTCTTCGCCATAGTTAGCAACGATTTTTTTTTGGCAATAACACATTTTGCATCGGCACCACTTCTACCACCAAGATTACCGTCATATTTTGTGGAAGTTAAATAAAAAACAATAGTTTCTCCATAAATTTTTGACTCACTTATATTGTCTAATCGATCTCCACTCAATGTGCCAGAGGTAATCATTGATGCACTCAGATTATCAATGCGTGCTGCTGCAATTGTACCAGAGGTAATCTTTGATCCATCTAGATTATCAACGCGTGCTGCTGCAACTGTACCAGAAGTAATCTTTGATCCAGAAATACCACTTATATTATTATCATCAAGATTCCCATTCACCAAAGTAAACAAGGTATCAAAATTAGTATTAAACTTTGATGCAGATACGACTTCCCCTGAACTGAATGTATATGTTTTCGTAACAGTTCCTGCAATTCCAATTATTGAAATAGAGAATATCGCAATCACAGAACCAAGAATTAATTGTTTCCTTGTAAAACGAGCAAGTAATTTTCTAATTCCTCTTTCAATTGTTAAAGAGACTGAACTTTTAAGACTATGAATCTCGCATTTAGCCTCCTTCAGTTCGTTTTCCAGTTTGTCTAACCTATCTTTTATCTCTTTATTCATGTTAATCTCCGAAATAGGATGAGTTGAAAAGTGAGGTGCCGAAAACTGCGGTAGTAGAAGTGGAGGTAGTGTTATCGGTGGTGTCAACAGTAAAAGAAGTTATTGTTAAAGTATTACTTACATTTCCTGCAGAGTCTGTAACTATAATTGTACAGTTAGAATAAGTTCCATCATTCAAAGCAACAAGGGTTATGGTGTTGTTTCCACTTGTAGCAGATGTTGTTCTTGAAGAACAGGAACCTCCATATGTGATGTTTCCTGCTTCTGAAGATGACAATGTATAATTAGGTGTAGTGTCGTCAGTTGGAGTTGTTACTGCATTGATTTCTGCAATAACTGGTGCTGTTGTATCAGTGGTGGTGGTTGAGTTGTCGGTGGTGGTTGAGTTGTCGGTTGAAGAACCGCCATCACTACTACTACAGGAGTTTATTGTGAGACTAAAAAGAAATATGGAGAATATTATGAGAAGGTGTTTCACTTGGTCTCCTATTGGTGGTTTAGGATATCTTTCTTTATGCCACAATTTCGTTTGAATTACAAGTATATCTCTCCCTTCGGTCGAGATGACAAGAAGTAATCAATAATTTCAGTATCTTGCTTTAACTTGTTTTTCACAAGCTGCTTGCTTTGTGACGGATTACTCAATGCATTGAGTAAAATTACCATAAGTATTGAGTAATTTGTATTTTTGATATAAAAATGTAATTTCAACTCGCATG
>Ga0209362_1003857_pt1 | contig 10094 bp, 7 predicted proteins | sample SaaInlV_165m_DNA_FD_184680 | JGI IMG/M metagenome (GOLD analysis project Ga0209362, IMG submission 184680) | Marine microbial communities from expanding oxygen minimum zones in the Saanich Inlet - Saanich Inlet SI037_S3LV_110m_DNA (SPAdes)... | ecosystem: Environmental > Aquatic > Marine >...
CCGGCCAGCAGTTCCGTACAACAGCAAATGCTGAACGACAGTGAACTCGACATCGCGCTTTCGTTCAATCCATCTGCTACTTCTGCGGCCATTGCCAACGGCTCTCTTCCGGAAAGTGCCCGTACTTTTGTGTTAAAAAAAGGTACGATCGGTAACACGCACTTTGTCGCAATTCCTTTCAATTCCGGATCAAGTGAAGGTGCGATGATTGTGGCAAATTTCCTACTGAGTCCTGAAGCACAAATGCAAAAGCAAAATCCGGATATCTGGGGTGACAGTACTGTTCTTTCAATCGCAAAACTTTCAGCGCAGGATCAGCAAAAATTCAAAGACCTACCGCTTGGAGTTGCTACACTGCCACCGGAAAAACTCGGACCAACCCAGCCAAATCCGCATCCGGACTGGAAGAACCAACTTGACGCAGAATGGCAACGACGATACGGACAGTGAGCCTACTCCCTGCTTTTCCTTTGCTAACACAGCTACTGTTTCTGCTGCCAATTACTGCAGGACTTTTCGGTGTGTTGCTTCCGTCGTTGGGCTACTTACCTGATCTTGGCGGAAATCAATTCAACTTTGATATTTTCCGCCAATTGTTTGAGCATCCTGCACTTCCGCATGCGGTTTGGCTGACGCTTTTTTCCGGAATTAGCGCTACTTTAATCTCTTTGTTTTTGGCGATTCTCCTGGCAGCAATGCTTTCACGTGAAAGTGTTTCCGGTAATAAAAACAGCAGAATGTCCGGTTTGTTTGTAATTGTGCGGCGAGGTTTGATTCCCTTGATTGCTGTACCTCATGCAGCAATGGCTTTAGGCTTGGCATTTTTGGTAGCACCAAGCGGTTGGATCGTCCGTTGGTTTTCTTTCCTCTTGATGGGTTGGGAAACACCTCCGGAATTGGTGACAGTACAGGATCCTTTTGGTCTGAGTTTGATCTTTGGTTTAGTCTTGAAAGAAACCCCATATTTACTTTTAATGATTCTTGCCGCCTTACCGCAAATTCGCGCACAGGAATATATTCGCATTGGGCAATCTCTGGGTTATGGAAATTTCCGGAGTTGGCTGAAACTGGTGTTACCGCAGGTTTATCCGTTGATTCGACTGCCTGTTTTTGCGGTGCTGGCGTTTTCTCTGTCAGTGGTAGATGTTGCATTGATTCTCGGACCAACTACTCCGCCAACACTTTCGGTGCTGATTTTACGCTGGATTGACAATCCGGATTTATCATTTCGGTTTTTGGCATCAGCGGGTGCGGTTTTACTGTTGCTGCTCACGCTTGGAGCATTGCTTTGCTGGCGTGTTTCAGAGTGGCTACTTTTACAAAAATGGAGGAATTGGCTTTCAAATGGTAAACGTGGTAACGGAAACGAAGCCCAAAAGCTGGCGGCGCTGAGTGGTTTGCTTTTGCTTGGAACAGCATTTTTGAGTGTGCTTGGTTTGGCGCTTTGGTCTTTGTCATTACGTTGGCCGTATCCGCATGTTTTACCGCAGCGCTGGACGTCACGGAATTGGGAACGCCACTGGAGTAGCTTGCAGGAAACAGCTTTCACAACTCTGGAACTGGGGATTTTTGCCGTCGTAATCGCACTGATTTTAGTGGTAGGTTGTTTAGAAAATGAACAGTGGCGCAGGGTCAGCTTTTCATTCCGTTCACAATGGTTGCTTTATCTGCCTTTGTTAATTCCACAGGCGACTTTTCTGTTGGGTATCCAGATCCTGGCGGTACGTCTTGAAATGGACGGCACATTTCTGTTACTGGTGTGGAGTCATTTACTATTTGTTTTACCATATATTTTTCTTACACTGGCTGATCCATGGCGGAATCTGGATGAGCGTTTTCCACGCATCGGACAATGTCTGGGTGCGTCTCCGCTGTGGGTTTTGTTCCGTATCAAACTGCCTTTGCTTTTGAAACCCCTGCTCGTCGCGGCTGCAGTCGGATTTGCAGTCAGCGTTGCCCAGTATCTGCCAACCCTGTTCGCGGGTGGAGGACGTTTTGCCACTCTCACAACTGAAGCCGTGAGTTATGCCGCAGGAGCGGATCGGCGTGTGATTGGTGTTTATGGATTCTTACAGGCTTTGTTTCCCTGGATTGCGCTGTTGCTGGCGCTAACTATTCCACGCTGGCGTTTCCGGAACCGTGCCGCTTTACTTTAAAATAATAAGCATGCAATCTTGAATAATATGAAAACATAAAATTCACCACAGAACCACAGAGTACACAGATAAAAAATGCTAAAACTTGAAAACATTTCCCTGAAAATAGCCGCTAATCCGCTGTTCAGTAAGCTCAACCTTGAAGTGGATGCAGGACAAGTCACGACTGTAATGGGACCGAGCGGATGTGGAAAATCCAGTTTACTAGCGCATTTATGCGGAACACTGCCATCCGTTTTTCAAACTTCCGGTAAGATAATTCTGCATGCTAGAACTTTGAACAATCTAGCACCTCATGAACGTAAACTGGGAATTTTGTTTCAGGATGATCTGCTGTTTCCGCATTTGTCTGTAGGAGAAAATCTTGCTTTTGCACTGCCCGAGAAAATCAAGCAGCAGGAACGCCGAGCTAAAGTTGAACAGGCACTGGAGGAAATTGAACTGTCCGGAATGTGCGAACGGGATCCTGCAAGTTTGTCCGGCGGACAAAGGGCAAGAGTTGCTTTGATGCGTACTTTGCTTGCTCAACCGGAAGCCTTGCTGCTGGATGAACCGTTTTCCAAACTTGATCAGGAACTACGAGGAAGGTTCCGGAAACTGGTTTTTGCTCATGCTGTAAAAAATCAACTTCCCACCCTGCTTGTCACGCATGATCCTGCTGATGCAAAGGCCGCTGGTGGAGCTATTCTTGAGCTTTAATGTCTCAAAATAATTAGAATTGATGTCTTCCTAAAAACTCATAAACTAATTATTTTTCAGCTCTAACTTAGAGAGAGTTCTTAATAATATCTGTATCTTCCGAGAATTAGTGACTCAATAAATCTTTTTCAGCTTTAACTAATACCGCAACTTCTTGCGAAAAGTCTCATACAGTTGTATAACAAAAGGCCGTCGCATCGTTTAATTTTCTCATTTTTTGGCTTTTCTGTGTTCATTTCAAATTCCCCTAATCCTTATTTTCAGCGCTCAATTTTTGCTGTACTGATTGTGCTGTTTTTCTTTTCACTGACATCTCCGGTTTGCTCACAATCATACAAACCGCGTGCGGTGGTTATGGGATTAAACCCAAGCGACACACCAGAATTTTCGGAACAAATCTTGCTTCACAAATTGAAGTATGAATTAAGCAGCAGCTTTGATTTAAGCCAACAAATCGCATTTGAAAAAGCCCTGCAAAAACTGGAGAGTTCCGTAGATAAAAATTACTGTCTGCAGCTTAAATGTGTCCTGGAGGTGCATGCAGCATTTCCGCAGACAAGTTTGTTTTTACTTAAAAGCCAAGCGGAAAATCAGCGGCTGACTCTAGTATTGATAGGTGAAAATCAACGTTGGCGGGTGAAGCATGAAGTGTGTGTACTCTGTGCTTTGACTCCGGAAGAGATGTTGACAAATGTAGTGCTTCGGATGCAGAGTTACGCGAGGCCTCCAATGGTAGTTGAACGTTCACAGCCGCAGACTCTTTCAACTTCAACTTCTCCGGAAGCAGTGAGAAGGAAAGCTGAGTCTGCAAAAGCAAAAAACAAAACGCTTAAGTTTTCGACCGATACTGATTTGCGGAAAAAACCAGAAAGTTCTGGACCGAAAGCCAGTTTGCCCTTGGAAGAACTGCAGTTCAAAATTGCGCAAAGACGTTACAATCAGTTGATCTGGAGCAAAATAAAAAAAGATTTAATGTTCTTTCGACAAAAAAACCGTAATCAATCAATTAATAACTTAAAAGCAAGACTTAGACTGCAGATTGATAAATACGGTAAGGTGATTGAAAGACGTTTGTTAAAAGCAAGCGGTTCTCAAAAGTTCGACAAATCGATTCTTGAGTCGGTTGATTTACTGAAATTACCTCCTCCGATGGAGTTGTTGATCCGCCATCCACCTTATGTGGTTACGATTCTGATTCAGCCTTGACGAAGATTGATTAACTCGTAAATAGTAAAAACAACACACTTATTTGTCATTCCGGTTTCGCAGGAGTGATAACTTTTACAAAAGTATCTAAAGAATTAAATGGAAATTATTTCAGCGGAAGCGCAAATTTCTGAAATGCCTAATCCGGAAGCAGGAGCAGTTGCTGTAAACAAACCGTCTCTTGCGCCGAATGAAGCCTTGAAGTTGGTTTTTGGTGAATATGCGGCCAATACTCAACGTGCATACGCGCGCGCCTTCAGAGATTTACAGGTATGGGCAGATATCCGGGAACTGCGGGAAATGGAGGACTTCGATCCGCTCCGGATGCTTGAATATAAAAATCAGCTGAAGGCTTCAGGCAAAAAAGCTTCAACCATCAATCAAACCATGAGTGCCTTACGCAAAGTCTGCAAGGTGCTGACAGAGTTTGGTTACCTCAAACAAAATCCTTTCAAAGCCTCCGTTATCCGTGCGGAAAAAGTTGACACGGCGACCAGTAAGGGTGCTCTCCAGGTTTCGCAACTCAATGCCATGATAGAGGCAAATAAGGTCATGCAATACGATGGACGTATCGCGCCTCTGCTTCGTTTCAGGAATAATCTGGTGTTGAAATTTCTGTATCTGACCGCTGCCAGACGTGGTGAAGCAGCTGATTTACGCTGGGATGACATTATGCAGGATGGAGCTTTTTACGTAGCTGTACTGAGGTATACGAAAAGTGGAAAAGAGCAGCGGATTAAATTAAGGCATGAACTTCATCAAGAATTATCCAGCTGGCGCTCATTGTTGCATAAAAACAACATTGACTCAACGCATGTTTTTCCATCCCTCGGCTTCCGGACACTCGGTCAAAAAATGTCTGGAAAAGGCATCAATGACATTGTCTCCAGACTTGGCAAAGCAATCGGCATAAATATTTCCGCACATTATCTGCGGCACACTGCAATTACACTTGCGCTGGAACTGGGTGAACCCTTGCAGAAAGTTCAGTCTTACGCGCGCCATGCTTCTGCCAATACCACTATCCGTTACTTTCACGACCGGCAGCTTTTAGAAAAAAATCCTACCGACAGTCTGCCTTTGATTTAAAAGGCGAGTTTGGCAGCTATTCGTTTTTTGCTTTAATTTAGACGAGAGGAGATTCCTGTCAGTTTTTGTAATTTTAATCCTGTGATGAAAAAGTGTGTGCGTCTGTATAATATCTAGTACTCAAAAGCTTCCTCCTAAAACTCATTACATAAAATCCTGATATATTCGTTCCGGGATTAATAAGCTACATTCCTCTGCTCATCAAGACACAAGATTGAAGGTCTTTGGACGAATGGGGGATTTAGCTACTAAGTTCACTAAGAAGCACTAAGGGATTTTTTGAAGTTTACTGCAGACAAGTTTCTAATTTTAATTTTCAGCATTTACTCAGTTTTGCGTTAGCTGTTTTTCGCTGTTGCAGTGACAGAAGCATTGCTGCTGTTGCAAATCAATCAGTACATTGAGGTCTGTTTCCAGAGATTTGCGGAGGTCCGTGTTGCGCTTACCATGAAAAAGCACATAGTGAGCTGTTCTGACAACATCTTCAGTTTTGGGGCGTTTGGGAATGGAATCGATATGGAGGTATTTATCCATAGTACGGGTTTGCGGACTGCTGTTATCCAGGTTTACAGTCCAGATAGCTGAATCGCCTGCCAACTCAATTTTGGAACGGAAAGTACACTGCTGCCAATACTGGAGAGCTTGGATCATTACCTGAACCAGCAGAGGTCTGACATTTGAAATAGTTGACGCAGCAGGGGCAATAGCTGCTGACGGCATTGTTGCCTGACGAGAATTAAGGTTTTTCATTCTTCCATTTTAGTAGCTGGTAATTTTGCAATTAATGTATTATCAAATTTATTTATTCTCTGCTTTGGAGCCCATAATCCCAATGCATCCAGTGTTAATTCAAGCAAACGTATCTTGGTATCCAGCTCAAAGCGTTGAGAAGATGGCGGGCTGCTATCCAGTACAAATTTAGCAGTTGCTAAAACTCTTTCCAATTTTGGTCGATTAGGTAGAGTTTCCACCTTCAGGTAACGGTCGAGCGTTCTTGTGCGTACAGCCCCACCATCTATATTAACTTTCCATATTCCGGAACTCTCTGCCAGGTTTGCCCGATTTCCACCACTGAAGGAGTGCCAGCAATCAATTGAAGTATTCATCACTTGTGCGATTTGTGTTTGCCATCCATCTTTGAGGAACACTTCTTTTTCTTCTGTTTTATTCTCAGTCTGCACTGCAAGAGACTGCGTTATAATACCCAATTCTTTTTCAACTTTGCTCAAAATTCTGATCAACTGTCCAGGTATAAAAGGCTTGAGCGCAAGTCCGGAAATGCCCCAATGGACTGCTTCCGCGGAAGATTCCAGGTCAGCAAATCCGGAAACGAGAACGACAGGAAGGGGGATCCCCGCGTCTCGTAGCTTGCGTAGTAACTCAAGCCCACTCATACCGGGCATTATCAAGTCCAGCAAAATGACATCAAACTGATCTGCTTCCTCCTTGATTCTTTTTAGCGCAATTTTAGGATCCAAAATTCTCTGCACCTCATGCTTTTGACCTAAAAGAAAAGAGGTCATAGCCTGCCCATAATTCGGATCGTCATCAATGATCAGTATCCTCATGCTATTGGTGCCTGTGCAAACTAAAGATTAAAGAAATAATAAGTAAATTCTTCAAGTAAAAAGGATCTCACAACTACTTTGCATTATAAATTATATTTTTGTTAAAAACCGTTTTCGTTATATGTTCGAAAAAAACATCCGTGGTCTTCGAATGCTCCACTGATGAAAAGCAATGAAGTATTAATATTGTATTCAAAGATGATGGTCACGTAAAAACTCCTAAACTAATTATTTGTCATCTCGAACGAAGAGGGAGATCTTAATAATACCAGTGCTTAACATAAAATAGATTTCTCGCTTTGTAAGCAATGACACGGTTTAATGACTTTTTACTGGTTCCTCTTAACAAAGTTTCGTTTTGATTTATACTTCAGCTAATATTTATTACAACTCTTCTCCATTCACATACGTACCAACTATGTTTCCACGTTTGTTGTATAAGGTACCATTCCAAGTTTTTCCATTCTTGTATTCACCTACGTACTTTTCTCCATCAGCATAAGTGAGTACCCCTTGACCATCCGGTTCTCCATCCTTGTATTTCCCGACATATTCCCTGCCGTCAGTCATGCTTAGTGTACCCTGGCCATGTTTTTTGCCATGCTGAAATTTTCCGACATACTTAGTACCATTTGGAAAAGTGGATGTTCCATAGCCATTCGGTTTGCCGTTTTTGATTTCTCCCTCATATTTCTCATCAATATTTTCGTCTCCATCCACAAACCAACCCCAATCTGTATCACCTGCCCGAAAATACAAATCTCCCCAATTTAGTGTCCACTTACCTTTTTTCAACATTCCTAAAAGTGTACCGTCTGTCTTGCGGTGCTCTGTATTCCACTCCTTACCAGCTTTCCATTCACCCACAACACTTTTGCCGTCAAATGGATAAGTCAAAACTCCCAGACCATTCATCTTCCCTTTGGATATTTCTCCTTCATATTTTGGTTGTACTTTGGCATTTCCAAAAGTTTTCCAGATAATTCCGGAAGAAGTATTATAACCGTATAATATTCCTGCGTCCTGACCAAACAGCGGGGTAGTCAGGATAATCAGGAAAAAGATACTCAGTGTGATAACTCTTTTCATTGTTCTTCTAATTCGTCTTTTAGTTGAAATATTAGCTTATTATTTGATGTTGGCTGCGTAAAAAGTTGTCATTCCCGCGAAAGCGGGAATCCAGGAACTTGTAAGTGTCTGAAGTAATGGATTCCCGCTTTCGCGGGAATGACAAACAATGGTGTCATAATGACTTTTTACTGGTTCATCATTTGATAGCTTGGTAAATAAAAATAGTTTTTCCTTAATTCGTGATTTAAAACTCGTACATGTTATTAAAAAAAGACAGAACCGCTTATCAACCACCACTCTTAACTTGCGAAAAGAAAAACTCTGTGTCAGTTTTAAATTAATTATAAATCTAACAGTTTTTTACTGGAGTACAACTTTTTTTCTGGCAAAAACATCACCCCCCCCCTTAATAATATTTTAGTGTTATTATTTCAGTAGTTTATAGATATTTTTTCAAATTGGTAAACCGGTCAGACCAATGTTAGGTTTTTTAAGTAACTGTTATTATGAATTTTTAAAAAATTAGGCTCGCCGTTTTTTACCAGTGGTGGTAAAAAATCGACCCTTTCTGGTAAAAACCACCTAAATTTATTTTGCATTTTTCTTTAAAAAACTGCATTTAGGTGTCAAAAAGAGGAAAAAATGACAAATTTCGACCACGGTTTTTCAAGTGATTTACTTTGGAAAACGCTTTGGGATAGCACAAATGACGGCTTAATTGTCATCAATCTTGAGGGAAATGTTGTTGCCTGTAATTCTGCTATGGAGAAAATGATTGGTGTGGATTTACTTGGGATGAGTGTTACAGAAATGTTTGAAGCCACTGGAATCAGGTATACTGAAGATGGGATATTAGCCACCGTTGAGGATTTGGTAGCAACACGAGCTTTGAGAGGAGAAAAGTCTATACAAAAACGTTGGTTTCAACGTAACACGGCCAAGCCTGAAGGCTACTATACAGATAACACGGGGCACACTTTACGTGATGAAAACGGAGAAATCAGCGGTGCTTTTGTTATCATCCGGGACGTGACAGACTTTGTTCTCAAGGAACAGGAAGCTCAGCGGAACTACGAGAAAATGCTACGCGAATCTGAAGTTTTGTGGGAAGCAATTCCGGATTTGGTCTTCCGGATTTCAAAGGACGAAGTTTATCTGGACTTCCGCTTCCCGAAAAGTGAAGATTTGATAGCGCCGCAAATGGAAGTGGTTGGTACCCGAATTGGTGATCATTTGAACGATGACTACGGCGCGCTGACTATCTGCCGCAATGCTATCCGAGATGCCTTGGAAACAGGAAAGTTGCAGACGATTGAATATGTTTTGATGTTTCCAGATGGGCTGCGTTATTTTAAAGCCCGGCTTGTACCAAACGGAACGGAGGAGGTTGTCTCCATTGTGCGCAATGTAAGCGCTCAAAAGGAGTCACAGCAACTTATGCTGGAAAGCGAACAACGTTACCGGACACTGCTCGAAGCTTTCCCTGGTATTTTATTCAGAATGAGCATGGATGGGCAATTCCTGGATGTTCACACTAATGACGAGGAAATTCTGTTCGCACCAAAAAATATTTTGCTGGGGAATTGGATTCACAAAACTCATCCAGAAGATTCGGTTCGTCGCTGGGAAGAATTAAGGGATGCTCTCAAGAAAACAGGTTTGCCCCAAAATTCTGAAGCTGATATGACAATAAATGGTAGAGTAAAAACATTTAATCAAATAATGGTTTCCTTTGGGAAGGATGAATTACTGCTGGTCATTCTGGACATTACTCAACATTCAATGGCAAAGCAAGAGCTCAAGGAAAGCGAATCCCGTTTCCGTTCAATTGCAGAGGCGATGACCAATCCACTGCTCATCAGCCGTTTAAGTGACGGTATAATTTTATATGTAAATCAACGGCTTTATGACGCACTCAAACTGAGAAATACTGATTTAGTGGGAAAACCGACACCTGACTTTTACGCGCATCCGGAGCAACGTCAAAAACTGCTCGATGCTCTAAAAAAGCAGGGTCATGTTTATGACTGGGAAATGGAACTGATCCGTCCCAATGGTGAACATTTTTGGGTATCGTTTTCCGCTTCCACGATAAATTATGACGGAGAAGCGGCTTTGATAGCTTCATATGTTGACATCACTGAGCGGCAGATTGTTCAGGCGCAACTGCTGCAGGCTTCAAAAATGGCGACTCTTGGTGAAATGAGTGCAGGCGTGGCCCATGAAATAAATACACCTCTTGCCACCATTCGGCTCTCTTCTCATAATGTACAGCAAGCATGGAAAACCAAAAATTATGCTGAAC
>Ga0209362_1003868_pt1 | contig 10077 bp, 19 predicted proteins | sample SaaInlV_165m_DNA_FD_184680 | JGI IMG/M metagenome (GOLD analysis project Ga0209362, IMG submission 184680) | Marine microbial communities from expanding oxygen minimum zones in the Saanich Inlet - Saanich Inlet SI037_S3LV_110m_DNA (SPAdes)... | ecosystem: Environmental > Aquatic > Marine >...
TGCAGTCAAATTCTCCACCGTTTCCATCTCTGTCAACGGTAGCATCAGCAGCCCAAGGATCGTAAAATCCAGAGTGGCTTCCACCTAGTGCATCTTCTTCTGCATCACTTGATACGATTCTATCTAGTGATTCAAAGTCTTGTGTACCAGTGTGAGCACCACTTGATGCTGCTGCATCGCTTTCAACATCTGCTAAAAGCATTCTATTAATGAACTCTTTGTGTTGTACTGCCATATACAATCTAAGTGAACCAAGTCCACCCCAAATATCGTCTTTAGAATGAGTTGATAGCCACTCCATAACTTCACTTGCACTGAATGGCAATTGAGCGGTTTTTGGTTTGACATCTAATTCTGCGACTGTTGGTTTGATTGTTTCAGCAATTAATCCACCTTCTGTAGTACCACCTAGGGCGGTATTAGAGTTGTTGGTATTAAGTGTTGGTTTTGCAGTTATAACTCTCCATCCAGATTTATCCCAAGGGTATTTTGGGAGGATTCCGAATGCGTTTGCTTCAAGATTCAGTTGAGCCCATGCATAAGCACCAAAAATGGCGTTAAACATACCAGCAGTGCTGGTTGTTGAAGGGGCATCAGCCTTTCTAAGAAGGTTACGATTGTGTCCATAATATTGTGCCTCAAGCTCATCGATTGTTCTGATTTGAGTCATTTTAGTATGTTCCTACTTCGTCAGGTGTTGGAGTATAATACTTGCCTGCTAGAATGTTTCTTGCTACTACACTTAGATTTCCACCTTCTCTTGCATCTTTCAAAACAAATGACATATCGGTTGTAGATTTGTTAATTGTTTCGATTGCTGCATTAGGTCTTGGAGTCTCGGTAGTAAAGTCGAAATTAGATTTCTCTTGCATTTTCAGTCCACTAGGGTCTGATTTTGGTTTATCTTCACCAGATTTATCGTCGTCTAGTCCTGCTTGCACAGAATTAGATTGGTATGTATCTGGGACAGTAACCTTTGCACCAACGTCTTCGGTTGCTGAAACACTTGGTTTCAACGGTAAGTCGGTTGGGGTTTCCAATGCTTTCAATCTGTCATCAATACCTACTAGTGTAGAACTAACGTCTTTTTGAGTTTCTGCGAGTGACTTTATAACGTCAGTTAGTGTACTGATGTTGGATTTGATTGCTTCTTGGAAATCAGATTTTTCTACTTCGTTGTCTTTCTTTTCTTCTTCTTCGGAAGATTTCTCTTCTTCAGTTTTTGAATTTGTGGAAGTATCTTTGTCCATATCCTTATCAGATTCTTCCTTTCCCGAGTTTATATAGTTTTCGCTATCTTTATCCTTTTTATCATCATCTTCTTTCTCTTTTGGAACACCTTGTCCACCTAGTTGATTATTACCTTCTTCTGTTTGAATGCCAGATTTTTTAGTAGACTCTTCCTCTTTTACTTCTGTAACCTGTGCTGATTCTGCACCATTATTATATTCTTTTCCACTGTGTCTTACACCACCATAGTGTAAATTTGCATCTTTTGTTACATCTTCTTCTTTTCTTGGATCTTTAAAACCATCACCACAATTAGGACAGGCTCCTCCCAAAGATGTCATATCACCCATGTCCCTTCCATTATCTGCAACACCAAGTTTTTTATGTTTTCCACAGTTAGGACAATAATCTCCTTTTGCTTTTTTAACTTCTTCTTCCTCTTCTTTTTCTTTTTCAATATTAGCATCATCATCGTCATCTACTGGGCTTGATTCCCTGTTTGATGATTTTTCAGAATCATTGTTATACGTATTAGGTCTGTCACCGTCTGCGTTTGAAAAGTCTTCAGATTTATCAACTGTACATCCAAATTTATCACATTTAATTACCATTTTACCGTCTTCCCTAACTTCAATGTTGTCAGTCATGGCTTTTGCGAGTGGATTATAATCAGTAATTAGAGCTAATGGGACTGCTGGATCTTTGCAAACAGCGACCTCATAGTGCTCTAATGACTTTAATTCATATGCTACACTTCCATCTTTTAATATTTTTGGTGTTCTATTTGCCTTTGTAGCCCCACCAAATGAAAGTCCTTTGTACTCTCCACTCTTGATTTTATCCCAAATTTCATTGTCTAAATGGTAATCTTTGTGTATTTTACCTGTAATCTTAATTGCTGGCAATGTGCCACCATCTTTAGTTTTGTAATCTACTTTAGCATAACTGATACCTTTTCCTATAATTCTGTTACTGTGAGTGTCACTGATTGGTGCTCCCCTGTCCATCCAAATCGGAAGAACCTTGATTAGTTCGTCAACAATGGTAATCTCTCCCTGCTTGTCTTTAACCTGAACAGTAAGATAACCTTCAAAGAATCGTTGATCTCCTCCTATTGGATGCAGATCTTTCGTAATGAATTCGTTAAAAAAATGTTCGCTTACCATATATAAATATGGACATTTGCATTACTTATAAAGTTTTTTAGATAAAAAGAGGGAAAAAGTAAGGTTTTAAAAAAGTGCTTACTGAGGTTTCTTGGCTTTTGAGACAGCGTAATCTACTGAGAAACCGACAGACAGACCGATTAATACGGTTTCTACGATTCCTAGACCTGCTAGACTCAAGGTTTGTGCAACTGCAATACCTGCAAATACTGCTACAATAAGAGCACCAAAGAATTTTTTGATGTCGTATGTAGATTCAGAAGATCCTAAAAATCCTCTAAACGTATTCAAGATTGCTCCTCCAATTACGGAGAGTGTTGCGATTAACAATGGATCAATCATACTCAACATTCCATAAATGTTATTATTTAAGGTTTGTCGTTGATATTACGCCTATTCCAATAGTTCTTTGACCAAATCATCTAAATCACTGTTACTGTCAGGATGTGACCTGTTTGTCTGTCTGTCAACTGCTTTTGCCAGAATGACTATGGTTTTTTGTAATTTTGTTATGTCGTTGCACAGTTTCTTCTGTGTTGAACTGATTCGTCTAAAGAAGCCAAATATACCCCCACCTGTTGCTATCAATACGGTTAACAATATAGGTTCAAACAAGCCAGACAATATTTCCATGTAAATACGTATGTAGTAAAGTATATAAATTAACTTATTGGATTTAGTTTTTTGTCCTTAATCATTGCTAGTAACATCATAGGATCTTCATTTATCTGGTCAATAAATGACTCATCACCACCACTTATGCCGTCATATCTTCCACATTTGAAGCATATGAAAATAGAATGAATGCCGTCAGTGTAGCCATATTTTATTATTTTACACTTTTTGCATTTTTCATCCATGTTAAAGCGTTAACAAGGCTTTATAAATAAGTATTGTTGCATATATGACATGGCTACATCAATATACATATTTGACAGTGACCGCATGTTTAAGGCTGTTTACAGGGAACATATGGATGATGTTGAATATAAGATGCCTCTCATAGACCTGTATGTTAAAGGACAGAGACTGTGGGTCGTAACAAATTCAAACGACATGAAGGAACAGCCAAGAATGGACAGAAGCATCGTTCATTTCAGAAAGGACAATGCAAAAGAATACGTGGAAGGTGACGAGAAGCTGGTAACTCATGGAAAAATTAGATACAATGAGAAAAGAAATCAATTGGAGTTCTTTCCAAGATTTCTGAGAAAGCCGCTGCTAAGTATGAGAGTGGGTAGATATTTCGGAATAAGTGAAGGAAAATGCAATATTGATTACGATAAACGATACTATGACTTTAAGAACGATCGCATGATATTTATCTTGGAGGACAAGGAATGAAGTTTGACTTTGTACTGGGAGAGGTAGAGGAAAGACTAGAAAAGATTGATGAAAAACTTTCCAAGACAAACGAACTGCTTGCACAGATAGAGGAGAATCTTAGGGTTCCCAACTTGGTTGAGTGGGCAGAATTTAGAAATTCGTTGACAAAAATTACTTCCGATTAGACTTTCTATAGCCGCCCATTATCTGTTTCCAGTCCTTTCCGTGCTTTTTACGCATGCTTATCCAAAACGGATCGGTCTTCATAAAACCACCTTTTTTGTTGTATTCCTTGGTAATTTTTGCAATTCTAGAGTGACATGTGTTGCAAAATCTGCCGTTTACCTGCTCAATGTTGAACTTGTACTTGCTGCAAAAGAAGCAAAGACCGTAATATTTGTCACAAACCTTTGCCAGCAGAGGTTCACGACCTTTTTTTCCAGCACAATCACCGCAAATGTCAGCAATGGTTGCCGCTGCACGGTCTACCTTCATACATCCAAGGCATACGCCCTCCTTGTAGTTGTTTACGGCAGTAAATTCATCGGCTTGGTGCTTTTCCCAAAGCTTTTTTGTCATGTCGTTTGCGTTTTCGTTAGTTTCTAACTTTTCAGGCAATGTCTTTTTGTAATTTCCTTAATGTTATAAGTGTTTTCTCTAAAACTTTGTTTGTTTCGATTGAATTGTTTATTTCATCCACGATGTGAATGATTTCTATCATGTTGTCCGTCTTTGGAGAAAGTTTATAGACGTTTACGACCTCTGGTTTCATTTTTAACGTGGTTTTTGTATTAATTTTTTTAACTGGCTTGTGATTTACCTTGCAAGTTTCGTCGCACTTGTGAAATCTTTTGGTCAACTGTAGTCTCCGTTCTCAAACACGCTGTCATTTTCACTTTCCATACATTTTTTGCACAGATGATTCTCGTCTTCCTTGTCCTTCCAATGAATTTTGGGACTGTCGCAAAGATTGCATCTGGTGTAGACAAGTGTCGTGGTGGTTTTAGTCATCTTCCTCGTCCTCATCCGTCTTTTTAACATAAAAACTTACCTTTTTAGTGCAATATACCTTACTCATCCTCCCATCTCCTGATATCTGAAAATTCGTTGGTTACGATGTCCCTTGCATCTCTTACCGTCATGCCAGTTGCCTTTCTCAACTCGTCAACCGTCTTTGTCTTTTTCCAGTCAAAGTCGATCGCGGTCTGCAAAGTATTTTTTACAACTTGAAAGTTTGAAGGATTGATTCCCTTTGGATATGCGGACTTTTTGCTCATGGAACTTCCACTTGTAGGGCTACCCTGTCCAGTACCACCAACATCACTAGGTCGTGAGTTTTGTGGTTCTCCTTCAAATGCCTGTGTCTTTTCTTGTGGGGCTGGTGTTCCCTTACCTGCACCGTTCATGTTTCCGTTTATTGCACCTACACCAAACATTAGTTCTGGAGTCATTGCAGTATTCTTGCTTACCTTGAACTCACCTGTGTGGGTTCTTGTAATTTCAAAGCCCATCTGTTGAAGCATCATCATGTTCTGTATTTCAGTTCCGTCAGTCTGCAAGTCTCTCAACTTGTCTGCTTCTTCACCAGTCTTTAATTGTAATTCCCAATCGTCAATGTTTAGCATCTTTGAAATCTTGCTAAAGAATGCCTTCTTTAATGTGTCCTGTCCCCATAGAACAGCACGGTTTGTAATTGTAACTTGTAGTCCTTCCTGACTCCATCCAGCAGGGGTTTCACCGTAATAGAATGGCAGTACGCCATAGATAGCACCTATGATCTGTCTCAATTCCTGTCTTACTGCTATAAATTCAAGTTCCTTGAGTGAACCAGTAAAGTCCAGCCACTGTGCAGGGTTCTTTCCACCCTTGTCATTCTCTACCAAGAGAGGATGTATCATGTAAGGATCTTCCTGTGCTTTCTGTTCAAGTACGTCCCATGACTTTTTGAACGTGTCATAGTTTCTTGAGGATATGACCAGCATTCCTCGTGGAGGTCTCATCTTGTCAAAGTACTTTCTGATATACTCGTCCATGTGTGAGAGGGACATAGCCTTTGACCATACGGAATAGATAGGTGAAAATCCATAAAGCAGGTTTGGCTTGTACTTTCCTGCCTTCCAGATAACCTCGCCCTCTCCATAGATGACACGCTTAGGTTGTGGAATGCCGATAGAATAAACTGAGTTAACCTCGATAACTGCCTTTAGTGCCTCTGCTCCACACCTGTCACATTTTGGGGTGGTAAGTCGTGCATCCCTGTGCTCAAATCTAGGGCAAACCCAAATCTTGTTTCGCTTGTCGTCATAGCCAATTCTTCCGTCACTGTCAGCAATCATTGCCACCTGTGGTGGCTCGATTCTTAGCATCTCTTTTATAATTGTTTTATCATCGTCTATCTTTCCAGTAGTATCGTCTATCTTGTAATTTTTAAGCAAAAGCAAATATGCGTTGTCTGCGATTTCAAAGTCACGTTCCAACTGACGTGCTACATCTTCAAGTGTCTGCTGGTTGGAATTTACTGGCTCGTTCATCAAGTCTTCCAAGGTCTTTCTGTGTTCTGGCACTGGTCTGAGCAGGTCATTGCTTCCGCATGTGTCACAAACCAAATGCTTTATCGACGTAGCCTTGTTTGTTTTTCGTGGATGTGCTCTGTTCGAATTGTCTCCATTTGCTTCAAATGGCTGCTCGTCAGGGTTGTCTGGGGTAGGTGCATATTGGAATTCCTTGCTACAGTTGTTGCATTTGTACTTCCATTTCTCTACAACCTCGAATCCGTTCTTGAACATTTCACGGTTGAGTGTCTCAATAGGTATTCTTAAAGCATCAATATTGTCTGCCAACTCATAGATCATGGTGAGTGGGAATGGGAAAATTGGTAGTTTTGCACCTGTGTCGGTACTCATGTAAGGCTGTGCAACGCTAGGTCGGGTGGTAGTTTCCGTGTAGGATTTTTCTATGAATCCAAGTCTGGTCAGTGCGTTTGCAAAAGACTTACGAAATTCTACCATGATGTAATGTTTTTGTCAGGTTATTTATAGTTTTTGTTATTGAAATAGAACGGTTTATAAGTGGACGTTTGATTGTAATATCATGGAATCAATAGACATCTTGGAAACCTTTTACGATGGTCTGGACGACGAAGGCAATCCAATAACTGCCGAGGAACTAATCGACGAGTTTATCCAACTAAGACAGACAATAAGACAGGCATGCAGGATATCTCAGTTCGTGATAACGCCTCCCTCTGACGGCTGTCACAGGTCAATAACAATTTCTTTTAGAATAGAAAAGGAAGAGTAGGTGCAACGCACCTTTTTTATTTGTGGAAACATTTATATAATCATGTATAAACACATAGTATATGACGTCAACTATACCTGCATACTTTGATGCATTCACCAATTTGCAAACCGAATTGATGGAAGTTTTCGGAGATGTGTCAAAAAAAGCAGATCCAAATGGCATAGCCAAAGACATGGTCGAACTGCAAACAAAGCTTGTCAGTACGACAATAGACAACATCACTGCCGCTGTAAAAGCCTATCGTAAGGCACTGGAATAATATTACGATAACTTATTTTTTTCTCTTTCATACGCTTCCGTGGTCTCACAGAACTGGCAGGTTACGCAAAAACTTGGCTTGCCACATCTGTCACACTGAGGAATGTTTCTAAGATAATCCTTTCCGTCAAACGATTTTTTCAGACCGTTGATGAAATTTCTAAAAATTTTAACCACCATGCAATACACATGCTATGTTTCTTTTTACTACGCATATACATGGGCTTCCACTAGGAGACGATTTTTGCAAATCGGCTTGTGAAGTAGACATGTCTGATGGAGAATCCTCAATTGAAGGCTTTGCCTTTTTCTCTTTTTTCTCACTTACAGACATACTATGTAACAGCATATAACATATTTAAACATTGTTGTATCTTTTTATAGTATATAAATAAAATATTTTCATGGTAGAATTGCAAATTGAGGACTTTGCAGAGATCATAAAGTGGTTCAATCACAAGTATGACGAGGTCGAGGACAAGGGAATGGGAGAACAGAGTCGCAAGACCTTTTGGAAACTTAACTTTCTTCTGGAAGACAAGATGATTGAACTGGACTTGCTAAAGCGTGGCGGCAGCAAGAACGAGAACCTCGAGTGAATATATAAATCATACGCAATTCTTTTATGTTAGACATGCGTACACATTGCATCAATGGATCAATCATCAGAAACTAGACTTGACAAGATACAGGAAAGACTTTTGTCTATTGCGGCAGAGGAAAGAGAACTGCTAAGAGAGGCAAAACGAATAAGATGCGAACAAAATCATGCCTGTTCAGTCACAGATATAATTTATGGCGTACAAATAGGATAAGCTATAAATATCGTAACGGACTACACCATGTATGAAATGGAAATTCACGCTTGGTATATTTTTTCTTTTTACAGGATTCCTAACCATCGCTGGAATAGGCTTGCTCCTATTACACATATGGGACGAATATAAAATTATGGAAGCAAGCAAGACTGACCGTGGGAACAATACCTATATTAATGAGGATGTTCTTGAGGAATTCAGATGATAGGAGAAAATCTTTGACTGCTGCAAGTGCAATCTCTGATCTTCTAAACCTGTTACATGAGGAATGGCTGGATGAGGGTAGGAAGACCGTGGTCAAAACCATGCTTGAGGACATGATTGACCGCATGGAAGACAACCTGTCAATGGATGATTTGCGATGAAATTTAACTGGGTTTTTGACTTTAAAGGTGTGAATTATAAGCGTAGTGGATGGAATCTTATTAAGGTGGAAGAATCTTAGATGAATGACAAGGCACAGCATTTCATTGCAGGCTTCTTACTGAGTATTCTTGGCTTGGCATGGACACCGTTGATTCTGTTAGGATTCATGTTTGGAATAGGCAAGGAGGCATATGACTATATAAGTGGAAAGGGAGTTTCCGAATGGGCAGACATGGCATACACTTTCTATGGTGCGATACTTGCATTGATTATAGTCTTGGGAGGAATAATATTTTGAGCCTAAGTCGAAAAGACCTTGAAAGCATCATATGCATAGCATGCAGCAGAAAGTATGGAGAGCATTACAAGGGTAATGGAACGAAATTTAACCTCCCCGAGCTCATGTCATGCATGTTTAGAATACAGGGTACTTTGGTTGCTGATGGTATTAAGAATGAGGATCCCAAGCCTAGCCCCCCTGTAGATGAGTTAGAGTATGACTGTTAATTTTTCTTAGCCTTTTATATAAGGGTACTATCCCTACGTATGGTTCAAATTTTTTTTAATTTTTCGGTAAATGGTGTGTTTCTTATATATATCATGTTAATGTCCTAAAAACCGTTTTTTCGCCATGTGACCCTGCACACAAAATTCGGGCAAAAAAAGGGGGTGAAAGTGTTCCCATGCTATATAAGTGATTATTCTACTAATTCACTTAATGCTGTTGGATTCTTTTTGTTCTGAATATAGACAGTTCCGAAGATTCTGAAACCTTCGGTGTTTGTGGCGTTGATGTAGTGTTTAATCTGGCTGTTGCCGTTTTGTGATTGCACTACTTCATCACCCTTGTCTTTAGAACGGTTCAAGATTGTACTCACAAAGGTGTTATCCTTTGATTTCATTTGTTCTTGAACTTGTGCTTTTAAGCCTGCTAGTTCTTCTGGGCTTAATTTGCTAAGGTCATAAGTCATTGTGATTCTTATCCTATACTCGTATATAAGGGGTGAGTTCCGTGCCTATACATGTATAGACAGGCACAAACGGCACAATGTTTAAGTACACGCTCAAATCATGGGTAATGTTTAAGTAGTCGCTCAAAGTTTGGGTAATGCTTATATAGTCGCTCAAAGTACCGTACTGAACCGTATTGTACCGTACTTTTGACCATTTGTACCGTACAGTACCGTACCATACCGTACCCGTACCGTACATTACCGTACAGCGACCCTATATGAACGTTATGAAAAAAAAACTTTTTAGATATGTATATATAGATGTGCGGCATGTGGTTGGGGGTATATCCTAGGAACAAATGTATTGAATATAAGACTATATAGTGTATGTGTGTGTCTATATAGTTTAGTTCGTTCATCTATTGGGGTGTATAGTACTGGGGGTATTGGTGGTTATAGTAGTAATGATGATAGTGTGTGTATAAAATAGATAAAAACATTGTCCATACCTACTGCCCCCCTTGAGGCATGTGTGTGGTATATCGGGGGAGAGGGATTGTAAGGGAGAGGGGGTTCTAGTGTATTGTTGCTGGGGTTCTTACTGCTGATTTTTTGAGAAATGTTTAAGTAGTCGGTCAAAAATTTAGGCGTGGTCAG
>Ga0209362_1003874_pt1 | contig 10073 bp, 16 predicted proteins | sample SaaInlV_165m_DNA_FD_184680 | JGI IMG/M metagenome (GOLD analysis project Ga0209362, IMG submission 184680) | Marine microbial communities from expanding oxygen minimum zones in the Saanich Inlet - Saanich Inlet SI037_S3LV_110m_DNA (SPAdes)... | ecosystem: Environmental > Aquatic > Marine >...
AAGAGAAAGCGCAGGAAGAACAGCGTAAACGCGACCAAGAACTGTTCGACAATCTGGACAGGGAAGTTGAAGAGGAAAAAAAGAATGCTTAAAGGTAGTCTAGTCGCAGTAATATACACCTTATGTATTGCCTCTACAACTCACACACTGACGGAGGACTACCGGGCATTCAGACCCCTAAATGAGTTTATCTACATAGATAAGGATGCTAAGGGTGCAGATAGAGAAGTCCTAAATATGATGCAAATTACTAAGGTGCATCCTACTTGGGATACATCTATCCTTAAGTCTGATAGGACTGCTTATAACGCCAATTGGACCCTTATTAAACTAACTGATGGGTCTACTATAATTATTAAAGAAGAGTTTAGGGACGTTCTTAACATGATTCGGAGACCTTGCAACTAAGCTTAAGAGGAATGCACAACAATGACAACTCACCCTATTTTAATTGATGATATAATCAAAAGGTTACAAGATCTTAGGGAAAAGCATGGAAATCTTGAGGTCAGACACTATTCTCGCATGTATCCCCTCGAAGGTAAAAGTGATACCTACCCATTATTCACCGCAGTTCCTTTAAACAGAAAGGAGAGTGGAGGCACAGATATGGTTGTGGTTGTAATTTAGGTTGCTGGGAGATTAAGATAATGTATGAACTCAAGAGGAACAACGTTAAAAAGATCCTAATTGAGCATGAGGTAATGTGGGATGAGATTCAGGACGTTCATCGAGACTTCTGGACCGCAAGAAAAAAGTTCTACATTTATTTAACAAGCAATAACTTCATGTCTGAGGATGACTTCCATATTTATAAAATGGTTCTTTTCGAGGACTTTAGGCAATGAAAGCAATAGATTACATTAAAGAGTTTCACAGTGAACTATATGCATCAATCGATGAATTCAACAAAGAACGAATGCATAATGATGAGACCATAACAACCTCTTGTCAGTATGTGAATAGGCGTAAATACGTAGATAAGATTAAGAGTTTATTTTGTAACGCTACTAATATGGCTGAGTTATTAAATATTGATTACCCTACCTTTCAAAGTAGATCTATTGAGGGTGCCTACGACGCTTACAAAGTAACTGGTATTCGTGGAATCCGAGTAGGTAGTGCAAAAAGTAAATGGTGGTATCACATGCAGCTAGTGGACATCCTAAACGAATTGGAAGAAAAAGAATAAAATCAGTGGGAAAGAATGATTCCTTACGTATACATTAACATGAAAACTTTAATCTGTAGTTTATTCACCGCACTGCTGCTTGCAGCACCAGCATTCTCCCAAAGAGGCCCAGAGGGCCGGAAGCACCTTACGCGACCTTCGCATTCAGTTAAGGACTTTGAAAAGAAGCAACACAACGCACCACGAGGGGAGTTGAAGGCTCTTCGGAAGGAAGTTGAAACCCTTAAGAAGGAAGTTGCAATGCTAAAGCGTGCAATTCGTACGCGAGGGACCAAGTCAGAAGGCAAGGCATCACAAGGCAGAAAGGGCAGAAAGGGTCGAACGGGTCGTGACGGTGCAAGCCGTCGAGGTCAAAGTGGCCGTCGAGGTCAAAGTGGCCGTCGAGGTGGGAAGCAAGCACTCTCCCCTTCCGAAACGGTTCAAAAGATGATCAACAAAACCATCCCAGCCGATGTTCAAAAGAAGATTCGAGAACAAATCTTGGAAAAGATTCAAGAGCACAAGAGTTCTAAGAAAGTCGCCTAGTAGGTAAAGATACCTTTCGTTTGTTTTTTAAGAAGCCTATCCGATTTCGGGTGGGCTTCGTCTATAATCATCGTATGAGTAATCAGATTCACCCTTTGTTATTAGCTGGTCCCTTGTTATTAGGTTCTATTGGACTGTTCACTGCGAGTGTAGTTATAACTCCATCAGAGGACATCTCAAGCCCTGCAATTGTTGCCCCTAGGGATAGACTCCCAAATGGTTTTGTGGCCTTAGACGAGCACGTAAGGGCCTCTGAGAGGCAAATAATCAACTCTGCGTTGATTGTAGAGCTTACTCCAACCTGGGATCCTAAAATGCCCATAAACAAGCAAACAAAGAATAATGCTAAATGGACGTATGTAGTGATGTCTACTAAGGAAGTATTCAGACTAGACGAACCTTTAGATAATTTCTTAGGTAGAGTAAGGAACCAACAACAATGAACATAATAGAATATACAGGAACTCTTCCATTACCTGATGGAGTCTATGCCAGATACTTTAGACCTGGATGCGACAATAAGGTAGAGTTTGTTAGAGAACTAGCTGAGAGTGATCATTACATGGTATTGAGAGGTTTAGATTCAGATGCATACCTGAGAACCTATAGAATAACTAAGGGAGATCTAATCCTATATGATGGTGATAGGAAAGAGGTGGTAAAGAAAGATACACTAGCATACAAGTTCCTACAAGAAACTATTCTCCCAAACAAAGAAGTAAAGAGAAAGTATTGGAAAGAATATGAGATGGAAACTGTGGAAGTTGGGACTCTAGCATCGGATAAGCAAGTTTGGGATTATAACTATTATTGTCCCAAATGTGATTCTAGTAATTTGATGATGACTTGTATGGGAATTATGGGAGGCCCCACCAAAGATACCAATAGAATTACATGTATTTGTGGTTGGAAAGGTAAAGGATATGAATGTAAGCATGTTGAGACAGATGAAGATTACGTACCCGACATAGAACAGAAGAAGATTTGGGATAAAGTAGGAAGCAAACCAGAGAATGCAGAAACCTCAACAGGAGTAGATGATATTGAGAGTACAGGAGTATTAGGAGACAATGTACCCTACACACATTTAAACTATGAATCACATTGCTGGAGAACCCCCTATGACAAAGACACTGACCATAGAACTAATATGGGCAAAGGATAATAGAAATAAATGAATGAGTCACAGGCAACAGTGAGAGATCGGATAACTCACCTAAATTTAGAATATCCTAATAAGAAACAGGCTTGGGCATTAGGTAGTAACGTGAGGTCAGAGTATGTGAGACTTACAGGTAAACATCCTGAAAAGAAATTAAGCGAAAAGACCTCAGGTAAAGGATCTCATTGCTTTGCAGTATATCCTAAATCATTTTGGCCCAAGATGGATAAGATAATAACAAACTCACTTAATAGCCTTCAAGGGCTTTTACCATTCAAAAAGGGAACATAATCACAACTAAAGACCTCAAAAAGGATTAATTCCCATGTATTCCCATTAATGAGAATTATTCCCATATATGAGAATAAGTATACAAAAAAGACTTCCTATTCACTTAAGAGTAGGAAGTCTATTCAATTCAGGGTTTAGATAAGGGCTTTAAATATGGCCCACAAACAATTTAATAATAATAAAATAAACCTTTTATTTCACTAATATTACACTCTAAACCACAACATATAGTGGTGTAAGGGAAGTCAAGGCACTAAAATGGTACCCTCGGAAGGACTTGAACCTTCGACTAATAGATTAAAAGTCTACTGCTCTACCAACTGAGCTACGAGGGCACATGTAAGAAAAGTCAAGGTAATAAAATGGTACTCCGAGTGGGATTCGAACCCACACTTTAAAGATTTTAAGTCTTTTGCCTCTGCCGTTGGGCTATCGGAGCCTTGTAATAAAAGTCAAGGTGGGAACAACCGTGATCAGCCCACCCCTACTTGGATACACTTTCACACAAATATTCAATTAAAACTGCGAAGAAGGCTGTTACTACCATAATTGTAATGACAGCCACGGGTACTAGGAGGTATTGCATAAAAGTCAAGCCTTACTTATCCTTTGATACCCTAGTGAGACACCAGAAAGCTAAGGCAGTGAGAAACCAAGCTACAGAAACTATAATAATATACATGTAATAAAAGTCAAGGTGAATGGTACGTCCTGAAGGACTCGAACCTTCAACCTACAGCTTAGAAGGCTGTTGCTCTATCCGGTTGAGCTAAGGACGCATAAAAGTCAAGGCTTATCAAAGGGACAGATCATTTTATTCCATAGATCTAAAAGAGCCTGGAGAGCCTTATCATGTAGGTTATAATCCAATTCAAAGAGTTTGTTATCATCTTCGAAATCATCAATGAATTTCTTTAGTTGTTCAGGTGTCATAAAAGTCAAGCCTCTTATCCTGGTAGAGAAGAACTTTCCCATCCCTAATTAAGACATGTTGGCTCCCCTCAATTGGTTTCTCAGTCTCCCTTACTACAAACTTATTTGATTTGTATGGATCATAGGAGACGGTAAGAAAGTCAAGGTCCTCGAACTTCTCTAGGTACATCTCATCCCTCTTCCTATCATATGGTCCACTACGGAAGCCTATGAAGCCTATGAACTCACCCCTCACAAAGGCATGTACATTCTTCTTTTTCTCCCTCAAAACTTTAGCTCGCCCAGCAGGTTGTACAACAAACTTAACATTAGTCAAGGCTAGCTGTTCGTTATCATGTAGGTAACCAACAACCTTACCCTTATGCCTTACTGAAAAGCATTTCTTATGTAGGTTGCGATACACTTCAATCTTATCGCCGTATTTTAGGTCCATGTGTATATTATACCTCCTTAGGTAGAAAAGTCAAGGTTACTTCTTAAGAATCTTTTTAACCCGTTCCAATTGTTCTTTAGGGTCTTTGGTAGAACAGCAGATCGCAAATATGGCCTGCACTTTAGCGTAGTCACTCATAAGAAAAGTCAAGGTGGTATAGAGTTACTTACAGTTGTAAACATCTATAGGTAAATGGTGGAGTAGCAGGGAATTGCACCCTGGTCTTAGAAAGTCAAGCCTGCGTGTATGGTACAATGGCCTTTCGCAGGTGAGTATTTCAACTCGAAACTTCTAATCGATTGCTAAGTCTACCCCAAATGTAAAAGTCAAGGCTGATGATTCCTTGGAAAATTTCTAGTATTTGTTTCGTTGCGCCCTTACCCGGTAATCACTTCGGTGCGGCCCATTGAATGCCCATCGGATTGTACTCCAAATGTAAAATGTAAAATGTAAAAGTATTTTGATGATTCCTGTAGGACTTGACTGCCTGAAACTGTCGCAAGCTGTTCGATAGGTTCGTTCGGATCCAAACGGCCACTCAAACTGGCTTGCCGCCATCAACTCCTATTCGCTACTCAACTAGCTCATTCCTTTATGGTAGGGTGTAGTATGTCCCCTACAGGAATCATCAAAATAAGTTTAAAAGTTCCCCGTGTAATTCCCGACCACGGGGAGTCGCTTTCTTTATAGTGCCATCTAGCTAGACTGACACTCCCGATATCCTGGTCATTATGACCTTGGCCTAGGAACGATATCGGGTCATTCTCCTAGGTTGCACCTGAAGGGTATTTTTGTTGTCGCGGCCCTTTCTTCGGGTCCAATGCCGCTTTAATTAACCATGTATCTATATAGCACCTTGCGATACTTGAGGACTCGGGGCCTACCCATGTCGTCCTCTGTCATGCTCTCATTATACCAATCTAAACCACTTTCGGGGGCTTAAAATGCTTTTGTGCTCTTATTTCCTCTGATTGATGTAAGTGTCTGTCAATAAAGGACTTACGGCGGCGGGGCCGCCCCCCGCCAACCGCCACAACTCCTTGTATGGCGGGGGTCTATGTCTAGTGCCGGGTTTGCTCCAGTATTGCCAAGAGGTCAGCTAGGAACTTGTCGGCGCGGTCAACCACTGGCGGCAACTCGTCGTCCTCCTCATCCTTTTTGTCCTGTTGGTTATCCTGGAAGACTTGTTCAGTCTCCCAATTGTCGAGATCAGAACCTTCATCGTATTCGTATTCATCCATTGTTTTACCTATTGTGTATTTATTATTTCCAACCACCGTATGTGGTTATTTTGAAGGAGGATAGCTCGCGTGCCAATTTGCCTTTGGCTTTGAGGCCAACCCAAGAACCTGGAGGATCCAAAAACCGCAAGTCATCACTATCGCCATCATGAACGGGACGACCACGAAAAGTATGAGGGACAGACTCAAAAACAACAGCAACACTGCCTCCAGCAGCCAGGACTTTATTGCACTCAGCATCATTTAATTCGGAACGGGAAAAGGTGAGATGGTAATTTTTGGTAGGCCATGGACCCTTAAGGTATCGCATCATACGGTCGAAACTCTTGGTGTAGTCGTAAAACTGCACATCCTCAAACCTCCAAAATAGGGGAGCGAATCCATCCTCCCATGCTAGGTCACTAGTGCCATTTAATCGAACACAAGGCTTTAGACCTAGCTTGTTGGCCCTCTTAACGTGTGCGGTGATTTCCTTGATCAATTTGGTATGGTAGCCAACGATATCATTGTGGAAGAAACGAGTTCGACGCTTGCGGGCTTCTTGAATTACGTTTGTTTTCTCGCCAGCTTTGAAGATACCACCACGCCCTGCTTTATTCAAACAGAACCGAATACACTCAGGTGTTGCATCAAGACATACGTTGACACCGGATAGCTTAGATGGGGCGAAGTGCTGAATCGTTGTAAAGTAGCCACGTTTTACACCCTTCTGAATCTTGGGGTTCGATGTTGTTAGGAGTTGCATTCTAGTAGTCCTGATCCCTGCCTTCATGGTGCCAGAGTTCCGCATACTCCATATCTTCCTCGTCATCGGAGAAAGTGCCATTTTCCAACTCGTATACTCCCTCGGCATGTTCGCCACATTCGAGGCATATCCCGTGGTCTTCGTTGAAGTCTGAAAAGCAGCAGTTGCTGTAGATAATGCCTGAAGTCTCACTCATGCCCCAATTATACCAACCTGAATCAGTTTGTGAGCATCAAAATGCTTTTGTGCTTTGTTTTCTTTCAATCGCCGTAAGTGCTTGTGGTTAAAGGACTTAGGGCGGCGGGGGGGTGTCCCGCCAACCGCCACAACTCCTTGTATGGCAGGGGTTTAGGTTAGCCCCTTCTGTCTTTGAAGTTGTCTTGCAAGCGTTTTTGTTGTGCTTTGGTTTGCGTAAGGCTAAAGTCTTCGAGGCCATTTTCTCTGCTAGGCCCAAATACTAAAGTCCCAACATCATTTGGTTGATTGTATGCAACCTCAAAGAGTGCATCGGCCCACATTTCGTAGTCCTCCTGATCCTCTGCGGATAGGTCGTATTGGCTTAGTCTATTTTTCATGTTAGATCCCTGACTTGATCGTAGCCTCGGGGAATAGTTTTCGCCATGTATCGCAATTGCCGTAGATGCTCCAAGTGTCCCGATCACCTGAACCCTTCCAATCCCATAGGGCCATGGGAGAGGCAGAGGGCAGCACTTTAAAGCCCCAGGACCATCGGACCTTGCCAGGATCATCTAGCAAGTTGGGTTCCCCCAGGGTAACAATGAGGTCATCGTATGTTACACCCTCAAGGGTTCCAGTCTTCCAAGACATAACAGTATCGTCTTTGACGATGTTACAGTTGTAGGTGTCGTTCATTAGGCTAAGGCTGCGTTGGGTTGCTCACCGAGGGTCATTGCACGATATGCTTCCGCAGATGGGTTGCTCACCAAGGGACATTGCACGATATGCTTCCGCAGATCCGAAACGTTTGCCGTCGTGGTTCTTTTCCATTGCGCGACGGGTAGAGGTGTAAGCTAGCATGATGTTGTCCATCTGGGTCTGATGGTCATCGTTCGAATTGCGTAGCTCATGGTAGATGCTAGCAAGGGAGAGAGAGGTATTGTGAAGGGCTTGTTCGATGTGTTGTTTCATAGCGTGCATTATACCAAGAAGATGGCCCAAAGTAAACTGATAATCATAATAATTATCACTAAGGGGAGCATCTCAGAACTTAAAAGGGGAGTAGATGAGCGGTAGCGATTCATTACTAGAACATCTCCATTATGCGGTCGATAGTGTTTTCGTAATCAAAATCTTCATCTGAAGAGTCGTAATCGTCCAAAGTGGCGATGATGTCGTCCAGGCTCACTCGCCCATCCAATCGGTCGTAAATGTCGGAGGGTTCGCCACCTTGCTCGTAAAGTTCGATGATACGGGCGATGATGGCATCGTGCAAAGGCTCATGGTTCATGCCCCAATTATACCAACCTGAACCAGTTTTTGGGGCTTAATGTGCTTTTGTGCTTCTATTTCTTTCAATCGTTGTAAGTGCTTGTGGTTAAAGGACTTACGGCGGCGGGGCCGCCCCCCGCCAACCGCCACAACTCCTTGTAGGGCGGTAGGTTAGGAGCTAGCTATCGTTAGTAAAAAAAGGGGAGTGGGAAACGCCATATTCCCATAAACCGCCACAGGTCTTACCCTGATGTCCCCGAAGGGCAAAGGAGGCGTTGACTCGGCTCCCCAGCGTTACCCTATGCTTGAAGCTCCTTGAGTTGCGCCAGAGTCTTACTGCTGAGGCTGGCAGCGATCGAGTTACGCACGTAGGACATAAACTTTGCAAAAACGTGCTTGCGTGATCCCTGGTGCTTGATCTGACCACCGATGATCAGGAAATACACGGCAGTCTGGTTCGGCTGTCGCTTGTAAATGTGAAAGGCTCCATAAGTCTTAACGTGACGAAGCGGAACGGAATTGGAGAAACGGGAGTTTAACTGTGTCATAAGATTTTTCTATCGGTAACGAGTAAGGTGCTAATTATAGCGAAAGGTTCAGAGGGTGTCAACACTTGGTTCTTCCAAAGTGTCGTTGTTTTTCTCCATGGAGGCATAAAGCTTGCTGCGGAGTTCGTCGATTTGATTCTTCAAGCCAGACAAAAAGTCTTGCATGTTGCCTGCACTATCAAAATACAGGGTTGTTCTCATTATTCGGCCGCGATCCCAAACGTCGGGCTTGGCGTGCAAGTTGAATCCTACGGCATAGACTCTGTCGTCGGTGTCGGTATTGGATTGGCCGAGTTCGTAAAATTGATCGAACGAGGCTTCTAGGACGCTGTGCATCGAGATGCGAACGTTATCAACTACCATTTCTGCTGCGGCACTCATGCGATTTGTCCATCGGCCAGTAGTTCGTAGATTTCGAAACCGCTAAGACCCAGACCGAAGAGGTGCGGGTTGTCGATTTCTAGGATGTTTGCAATCTCTTGGCTGCAAGGCATCGTGATGTATTCTGCTTCACTGTACATGCTCCAATTATACCAACTTGAACCAGTTTGGGGGGCTTATTATTCTTTTGTGCTCTGTTTTCTTTCAATCGTCGTAAGTGCTTGTGGTTAAAGGACTTACGGCGGCGGGGCCGCCCCCCGCCAACCGCCACAACTCCTTGCAGGGCAGTGGGTTAGGGCGACACCCCTTAGTTGAGGCGGTTTGCGAAAGCCTGCGTAAGTTCCCACAGGTTCTGATTCCAAGACATATCAGCACCAATATTGCTACGAGCACGGACCCTGCGAAGCCTACCGTTGAGGCTAGGGGCACGGAAACCACCATGGGTGCCATTCTCCTGAACAGAGTTGAAGACTCCCCACAGGTCATCGGCGGCATCCTCAGACCTACGACGTTGCAACAGACCCGTCACAATGCCATCGTCTACGGTATCTTCTTCGGGGATGTCGAAGCGAATACGTGCAGCCTGCTTTGCGAAGTTCCTAGCGTCATCAGGAGACATACGGGTATCAGCGCACTGTTCTGCGAACTCGAAGAGGGCAGGAGCAGCCTGGATTCCTTCCTCGATTTTCTGCATCACGGTTTCGTCGATACGGTCGTGACGAGTTTTGATCGTCGTGTTCTGATTACCGAAGGGCGCAATCATGCCATTCTCGCAGATGAAACGGTAGAGGCCAGACGCAAAGATGAGATTGCTAGACCAATCGCCAGAGTTGATCAAGTCCATCGAAGGGAAGATCTGACCGACTCGTGCGGACGTTTCCCCGTTGTAGGGCATACGCATTCGGATGCGATGCTTTTGGTTCGATGCCTTGTGCTCGGAACGCTTCTGCGTTTTTTGCTGCGTAGCGTGAGTAATCTCGAAACCAGCATCAAGCAGGTGCTCAACCACATCAGCAGTGCGAACGTGATTATATCGCTTGCTAACATGATCAGCAGCGGTATCGGAGAAAGCGGCAGGAGTAAGGACTTCGAGTTGTTCTAGTGTAATCGTCATGCTGTTATTATAGCAAAGTTGAGGCTAAAATGTAGGTCAATCTTTGTTTGTGCTCTTAT
>Ga0209362_1003880_pt1 | contig 10064 bp, 10 predicted proteins | sample SaaInlV_165m_DNA_FD_184680 | JGI IMG/M metagenome (GOLD analysis project Ga0209362, IMG submission 184680) | Marine microbial communities from expanding oxygen minimum zones in the Saanich Inlet - Saanich Inlet SI037_S3LV_110m_DNA (SPAdes)... | ecosystem: Environmental > Aquatic > Marine >...
TTGTTTTTACAATGTCTTCACATAATTCCTTTGCTTTTAATTTTGCTGCAACGTACCCATTCAGACTGTATTCATCTGATGGGATATCAAAATAAATTTTGTGAGGGTTGGTAACTTCAACTTTTATTGTATTGAAATATGCCATTAACGAATCAAATATTTTTCCTTGAATAAAATTTCCAAGGAAGGCTATTTTCAGATTGGCAAAACCAAAAATACCAATCAAATCTGTATTGATAATCGCTGGATCCTCACCTTCTGCCTGAGGGAAATTGATTCTTAAATTAATATTCTCACCTTTAAAATCATTAAGACGATCTTTATTATTCTTTTGAGTCGAAATGGTTGTAGCAAGAATATCCATATCACAATTGCCAGCCTTTTTTATCCATCCAAAACGATGTCCATGGACTATGCTGCCGTGGGTACTATAGCGAACAATATTATTGTATCTATCAACCTCCCAATCTTCATATATATCAATTTCTTTTTGTTCGACATTACTCTCTAGTTCATTAGTTTCAAGATTTTTAGCTTGAATGATATTGCCCATTAAGGAAAATATTATTATTAAAATAATGTTTCTTTTGTTCATTTAGCATCTCTCCCTTTTAATTGGTGGCTAGATTTTCGCACTAGCCCAGCGGCAGAAGAAAAACAGGAGGAGGTATTTCTCTGCGATAAATTTTTAAGTTATTTGACCTGAAGTGATAATGACTTTTTTATTTTCAGAATGGATTAGGTAGCAATCCAAGTGGTATTGAATTTCCGAAATAGCCCCTTCACCCATTCTTTCAGCAATTTTTTGTAGTGATAATCGATCAAACGTCCTGAGATATTCGGTAATGCCAATCTTTTTCTTTTCACCAAACTTAAACAGGATATTTTGAACTTTTAGTGGTATCTCTCCTGTATTAAATTTTTTTCTATCTCGCTCCATACTTCTTCCCTATCTTTAAATATTTAATAGGTAGACGACGAAAATAAAAATTGTCAGGATTTATTTAAAGAAAATTTAATTATGTTATCTTTACATTTTCATATATTTTTTTATTTAAAACTATGCTCCAAGCCTTAGAGTCATTTGTAAGTCAGTTAGCGGGATGGATGTGGGGAGCACCCTTACTTATTTTATTATTTGGGACACACATCTTCTTAACATTTCAACTCAGAGGCATTCAATTTAGAACGCTTCCACTCGCTTTTAAGATTGTGTTTAGTAAATCTGATCAGGATGGTGACATTTCTCACTTTTCTACACTCATGACAGCGCTCGCAGCCACAGTTGGTATTGGTAATATTGTGGGTGTTGCAACAGCGATTACGTTAGGTGGTCCTGGTGCTATTTTTTGGATGTGGTTGACAGCACTTTTTGGTATGTCAACAAAGTACTCAGAAGCTCTATTAGCGGTTAAGTATCGTGAAAAAGGTCCTAATGGTATGAGGGGTGGGCCAATGTACTATATTGCTAAGGGGGCCGGCTTACCTTGGTTAGGTTCTGTTTTTGCTGTCTGTACCTTTTTAGCTGCCTTCGGCGCAGGCAATATGGTTCAAGCAAATGCAACTGCCTCCATTTTTCTCAATGTTTTTGATATTCCTACCATGTGGACGGGTGGTGTTTTAGCTATACTTGCGGGTCTCGTAATCGTCGGTGGCATAAAATCTATCGGAAGATTTGCCTCATTTTTTGTTCCTTTTATGATCCTACTTTATGTCGGAACAGTTTTATTTGTTTTAGTAATAAGATTTGATGAAATACCGGGTGCCTTTTCATTAATCTTTAGCCATGCGTTTAATGGACACGCAGCAACAGGAGGTTTTGTAGGAGCAACACTTGCCGCTGCAATCCGCTTTGGTGTTGCGCGTGGTCTATTTTCCAATGAGGCCGGACTTGGATCAGCTCCTATTGTGGCCGCAGCAGCTAAAACAAACGATCCCGTGAGGCAAGCATTAGTCAGTATGACGGGAACATTTATTGATACGATTATTGTTTGCACACTCACAGCTCTAGTTATCTTAACCACAGATGTGTGGACAGAGGGAATAAGTGCTGCTGACTTAACTGCCAGAAGTATAGCGGTTACACTAGGCAACACAGGGGCAACCATTGTTGCTGTATGCTCTGCCCTTTTTGCATTCTCAACGCTTATTGGCTGGAGTTATTATGGAGAAAAAGCAATTGAGTATCTATTCGGTGCCCAGGTAGTAAACTTTTATAAAGTAATCTTTTCACTTCTTATATTTGTTGGTGCTACCATGAGCCTAGCCTTTGTTTGGAATTTTTCAGATGTGATGAATGGCATGATGGTTATTCCTAATTTGATTGGAATTTTATTGTTAGTGAAAATTCTTAAATCAGAAACAAATCGATTTTTTAAATAAGTTTTTTAAAGGTTAATTAAAGTCTATTAAAATTTAATGACGCCTTTGGAAAGGTCAACTTCTTTAAGGAAACTCAACAAGCCAAAAACTAAAAAGGTCATGGCTAAAATAAATAAAATTGTAATCAGCTGGTCAAAGTTAAAGCTAACTTCTGTCGCAATGAAAATCATCGCGATTAACACGCAAACAAAGAGAGCGGACACGGTAGTTAATGCAATCGCCCAATGCGTCCACTTAGAGCGTTTAATTAAAAACTCTATTTCCCTTTTATGCTCCATATTAAGCTTTTTCGGACCCTCATTTAATATTCTATATCGATCCACAATCCTTGAGAGTCTTGTCGCCATCACAGCTAAAATAGCCCCTATACCGGTCAGCAAGAAAGCAGGTGCAACAGCAAGCTGAATAACTGTTGCAACTTCAGCAAATTCAATCATAACTTTTTATTTATTCTTTAAAATTTTATTCTACCACTTAAATTTTATGCCTTAAGCTTTGGTAAAGGTAAATTTTTCTTTTAAAAACCCTACCTCCACTTTGTCTTTCGCAGAAAAATCTCCTGCCAGAATTTTTTTTGCTAGAGGATTTTCAATCTCAGATTGTATAGCCCTTTTCAAGGGTCTTGCTCCGAAAGCTGGATCGAATCCAGCCTCAGCAATTTTTTTAATTGCCTCTGAATTTATCTCAAAATCCATTTCCATTGCAAGCAATCTTTCACGTAATTTCTCAAGCTGTATTTTAGCAATAGACTGAATATTTTTTGCCTCAAGAGAATGAAAGACTACGATTTCATTAATTCTATTTATAAACTCGGGTTTAAAATAATTTTTAACCTCGCCCATAACTGCCAGCTTCAATACCTGATAATCTTCATCTGCCTTTGCTTGAATCATTTGAGATGCCAAGTTTGATGTCATAATAATAACCGTATTTTTAAAATCTACAGTTCTACCTTGGCCATCTGTTAATCGACCATCATCCAATACCTGCAATAAGACATTAAAAACATCAGGGTGAGCTTTTTCAACCTCATCAAGTAATATCACGCTGTATGGCTTTCTTCTCACTGCTTCGGTTAAATACCCTCCTTCATCATATCCAACATAACCTGGAGGGGCCCCAATAAGCTTAGCTACTGAATGCTTTTCCATAAATTCACTCATATCAATTCTAATTAACTGATCTTCAGAATCAAACAGGAATTCAGCCAGTGCCTTTGTTAGCTCCGTTTTTCCAACGCCAGTAGGTCCTAAAAACAAGAAAGAGCCATAGGGTTGATTTGGATCACTCAAACCTGACCTTGATCTTAATATGGCATCAGAAATTGTGGTCACCGCCTCATCTTGACCCACGACACGTTGATGAAGTTTTTCTTCAATATTTAAAAGCCTATCTCTATCCCCTTGTAACATTTTTGAAACAGGAATGCCCGTTGCACGGCTAACCACCTCTGCAATCTCATCTGCCCCTACTTCAGTTACCAGCATCCTTGGTTTTTTTTGGGCTTTATTTTCATTCTTAGATGCTTCCTTTAATTGAGATTCTAATTCAGGTAACTCACCATATTGAATTTTAGATACGGCTTGCCAATCTCCAGCACGGTTTGCTTTTTCCATTTGAAGTTTAGCCTGCTCAATCTTTTCTTTAATGTCATGAGTACCTCTTAATAAAATCTTTTCAGATTTCCAAACAGCCTCTAAGTCATTGAACGCTCTTTCACTTTCTTTAATATCTTGCTCTATTGTTTTAAAGCGTTTTTTTGAGGCTTCATCTTTCTCTTTTCGAACTGCCTCTTTTTCAATCTTCAATTGAATAAGTCTGCGCTCAAGTTTATCAAGAGCTTCAGGTTTTGAGTCAATTTCAATTTTCACGCGTGAAGCAGCCTCATCAATGAGATCAATTGCTTTATCAGGTAAAAATCTATCGGTAATGTAACGTTGAGATAGCTCAGCCGCTGCTACAATGGCAGGATCGGTAATTTCGACGTTATGGTGTATTTCGTATTTCTCCTGAAGCCCCCTTAGAATAGCAATTGTTGCCTCAATAGTTGGCTCTTGAACAATGACCTTCTGAAAACGTCGTTCTAACGCAGCGTCTTTTTCAACGTACTGTCTATATTCATTTAAAGTAGTAGCTCCCATACAATGTAATTCACCTCTAGCTAGCGCAGGTTTAAGCATATTGCCAGCATCCATAGCACCCTCGGCTTTACCAGCACCTACCATCGTATGAATCTCATCAATGAATAAAATAACCTGTCCATTTTCCAATGAAATTTCTTTTAAAACAGCTTTTAGTCTCTCCTCAAATTCACCTCGGTATTTTGCACCTGCTAGCAGTGAAGCCATATCAAGTGATAATATTTTTTTATTCTTTAGTGATTCAGGAACTTCATCATTAACAATACGCTGAGCTAACCCCTCAACAATTGCGGTTTTTCCAACGCCTGGTTCTCCAATCAGTACGGGGTTATTTTTCGTTCTTCTTTGAAGGACTTGCATCGCTCGCCTAATTTCATCGTCTCTTCCAATAACTGGATCTAACTTGCCTTGCTGTGCCCTCTCGGTTAAGTCTAAGGTATATTTCTTTAAGGCTTCGCGTTGCCCATCAGCATTTTGTGAGTTGATATTTTCATTTCCCCTGACCGACATTATTGATTTTTTAAGTGAATCTTTATCACATCCAGCTTCACGTAATAATTTACCCGTTTGGTTTTTGTCATCCATTAATACAAGCAAAAATATTTCAGTTGAAATGTAGTCGTCCCCTTGTTTAAGGGCAAATTTTTCAGTCAAATTTAAAAGACCATTTAATTCTCGGGAGATACCAATCTCACCATTCTTTAAATCTACCTTTGGCAGGTTTTGAATTGCGTTATTCAATGACTCTTTCAAATTTTGAGTTTTACAACCTGCAGAGGACAATAATGATAATTCATCTCCGTCTGTTTTCTCTAACAATGCATAAAGCAAATGAATGGGCTCGATAGCCGCATTATCATTTACGTTTGCTAATGTTTGCCCATCAGCAATTGCTTGTTGAAATTTTGTTGTCAATTTATCAAAACGCATATTAATTGTTTCTCCATTATTTAGGTTACCTAATATATATTGTGCCTTTTTTTATAAATACAAGTCCCGTCAAATTTAGGGATTAAGATATGGGAAGAGAGGAGTCTTGGATATTACTTAGAACTATTGGTAAATTACTGAGGGTGAATTAAATAGGTACTTATTCGTTTGGTATATAAGGTTGGTTTAATGTCTGATTAACCTTACTTTCATAAGCATTTTTAAAGTAGCCATGGGTTAAGAATGAAGCAGTTATAAAGCCAGCAGCAAAAATTAAAATGAAGATGATAGTTGTCTTAACATTTTTCATAACTTTGCCCTTACTCCCTCTCTTCCATGCCTTCCATATCCAATAAAATCCTATCAAGGTTAATATTGCCGCTATCAACATCACATAAGGATTGCTAGCTATGGCCGCGCCACTCGCGCCAAAAATTAAAAATAAGAATCCATTTATATAACAAGCTGGGCACATTACGTTGATGTATTTTTCATGATTTATAAAGATTAAGTGATCTATAGGTACCCGCTTGTGGAAGGGTAAAACCACTTTTGATGATTTTTAAAAAAGAAAAAAACCACAAGCGAGATATACTTTTAATGACAACTATATCGTTTGATGAGTTCATTCTTCTTTAAAACATTTCGGGTATAATCTCTTCATTAAAAAAAGGAGAAGGATTATGAAAAAATTTTTATCATTGTTATTTTTACTTGGGTTTATGAGCAGTGCTTTTGCAGATGAAGAGTTTTACGGAAAAATAGAAAGTATGCCTGAGAATTCTTTTGAGGGTGAATGGATCATTGATGGCAAGTCATATCAGGTTACGAGTGAAACTGAAATTGATGAAGAAGATGGAAACGCAAAAGTTGGTGCCTGCGTCGAGGTTGAAATTGATGGGGGTGAAAAAGATTCTGGTGCAGTTGAAGAGATAGAGGTTAAAAAGTATAGCTTCTTATGCAGCGTCTATAAATTTATTGACTAAAAGCTTAATTTTTATAAAGGGTAAAAAATGTTATTTCATTTAGATTTTCGCGTTGAATATTCAGCCGAAATGTCACAAAATGACCTCTTTGACATATGGTCTGAAGAGGCAATTGCTGCAGTTGGTGCCAAAAAGGCTGGAGTTGTAGTTGATCTTTGGAAAGCCGTTGGAGATCGCCGTGTAATTGCCATAATTAATGTTGAAAGTATGGAAATGCTTGATCAGATTTTACTTGATCTACCCATAATGAAACGTATGGGACAGCATGTCAAAGTGGATGTTACCGCCTTAAGAACTTACGAAGGTTTTGCCGCGGATGTGAATGAGCGCCTAACTAAATAGTTTCGAGTTAATTAAATTTATTCCAAAAGTGTATTGAAAACTTTCTAAAGAAAAGTGCATTTAGTAATATTGGAAAAAAAATACCTAATACAGAAGAAAGAATAACCCACTGGGCATCACTGACATCCATTAAGCGCATTTTTTTGTCAACTAACCCTAGGATTAAAATAGCCATACCAAATAAGTAAGATAGGTTGACAAGAGTGTTTGTATATTTACTCATATAATGCCTAAAATTAATTCCTTTTCCATTATAAGCTAGCAATATTTATTTAAGAAAACTCCCCTTTTTAAGGGGAGTTTAAAATATCATTTTTTTACTAAAAGGTACCGGTCACACCAAATATCACAGCACGACCCCCCGCTGGCGTTTTATCTTTTATGATTGATGTACTCTCTCTTTGGGTTGAATCAAGTAAATTGGTACCCTTGACTGAGAGAATAACATTAGCTTCTACAGGAAGTGCATAACTTGCATAAGCAGATATATCAGTGTAATCATCAGTCTTATATTCATTTTCAGCAAGCTTATCTTGCTCAAAAACGTGCATGACCTCTACCCCTGTATTAAACCTGTTCCATTGAAAGTTATGACCTGTTCCAATTCTCATCGCAGGCATCAGTGGTAAATCACCTCCATCCCTATTTTTGCCGCGAACATAGTCACCCCAAATATCTGCAGTGTAATTTGTAGTTATTTCTCTGCTTCCCTCAAATTCATAACCATAAAAGTCTGCTGGGACACTTTGATATTGATAGACGAGTAACGCCTCTTCTTCACCTTCATGCTCGTGATATTGAACAGTGCCGGTATTGATTTCAGCAATATAGTCGTCAAATCGTGTAAAAAATGGACTGAAGGACAACTTAGTTTTTCCATCCTGCCATGAAATGATTGTGTCAATTCCATTAGATTTTTCTTTCTTTAAATTCCTATCACCTTGTTCGATGGTCTCTGTTGCATGATGTTCACCATATATATAGAGCTCATTCATAGCAGGCGCTCTCTCTGTGTGATTTAAATTAACCGATAACGACCAATTTGGATTTAAATTAAAAATAGATCCGATGGATGCATTGGTAATATTAAAGTCCTCTTCTGATGCATCAAAGGTTGTTTCACTTTCTTCACCGCCTGGTTCTGTTGCTCCATTATCACTAGTGAAGCTATTAGCATCATATTTCGTATAACCTTGCCTAAATCCAAAACTAATAGTGTGATCATTAAATTTAAAATCTTCCAAGAAATAAATAGAGATGTCTTTATTCTGGTTATTTGCAATCAAAGGTTTACCCGCATCCTTTGAAAACCTACCCTGCCCTGCATCGATTCCAATTACACCGGGAGTGTTAAAAAATAAGTGAGTAAATTCAACTTTCCCATCAAACTGTTTATCAATGAAATCTGTCCCGATTTCACCCTCAGGCTCTACCTCTTTGTGATAATATTCAGAAAAGCCAAATGCAAACTTAAAGTTATCAATATTATCTGCAATATCTTTTCTTTCCATTTTAAAGTCATACTTATCTACATCCATATCGATATAAGCACCATCTTCAAGCGGAATCCCGTATTCCATTTGGTGGTTTGAGTAAGAAAGACCCGTATAGCCTTGATCGTTAATTTTAGAAATACCAACAGAACCACCTTGGCTTTCAACATAGGAATTGGTTAACGTTCCATCACCATATTTATCTCTTGGGTATTCTTCTGGCTCGGCTTCATTCAAATATTTGGATACTGATAGACCTGGAATTTTTAAGTTTTTACTGGAACGGTCGTAACCATCCAAATGAATCATTACATCATTGATACCATAATCAATTAAAAATGAACCCGCCTGCTCATTATTGGCACCACCTGTCCCCAAGTCGTAGGCTCCCATTAACCCTTCATAGTATTCACTGTGAATTCTGTTATCGATGATGTTAACCACCCCACCCGTAGCACCGCCGCCATATATGACAGCTGCAGGACCTCTTACGATTTCAATTTGCTCGGCTGCTAGTGTATCAATAGCTACACCGTGATCTCCAGACATAGCTGAGACATCATTAATTTGAATGCCATTATTTAAAATTTGCACACGATTGTTGCTCATACCTCTAATAACTGGTCTTCCAATAGCATCCCCAAAGGCGGCATTAGAAACACCTGGTGTTCCCTCTAAAGTTGCACCAAGAGACGAATCTCTTATTCTACTTAATTCTTCACCATTATAGATTTGAATGGGTTTTACCATTTCATCATTCGATAACATTAATGGGTTTGCAGTTACAGGGACCTTTTGTAATTGGACATGTCCAACCCCATCTGCATATGCACTCGTACCAATTATTGGTAGAGCGAATAATAAATATTTTAAACGCACATTATTTCTCCTAAAAATAAATTTTTAATTAAACTTCTTTAAATAAATTTTTAGGTTTTTAAGGAGCTCGGGATTGGTATGCGGCAATACCAAGGGAGAATGCATCTCTTACGAGGTAATTGTCGTTAATTTGAAATGTTTGATTAAAGAAAAATCAAAATCAGCGGAAAGATTTGTAGTTTTGGCTGAATGGTCCGTGACTGTAAATGTACAATCCTCACATTCTATTAAATTATTATTTTGAACATCATCATGGTGGTCACTATCATGATGCAAATCTTCAGTATGCTCGTTATCATGATATAAATGCTCAATATCATGCGTGAAGCCCACCTGTATATTAAATAAAAGGCTTAATAAAATTAGTATGAATGATAGATTTTTTTTCATATCCTGCGAATCTTATAATATAAAACCATTTTTTTCAAATGGCTTATATTCTATTTGATAAATTTAAAAAACAAAATATCCTCAATGAAATATAGTGAATACAAGTTGTATAATTTGCCTAAATTCATAAATATATTAATGTATCAATGATAAAAAAAGGAAATCCACTTAGTCTAAGCACCTTATTTTTCACTGAAATGTGGGAGCGTTTTAGTTATTATGGAATGCGGGCACTTCTTGTTCTCTATTTAGTAAACTCATTAAACTATAGCGAATCTGACGCACTGCATATTTATGCTGTCTATACTGGTTTGGTTTACCTTACACCGCTTATTGGTGGCTATCTTGCTGATAGATTTCTCGGCGCCCAAAAGTCTATATTTATTGGTGGCCTTACAATGATGATAGGTCATTTCCTGATGGCGTTTCCTGATTACCTTTATCTGGCAATCGGAATGCTCATCATTGGAAATGGTTACTTTAAACCCAACATTAGCTCTTTATTAGGGCGGCTATATAAA